>Ga0098061_1000258_pt1 | contig 24351 bp, 30 predicted proteins | sample 22_taG_FD_92579 | JGI IMG/M metagenome (GOLD analysis project Ga0098061, IMG submission 92579) | Marine viral communities from the Subarctic Pacific Ocean - 22_ETSP_OMZ_AT15343 metaG | ecosystem: Environmental > Aquatic > Marine > Oceanic | place: Subarctic Pacific Ocean | collected 2015-01-20
AGATTTGGGTCGTTGACTTCCAAAACCGGCGTTCAGGCTGATGTTTCTTTTGTCGATGATGATAATATCGCAAGCTACTTTCTATCTCAAGGCGCCACCACGGCTGGATTTATCACCAACCTTCCGAGAGACACGGCCGATACAAAGCCCCCAACTGAAACCATCCTGGGCCCCCGCGGAACTATGGTAGAATTCAAGATACAGTCTTCTGTGGATTTACAAGGAAGCAACTATTTATTTACAACTCTCGGGTCAACGACCGAAATTACTGGTGTTACTTACTATACGCTGGATACTACGATTAAAGTAACTGGCGCGACTACCGGGTATAGAGTTGATGTTCCCATAAGATTTATCAAGAAACAATAAGAGGTTAACGAATGGCTACAACTTATAAAACTTTCCTAAACAATGATATTACGACAACCAGAACGTTGTTGCACGAGGCGATTCCTATTACGGGATCAATTGTTTCTGGAACTTATGCGGATGCTAATATTAAAGAATTTACGTCGGATTTGTTTGAAGCCGTATATGACTATCCATACCTAAGCTCATCTGCAAACCATATCTTTGATATTACATGTGGATATTCCAACTCTTCGGATTTGTCCGCATCGGCCGTCGCTGATGGCGTTACTACGGCACAAGATATCAAAAATAAAATAAATATGTATAACGAGATGGCAAAGGTTTTGGTTGGGCATGATATAACGGGCTCGATTCAGGAGTTTGATCAAGACGGAGACATTTCTCTCGGCGGAACAAAACTTAGGGAAATTTACGTTTTGAATCTTGCGCGCCTACTGTATAAGGATGAGATAAAGAAGGGATCTTTTTCTCTTACTCTTGGAAGCACAGACGCCTATGCTACTCCGTTCAACACCACGCTGGAACTGTCGGACGCGCAGGGCGTCAATGATTTTCGTGTCAACTCGCCGGCAGGGGAATACGGCATACTTTATACTTCATCGGCAGAACCAAATTCAGAATCCGGCGTTGGACTATTATATTATCAGGCCGGCATCGCTATTTTGTCGGCTTCGGTTTTTGGCACTAACGAGATGAATCCTGATCTTGAATCCGCGACTGCTATTTTGTCATCGTCAACAATTACTGCGAACTCTAATGATCTGAGACATCGCATCCAGAATTTGCAGTTCAATAATACTACTGAACTAAATTCAACTATTTATTTTTGTCGCGTTAATCATAATGAATTCAACTATAGTGCTAATCCGACTTATCTGAGTTCAAGTCAGATTGTAGTCAAGCAGCAAACCACGGACGCACCAGTATCGTTCCTAACAACCATTGGAATGTACTCGGCGGATAATGAGTTGTTGGCAGTCGCTAAACTTTCGGAGCCCCTCAAAAAGGATCCAAATAACGAACTCATCCTGCGGGTGAGACTAGACTATTAGAAAAATGAGATTATGTCACTATATAAATTCGAGCCAGAAGATGTTCTCTTTAATAGGATAGAATCCAACCCAAGAGTAAAGTTTATTCTTCACACCAGCTCTGTAATTTATAATGATGTTGTGGATGAGTTTGGGATTTCTAACGGGGATATTGCCCTAAGCGAACTTTCCACCCTTTCTGCTTCGGCGTCACCAGGCCCAGGCCCATATCAGTTTATCACTAAAGACAGTAGTAGGATAGGGTGGAAAACCATATCCCTTAGTAATTTTAATAGCTTACAAGTCGGAGCGACCCTCACGTCTTCCCTGCCAATGACTGCATCGTTGGACAATAATTATTATTCTACTGAATGTTCCGGAAGCTGCCGCAGAGAAGTGGAGGCCCTAAAGAATGTTTCTAACTACCATACATCTCTGAGTGATAACTACGCCTACTCTTCTTCGCTGTGGGATAAAGGGCTCCAGCCCATAAGGCTCTTTAGTGTTCCAAGTATTTTTTATGGCGCCTCCATAAAGAAGGGCAGCGTTGATCTGAAGTTTTATGTCACAGGAACTTTGGTTGGTCGCTTGCGAGATGAGTATAAGGATGGAAATTTAATTCAGATAGAACCTCACGGGAGTACTGGATCTGGAAGTACCGCTGGCTTGGTTTATTATGGCGAGGGGTTTCTAATGCTTACAGGAAGCTGGGATCTTAACACTTCCCACGCTGAGGCGTACCTCGATGATGGCGTAAGCAGATTTCCACAGTGGGTATATTTTGGAGCCACTGGATCGTCCGACACTGCCACCGAAGATTCTAGTTATGAAATGGAGATGAGTGGTACCCAGTATCTTCCCGTTGTGACAATGCTTGCACACGCCGATAAATCTGATCTCAACCATTCTAATAATCCAACCTATATTTCTTACGGACAAACTGCCACAGGGAGTAATCCATATAGAGCAGACACCAGTTCATTGGGATTTTATGAAAAAAGTGATTTAAAAATTAAAAATGTTGGAAAATACCCTTATAATAATGATACGGGATCTTTCAAGAAGGAAACTTATATTTCTAAAGTAGGAATTTATGATGATCAGAAGAATTTGATTGGCGTTGCCAAGCTCGCAACACCGGTCAGAAAAAGGGAAAATGATCAGTTCACTTTCAAACTAAAAATGGATATTTAATGATTTTAGGACTGGACTTATCTACTAGCATAATTGGATTATGTATAGTGGATAAGAACGAAGATATATTTTATAAAGATTATATTGATTTGAGAAAAGAAAAAACTTTCTTTGATAAAGTAGAAATAGCAAAAGGTAGGATCCTTTCTACTATTCGAAAAAATCGTATTAGTGATGTGTGGATTGAACAATCTCTTCAAGCATTTCGGCCCGGATTTAGTTCGGCAAAAACTCTCTTGACATTATCGAAATTTGGTGGTATAATAGAGTGGATTATTTATGAAGGTACTGGGATCAGCCCCCAGTATATAGGAGCCTCGTCTGCTCGCAAAAAGTGCGGGATTACTGTTCCTCGCGGCGAGAAAGGAAAAGAGGTGGTGATGCGCTTTTTGCTTGACAAGGAGCCTTCTTTTGTGGTAGAATATACTAAGCATGGAAATATCAAAAAGCATTTTTATGATATTGCGGATGCAATAGTTATCGCGAAAGCAGGGCTTATATGTCAGCAGAAGAAAAATTAGATGTATTAAAGAATTTTTTAAATCTCTCCCACATCAGCAAAGATGAATATCTATTCTATTGCCCTTATTGTGAGCACCATAACCCCAAGTTATCAATCAACTTAGAAAAAAATGTATACAAATGTTGGGTTTGTGATGCGAAAGGCAAGAACATATGGAGACTAGTTAGGAAATTTGGCAACTCTCCAGATAAAAGAAAGTGGAGATCTTTTGAAGATGAAGTAGATATATCAGATTCCATATATGAGAAAATCTTTGGGACTCCCACAGAAGAGGAAGATCTGGTTGAACTCCCGAGAGAGTTTGTCTCTCTTACAAATAAAAATTTGTTGGTTGGAGGAAAAAGAGCCAAAAAGTATCTACTGAATAGAGGGCTGACGTGCAACGACATTGCACGATGGAAAATTGGATATTGCGATGGTGGAGAATATAAAAATAGAGTTATCTTTCCGTCTTTTAGTGAAGGCGGAAAATTGAATTATTTTGTAGGAAGAAGCTATTCTGACGATTGGATGAAATATAAAAATCCAATGGTGAGTAAGAATATTATTTTTAATGAATTGGATGTTGATTGGAGAGAGAAGGTATGTTTAGTAGAGGGGATTTTTGATGCCATAAAAACCGGGATTAATTCTATTCCTTTGCTGGGGTCTACGCTGAATGAGAGAAGTAAAATCTTTCAAAAAATTATAGAAAATGATACTAGTGTATATTTGGCACTGGATCCCGATGCAGAGAATAAGAGTCTTGAAATTATCAAGACATTTCTTTCCCATGGAATAGAAGTTTATAAAGTGGACGTAAATGGATACGAAGACGTTGGCTCGATGAGTAAAGAAATCTTTATGAAGAGATTTCGGCGAGCGAGACAAATTACTTCGGAAGTTTATCTTCACGACAGTATCAGAAGAAGTGGAGGATAGATGCGATTAGCACACATATCAGATACACATATTAGAAATTACGAAAGACAATCACAATACAGGGCAGTCTTTGAGGACTTATATAAGGTTTTGAAAAAAGAAAAGCCAGATTATATTATTCACTGTGGAGATATCGCTCACAAGAAGACGGTTATTTCTCCAGAGTTTGTTGAATTGTGTTCGGATTTCTTTAGGAACTTGGAAGCTATTGCTCCCACCTATATCATTTTAGGAAATCACGATGGTAATTTACGAAACATGGAGAGGCAAGATGCTCTTACTCCGATTGTTGATGCATTGAGGCTGAAGAACCTTCACTTGCTGAAGAATTCAGGGGAGTGCATTGTGGACGACAATCTTACTCTAAACGTGATGTCAATCTTTGATGAAGATAATTGGGTAAAGCCCACTAACGATGACACAATCAACATTGCTTTATATCACGGCGGCGTTCTAGGATCGCAAACAGATTTCGGGTGGAACATCAAAGTAGATCATGACGTTAGTATTTTTGATGGACTAGACTTTGCCTTCTTGGGAGACATCCACAAATCAAATCAAGTTCTCGATCTTGAGGGCAGAGTGAGATATCCAGGAAGCACCATTCAACAGAATTTTGGAGAAACTCCCGACAAGGGATTGTTGATGTGGGATATCAAAGACAGAGATGATTTCGATGTCCGCCACATTGTCTTAGATGATCCTAACCCGCATGTAGATATCAAACTGACAAAGACTGGTAGACTGCCTAAAAAAATGGATATAAAAGAGGGATCAAGAGTAAGGATTGTTGCTGAGAATCGAACAACTATTGCCAACCAAAGAAAGCTGATTGATGTAGTGCGAAAGAGATTCAATCCTTATCGTGTTACTTTTCTTAATAGGGGAATGGCAGGGGCTCCTTCATCGTCAATGATTGCTGATGGAATAAAGATTGGTAATCTGCGCGATACGAAAATTCAGGAAAAGCTAATTGAAGAATATTTGAAAGATTATAATATTGACAAAGATGTTTTGAAAGATGTATGTGACCTGAATAGTCGCTATAACACCCTTTTGAATTTAGAAGAGGACGCATCCCGTAATGTCAATTGGTCTGTTGAAAGTCTAAAGTGGGACAACTTGTTCAACTATGGCGCAGGAAATGAGGTTGATTTTTCTACTCTTCGCGGCATTGTGGGTATTTTGGGAAAAAACTTTTCAGGAAAGTCAAGTGTGATCGATAGCCTCCTGTTCACGATGCAAAACAGTACCTCTAAAAGTAGTGTAAAAAATATTAATATAATTAATCAAAACAAAGATAGCGCGCTGTCGGAAGCCATCATCACCGCCGGCGAACGAAAATATAAAATCTCTCGTAAAATGGAGAAATATACCAAACGTCTTCGCGGCACCGAGACGGCCGAAGCCAAAATGGTGTTGGATTTCTCTGTGTTACATGGCAAAGAGGAAGTTAGCTTGAATGGTGAATCTCGCAACGATACCGATGCCAACATTAGAAAGGTTTTCGGCACTAAAGATGATTTCTTGATGACTAGTTTTTGTTCACAGATGGACTCTTTACAGTTTATTAATCAAGGATCTACCGATAGGAAGAAGAACTTGTCTAAGTTTTTAGATTTGGAAGTATTCGAGAATAAGTATAGATTAGCTCACGAGGACTCATCTCATATTCAGGGAGCGCTAAAACAATTTGAAGGAAAATCTTTCGAAGAAGAAGCGGAATCTGAAAGGAAAAACATGGAGGACTCTGAAGATGAACTGGCGGTTCACCGTAAAGAGTGTGATTATATTAAATCTCGCCTTGAAAAGACGCGAGAAGATGTAAAGAAAATAGAGATAGAAATTGCAGGATATCCAACAATTGATATTGATATAACAAAAATTGAAAAACAACTCAAAGCAGCTTCTACTAAAAAGGAGACAACTCTAAGCCGCCAACAAGATATAAGCGACGAACATCAGGAACATCAGGAATACCTGGATAAGGTTGAGGGATTTTTCACGGAGAATACGCTGGATGATTTTCTAAAGAGGCAAGAACTTTTAAAGGAAAAGCAGGGGAACCTGAAAGACTTGTTGGGGGAATTAGATAAGCGTGAGCGAGAGAGTAAATTTTTGAAAGATAAAATTGCTCTCCTCTCAACGGTACCTTGTGGGGACAAGTTTCCCACTTGCCGCTTCCTTCAGGATGCGGTGAGTTCTAGGGGTTTGGTACCAAGAGTTGAAAGCGGCTTGGTAGAGATTGGCAAGAAAATTGAAAAAGTCAACTCTTCCCTTGGAGGCATGGACGAGAAGGCGATTAGTGATCGTATTGGAAATTTTAGATCTCTCATGGATAAAAAGAACACGTATGAGCGCGCCTTGTCCAATCTTATCGTAGAGAAAGAAAGAAGCACCTCCACTCTTAGAGAAATCAATGCTAAGATTGCGGGATTAGAAGAGAAAAAGCAAAAGTATTATGAAAATGAAAAGATCGTTGACGAAATTCGGAAACTTGAAAGGAAGCGCAAATCATATGAAAAGGATCTATCTTCTTCTAAAAAGAGCCTACAGGGGTGTGAAGACAGGATGTATGAGTTGATGGAGGCGAAAGGGAGTTGTGAACAACGCATTCTTCTCCTCGAAGAGCGTATTGAGGAGCAATCTAGCCTACGCAGCCAGTATGCTGCGTATGATTTATTTAAATCGTGCATGGATAGCAACGGGATTGGATCTGATATCATCAAAAAGTGCCTCCCACTTATCAACGAGGAGATTGCTAAAATTTTGGTAGATATTGTTCCGTTTGAAATTTTCTTTGAGATCGAAGAAAGAAAATTAGAAATTTATATTCGTCATCCGAAGCACGAGCCTCGCTTGATAGAAATGGCTAGTGGTGCCGAAAAAACAATTGCGGCGATGGCGATTCGCCTTGCATTAACAAAGATAGGCAATTTACCAACTAGTGATATATTTATATTGGACGAGCCGGCCACCGCGCTGGACGCGGATAACATGGATGGATTTATTTCTATTTTGGAAATGTTGAAAAGCCAGTTTAAAACTGTTATACTCATCTCCCACTTAGACCTTTTAAAGGAGTGCGTGGATAGCGAAATTGTCATTGACAAGAAAGGGGGATTCGCCCATGTCCAAGCGTAGGAGAAAAACATGACAAAGGAAGTAGAAAAGAAAGATCCAAAAGGAGTGATTGATGTCGGTCTCGCAAAGATAGTGAGCAGAAAGCTTTTGGTTTGGGCAACGGCAACTGGAGCACTCTTTTTCGGCGTAGTGCCAGCAGAGGAGTGGTTGCAAGTATGCCTACTCTATATCGGGTCACAGGCAGCAGTAGACATTGTTACTGCATATAAGAGGGTGTCATGATTCGCTGGTTGGCGTTTAAAGCCTTTATGAAGAAGGGGTGGGTCTGGGTCAAGACCTATTGGTATCTTCCCGTGAGCGCCCTCTGGATGGTTGTGACGTGGTTCTTTTTCCGCCAGAAGGCGGCGATGATGATTGAGAACTTCAAAGAAACCCGCGAGGCGCACAAGAAGGAAATTGATATAATTAATAAATCTAAGGAAGAGGAAGTCAATATCATCAAGGAAAAGATAGAGAAATCAGTGGAAAGAAACAGGAAGACTGAGGAAGAATATAGGAAAACGACTGAGGCTATTGATAAACATGCCGGCGAGCGCGCAGAGCTTCTCAAGCTTGAGGATCTTGAAACACTTGCTGGCGAGTTGAAGAAGCTTGTAAAAGGAGAAAGAAAATGAAATTGATAGCCATATTTACTTTATTGCTTTTTTCTTTTTCTTCTCATGCTCAGGAGATTGTCCCCCTAGGCAAGGGAGAGCCATCGCCGTTTGATGGTGTTCTTTTAGATGCCGCGGCGACGGCAGAAATCATCGCGAAGAATGAAGTAACTGAGGAGCAGTGCACCGCCAAGACTCAGTATGAGGTCGGTAAAGCAACTAATTCTTGTACGCTGAAGGGAGAGATTGCGGAGACTTCACTGAAGATAGAAAAGGAGACAAGTGCAAATCTCATTCTTTTGAAGAACCAAGAGATAGAACGACTCAATAAAAAATTGGAAAAATCCGGTACTGATTGGGCCCCCTTATGGTTTGCGGGCGGTTCTGTTGTTGGAGTCGCTATGTCACTCACGATCTTCTTTCTGGCAGTTCAGACGGTAAGAGAGGAGCCGTTCAGTGGCTAAAGACTACAACCAGATTGCTAAAATAGAGAAAGCCATTAAGCAAAAGTATGGCGACGAAGCAATAAATAATCCCCTATCTAACTGGAATAAAGAAAAAGAAGAAGACTACGTTTCTCAAATTAAAGAGATTTCTATGGCCGAGAGAAGCAAAACAGCCCCCCAGAAGGAATATTACAATGGTTTTTTAGTAGATAAAAAACTACTTACTAAGTATAGCAATAGGAGTTGCCCCGTTTGCGAGACCTACTCATTTAGTATTGAGGACAGCACATATTTTATAAAATGGGATTGCTGTCGCAAATGCTATATTGAGTGGGTTGAAGATCGAGAGGATCGCTGGCGCACCGGTTGGCGCCCTAATTTAGGAGAGGAATGATGCTGTTAGAAATAATCGAAGAGCTAGAAAACAAAGTTGCCCGATTGCGCCGCGACGCAGAGAAATTTGATAGAGGCAACGCATCTGCTGGTACTAGGGTTCGAAAAGATTTGATGGATTTAGTAAGAGAACTCAAGGAAGTGCGACAGACTATTTTGGACGAAAGGAAATCTCGGAAAGAATAACGATGATTGATTATAGGAGTACAATATAATGGCTAGCGTAGAAGAAATTGCAAAAGGATTATCACAAGTTTTAGCGGATTCTTATGACGGCGCTTCACGCGCCGACGATGGCAAGCCCTTAGAGACTGGGCTGAAACGTGGTCACTTTGATGCTAAACTTACAGATAAGAGGGTCAATGACGGTTTCGGTATCACTCTTAGTGGAAACGTTTTCACTGTTAGTTACGAGGGCGAAGTCTCGGTCAAAGAACTCAAAGATAAGAAGTTTGAGAGCAACGTGGAACAAACCATCGCGGATGTTTTGAAGTTTATTAAAAAGCATTACAAATTTCATACCGGGGAGACTCTCAAATGCAAGCCGGTAGGAGAGATGAACATGAGCGTTCAAAGCACCAGCCGGGTACATACTTGGGTGGAAGCACAGATGCGCTATGAGATCCAGGGGATGGACGGAGTTTCTAGAAAGAACCCCAGTGGAGAAGAGTTGCTTGATAAATCAATTAAGGATTTTCTGGGCATCGGAAAGGAAGTGTGGAAATCTAAAAAGCCGCAGAATGTAACTCGTAAAGAGGAAAAATCCTGATGCGGATATCTAAAGAGCGAATAAAACAAATAATTAAAGAGGAATTGTCCAGCGCTCATCACGAGACTACGCGCACTGAGCAAGAAGACGAAAATGCCCGCGTGCGGCGCCATCTAGATAAAATATCTACGTTAGCATCTCACATGGTTCATCTCTTTGAGGAAGAAAGAGAAGGCGTCCCAGAGTGGATCCAAGAGAAAGTTGCCGTTGCAGCAGCAATGCTACAAACCATCTCGGACTACCAAGAAAATAATGAAAACGAAAAAGTAAGATAAGAAGAAAGCAAGATGTTATGGCGTACCTTATTTCTAAAAGCGAAGTCAAGAAAGAGATTACCAAGTGTGGTAAAGACCCTACTTATTTTTTAAATAATTATGCCAAGATATCGCATCCCGATAAAGGACTTATTCCGTTTAAAACATATGATTTTCAAACAGAACTCCTAAACAACTTCAATGATCACCGTTTCAATATAATTCTCAAGGCGCGCCAATTAGGGATTTCAACTATTACAGCGGGATATGTGGCGTGGCTTATGTTGTTCCGTCGCGAGAAGAATATTCTAGTTGTCGCCACAAAGTTTTCTACTGCCGCTAATTTAGTAAAAAAGGTCAAAGCTTTGATTAAGAACATGCCGGATTGGATCAAGATATCCGATATTTCTGTAGATAACCGAACTGCCTTCGAGCTTACTAACGGATCCCAGATCAAGGCGTCCACTACTTCTGCGGATGCAGGACGCTCAGAAGCGCTTTCCCTTTTGGTTGTAGATGAGGCAGCGCATGTTCCGGATCTAGAAGACATGTGGCGCGCACTTTATCCCACTCTTTCAACCGGCGGCCGTTGCATTGCGCTGTCAACTCCAAATGGCGTTGGGAACTGGTTCCACCAGAATTATGTGGACGCAGAAGAGGGGCGCAATAGTTTCTTCACAACTAAACTACCGTGGGACGTTCATCCCGACAGGGATCAAGAGTGGTTTGAAAAAGAGACACAGAATTTATCACGAAGAGATATAGCACAAGAGCTTGAATGTAACTTCAATATGTCTGGCGAAACAGTCATACATCCGGAGGACATAGAGAAGCTTCTAGCCGCCGTCCAGCCTCCCAGGCACAGAACAGGATTCGATAGGAACTATCATATTTGGGAAGAGTTCCAGTCTGGTATGGAATATTTATTAGTAGCGGACGTGGCGCGCGGTGATGGCAGAGACTATTCAGTTTTTCATGTTATTAAACTGAATACGATGGAAGTGGTCGCTGAGTACCAAGGGAAGCCCAACTTAGATATGTTTGCTGTTTTACTTAATTCGACCGGGAGAGAATACGGCAATTGCATGATTGTAGTAGAGAATAATAATATTGGATTTAGCGTTTTAGAGAAACTAATTGAAATGGAGTATCCCAACATTTATCATTCTATCAAATCTACTCATGAATATATAGATCAAATATCGGCCGAAGCAAGAAGCGGCGCCGTCCCCGGATTTACTACATCCGCCAAAACGCGCCCACTGGTTGTCGCAAAACTAGAAGAATTTATAAGAAATAATATTATTAGCATTTACTCGGCTCGGACGATCAGCGAACTTAAGACATTCGTGTGGGTCGCCGGCAAGCCGCAGGCAATGCGTAGCTACAACGATGACTTGGTAATGAGTCTGGCAATTGCATGCTGGATAAGAGATACCGTCGTAACTGTTTCAAAGAGAGATGCTAAATATGCCAAGGCAATGTTGGATAGCATGATCTACACTAATACAAAAATGAATACTACCATCAAGGGAATGCACGGATATAAGCAATCCGAGATCCACGAGAAGGTTGAGGCAGAAAGGCAGATGCAAAAAGAGTATGCTTGGCTGTATAAAGGATAGAAAAAATGCCCGACAATACAAAGAACCCCGCAAATTCGGAATCTACATTATTTAGGAGATTAACTAAGTTGTTTTCCGGTCCCATAGTGACCCGGAAGACACAAATGATTCGCAACCAAAGACGCCAGGATCTAGACAAATATAGGTTTAAGTCTGCTAGCGGCCAAAACTTCAAGAAGTCGACCTACAACCCTTTTGAAAGTATTAATTCAACGGCTATCGCCAATCAGCAGAGAAACGAAAGGTATGTGGATTTTGACCAGATGGAATATATGCCAGAGCTTGCTTCTGCGTTGGATATTTATGCCGATGAAATGACTACTTCTACGTCTTTTGAAGAAATGCTGAGAATAAAGTGCCCCAACGAGGAAATAAAGTCTGTCTTAGACACTCTCTTTCGTAGTGTTTTGAACGTGGACTTCAACCTTTTTGGGTGGTGTCGCACCATGTGCAAATACGGGGACATGTTTTTGTATCTAGATCTGGATGAGGGCGTCGGTGTCAAAAGCGTCATTGGACTGCCCACAGCAGAAGTGGAGCGACTCGAAGGAGAAGATCCTACCAACCCTAATTACGTACAGTTCCAATGGAATAGCGGGGGCATCACGTTTGAAAATTGGCAGATGGCCCACTTTAGAATTCTTGGGAATGACAAATATACTCCTTATGGATCCTCTATCTTGGAGCCGGCCCGAAGAATCTGGCGCCAACTGGTTCTCCTAGAAGATGCGATGATGGCATACCGTGTGGTACGCTCACCAGAGCGACGAGTTTTCTATATTGATGTGGGCGCGATTGCGCCCGAGGATGTAGAACAGTATATGCAAAAAATCATCACTCAAATGAAACGAAATCAAGTGATAGATCAAGATACGGGAAGAGTAGATCTGAGATATAATCCCATGAGTATTGAAGAAGATTACTTTTTGCCAGTAAGAGGAGGCGCGAGCAACACTAAGATTGAATCCCTTCCGGGTGGCACATATACCGGTGATATAGATGACGTGAAGTATTTGAGAGATAAGCTTTTTTCCGCCATTAAGATTCCTCCGGAGTATCTTTCCAGGGGCGAAGGCGGAACTGAAGATAAAACTACTTTGGCTCAAAAAGATATTCGGTTCTCTAGAACTGTTCAGAGATTACAGCGCGCCGTCTTATCGGAGTTGGAAAAAATAGGTATTATTCACTTATATACGCTGGGGTTTCGGGGCGATGATTTGATTTCTTTTGATTTACTCCTGAATAACCCATCAAAAATTGCCGAGCTTCAAGAGTTGGAACAGTGGAGAACTAGGTTCGATGCGGCCTCAGCTGCCACTGAGGGGTATTTTTCGAAGAGGTGGATTGCACAGAAGGTGTTTGGTATGACAGATGATGATTTCTTGCGGAATCAAAGAGAAATGTTTACTGACCGTAAAATGCAAGCCCTTATGGATACAGCAGCAGAAATGGGCACACCCGGAGCTGCTGGCGGAGGCATGGGGGGAGGCATGGAAGGCGATATGGGTATGGAAGGCGATATGGGCATGGAAGGCATGGAAGGCGATATGGGTATGGAAGGCGACATGGGAATGGGCGAAGAGACACCAGAGGCACCAGGCGCAGAGCCCCCCGCAGAAGAAGGCCCCGGCCCCACCGAAGAGGAAGGTCCACTTCTGAGCGCCCCGCCCGGTAAGAGAGATGACGATATTCACCATTATGAGAAAAGTTCATACAAGATGAAGGATGTAGATAGACGTAAAATGGGCGCCCGCCGGCGCAATATGCTCGCAAAGGCATCTAGAGAGAAGGGAAAAAATACAAAGCGCAATGTTCGGCCAGGCGCTACTGATTTATTTCCTGGCACAGAAGAACTATTTAGCTTGGGAAATGGCATTGCGGAAGATGTGGATAATAATTATAGGGCGGAAGAAGAGAAGATATTCGAAGTTAAAAATTCTCAACATGAAATAAAAATGCTTATTGAGCAATTGGAGAAGAAGGAAAATGGCAAAGACGCACAAGAGTAAACACAATAAGAAAAGAAATACCGCTTTTCTTTACGAGGTGCTAATTCAAGATATTACACGAAGCGTAGTGAGCGGTGATCAGAGTCGAAAGAAAGTTGCCCTGGGAATATGTAAAGAATTTTTCAGCAAAGGAACCATTCTGAATGCCGAAAAAGAATTATATGCTAGCCTTACGGAGTGCAGCGGCCTCGAAGATCATACTGTCGAGAAGGTGCTCGCAGAGGCCAAGAAAGAATACGCTGCTTTGGACAAGAAAGAAATTTTTAATATGCAAACGAAGATGATCAATAAGGTCAATAAGGAGTTATCCCCTGGAGTTTTCAATAATTTTGTGAGCAACTATAAGAATTTGGCGACCATTGCTCAAATTCTCAGCCAGGATCTTCCAGTAAAGCAGCGCGTGATTCTAGAAAGCTCTTTCGTAGAATCTACCTCTCTGATATCTGAATCTGCCAACACGATCTTAGAGCCTACTGATAATTTAGTTTATAAGACTTTTGTAAAGAATTATAATAAAAAATATGAAGATCGTTTATTGGAGGAGCAAAAAGAAGTTATTACGAGATATGCGACTTCCTTTAGCGATAACGGATTGTCGCTCAAAATATATCTAAACGAAGAGTTCGGAAGACTTAGGGGCGTTTTGGAAAAGTCTTTGCAACACGAGATTATAAAAGAAGACGAAAATATGCTTTTGAAAACTCATGAGGTGTTAGATATCCTAGGATCCTTTGGTAAAGCGCCTGGATTTGATGAGGATATTATTATTCAGATTCTAGAGATTCAAAATTTAGCCAAGGAGATGATTTCCTAATGCCTATCACGATAACGGTTGGAGACAAAGAGGGAGAATCTCCCGCGCCAGAGCACACACCACCACAGGAAGAAGTGAAGCATCTTCCTCTCACAATGAACCTCGATCTAAGGAAGGCGGTAGACGGCAGCTTGATGATTTTTGATCATCCTGAGATAGATATCGTGGTTGTTCCTGCTACTGATAAGGTAGTTACCTTCCCGAAAGAATCATATAAAGATGAGGTATATGATTCACAAGATAGGCTGTTCAAACACTTACTAAAAGCAGGATTAATCACGCCAGGCACAGTTCAGGGTGGAAACGTACACGGTGCATTGGGTGGAACTATTCTCCCCGCAACCAATTCGGAGTTTCCAGTTGCAGATCTAGTTGTCCTTTCAATAGGAAAATTTATTGAAAAGGAAAAGCCTGACTATCTTTTTGCAGACGCCTATGATAAAGAAGTCGACGAAATGTATGTAGAGCCAACTGACGATGATTCCACTCCTCTTGGAAAAGTGCCGCAGGCAGTCAAGAAAGGAAGCATTCAGCCTTACGACGCACGCAGATATCTTACTGGGGTATATTAGTGGACTTAGTATATTTTGTGCTGGTGTGCTCTGGGATGACCCAGATTCTGTGTTGCGGTACAATATTCGATTCCGTAAGGCCGGAACATCACTTTTTTCATTGTCCCATGTGTGTTGGTTTCTGGGTTGGTATTTTTGTATGGGCGTTAAGTCCATGGACAACACTATTTATATTTGATTATGGATGCGTAACTGCATTTTTGCTAGGGTGCCTGAGTTCGGGCACGAGTTACGCTCTAAACATGGCATTTTCCGACGACGGAATACAGTTGGGAATGAGGAACACGGAGGTTCAAGATGTCACTCGTAACAATTAAATGGTTTCTACCGGTTGTCCGCATGTGCTGCAAGGGACGTTGACTCACACAGGTTGCGCCTGCGCCTTAGAGGTATAAAAAAAATGATTAGAATAAGTAAGAAATATCTAACTAAAATTATCAGAGAAGAGTCCGCTCGCGCTCTAAACGAAGTCGCCTTCTTCGACGAAGAAGGCGAGGTAGATTATAGGATGCAGGATGATGCTGATCCGCCGGAACACGAAGTCGTGTCGGACGAGATCCTTACGCACATCTATGAGACAATTGCGGCTCACCTGGGTTTGCCCTCCGCACACAACGACCCAGCTGGCGTCATGGTAGATGTAGAGTTGGAAACGGAAGAAGAGTTTTTAGATACGATCCTGGCTCTTGTGCAAAAGGGCATGCATGTCGCGCGCCACGAGATGGAGAGAGAAGAGAACATGCTCCAGATGAGAATGGATAAGAAAGGTAAAAGAAATTTTGGAGGCAACAAGGAAGATGCTGACTTAATGCAAGAAGAAGGAATGAACATTCAAAATATGCATCTCAAGAAAGGGCGCTGCTCAAACCCTGGCGACAAAAATTGTCCCAAAGGATCGCCTCAATATAATTTAGCGATGCGGATGAAGTCTGGAGATATTCATAAAGCGAATCTTAAGAAGGGTAAGAATCCAGACGGACCAGGATAATAATATGTCTAAAGTTTTACTAAGAGAATATTATGAATTGTGCGAAGGCGGCGTTTGTCAAGACTTCTTGACAGAAGACGAGAAGCGCGAAGTAGTAAATGAGAATGTGATATTCCTTACCGGCATTCTGCAAAAAGCGAATACCAAGAACGGCAATGGCAGAGTCTACCCTATGAAAGTCCTCCAGCGCGAAATGGATAATTATAAGAAGTGCGTAAAAGAAAAACGCGCTTTGGGAGAGCTAGATCACCCAGACGAGAGCGTTATAAATCTTAAGAATGTTTCCCATATGGTAACCGACACTTGGTGGGATGGAGATACTGTTATGGGCAAAGTTAGGGTTCTCTCTACACCTAGTGGCAATATCCTCAAGTCTTTGGTAGAGAGCGGCTGCAAGCTGGGCATATCCTCCCGCGGCCTTGGAAGCGTCAAGGAACACCAGGGAGACACTGTTGTTGAAGACGATTTTCAGCTGATATGTTTTGATTTTGTATCGGAACCATCTACACCTGAAGCATATATGACCCCTCGCATTCATGAGGGGAAAGAAGATGGTCTGACGAAAGCAGATAGGATCAACCGCTTGCTAAATGAAATCACGAGGAAGCATCAATGAAAATTACTGTAGAAAGAATCAAAGAGATTATCAAAGAAGAGTATGGAAAGGTGCGCGAGCATACAGAGAGAGAAGAGATAATTGTACCGGGGATCGCTGTATATGATTGGGACACGCTGCAATCTAATATAGTTGGAAAATGTGGAGACTTGGTAGCGCGCGCCGCACGCGGCGAGTTTACAGGAATCGGAGATAATGAGTTTGAAGTTTTGTCTAGAATGTGGAAATCTATGAAAGAAACACAAGAGAGAAAAGAAGAAGAGTTGGCGTAAATGAAAAAAAGTGAACTGAAAAGAATTATCAAACCAATGGTAGCTGAATGTATAAAAGAGTCTCTATTAGAGGGTGGAATATTATCGTCTGTTATAAGTGAAGTGGTCAAGGGTATGAACATGAATATGCAATTGATGACGGAACAGGAAGCTCCTGTCCCTTCCCCTAAAGAGTCGCTCCAGGCGCCTAGTAAAAAAATGCAAGAAACAAAGCAGCAAATGCTTAGGGCCATCGGAAGCGATGCATATAACGGTGTGAACCTCTTTGAGGGGACCACTCCTGCACCTGCCCCGCAGAGTGGCAATAATCATGGCCCACTAAGAGACGCAGATCCAACTGACGCAGGAGTAGATATCAGCGGGTTGCTTAATCGTAATTGGAGTAAATTAGTATAATGGTTGTAGTCAAACGAGAAAACAACGACACAGATGAGAAAATGATCAAGAGATTTCTCAAGAGGGTCGAAAAGTCTGGTATTCTAGAAGAATTCTTGTCTAGGCGTTATTATGTGAAGCCATCTGTAAAGCGGCGCCTTGCAAAAAAGAAGCAAATTGCGGAGCATAAGAAAAAGGCAGAAAAGGAAAAACGATAGTATAATACTATTTATAAGCAGGAGAAGAGTATGCACAACGATAGTCCAACAGGTCCAAGCAAATTTATGTACCAGAATGGGTTCAACCGATGGGAAGCCTATGGGGTACCAGGCCGACCATTTCTGACTGGCACCTTGCTTAGTGCCGGCGAAGAGTTGAAGATATCATTCCCCACTATTACCAAATCTATCACAGTGGTGGCCAGCGGATCGGCTCCTTTACGAGTACATTTTGATTCAACGTCCTCTACTGATGTCGCCTCACAACACCGCTACATTACTCTCGTTGATTCGGACACTGATCCCGCTAGCGGCCGCTTCGATTTTGATGTACGCACCAACGAAGTGTATATTTCTGCTCCTGATGATGCGGCAGGCTTCGAGTTGTGTGCAATCTGCGTCCAAGTAAATGGTGTCGGCATACCGTCTTTGAGCGGCTCCGGAATCAACGCAAACTAAGTTTTCTACCTTACCCCTAGAAACTAAGTCTTTCTGTGATAATCTTTTCGATATTTTCTTTGCGCTCACCTTCGGAGTGAAACCATACCCAAGCATCTGTTCTGAGTATAGAACTAACTTTTTGTTGGGTTGTACTTATCTTTTCGTTGATCCATAAAATTTCTTTATCAATGTCGATATCAATGTCGATGCCAAGTTCATATGCCAATTCTAGCAAAGTTCCCCCGTCGTTGCTTCTGGATGCCTCTACTGCTGTCTTATAAAGGTCAGTCAAGTGCTCTATTTGTGCATGCTCCATATCTCGTAGCTTATCGGGATGAGTTTTAACAGCTATCTTCCTGAAGAGCGCTTTGATATCTATGTCGCTTAGATCGCCACTCTCCGGCTCTTCTACGTCGTTTGTAGATTCGTGGGAGCTATCTTCTTCTTTGGTGTCTGGGCTCACATCTTTTGATATGGTAGTGCAAGATTCCACTTCCTTCTCATCTTCCTGCTCTTCCGGGCCCGTCCCACCCCTGATGAATTTTTTGTTATACTCTTCCAAACATTCTTCGTATATAATTTCGGTTTCGGCAAGAGACGCTTGAGAAAACTGAAGGTTGAGGCGAAATTTTTTAATTTTTGCCTTCTCTCTTTTAGACCTTTTTTTTATTTTCTTGACCATACTGTAAATAGTGTATCAAACTATTGCTCTGATACTAAATATAGGTATGGATCTGTGTTTATGGAGGAATGAGACATGACAAAAAGAGCGATGTTTATAGGCCGCTGGCAGCCGATGCATAACGGCCACAAATGGCTGATCGGACAAAAACTATCACAGAAAATTCCAGTTCTTATATGTGTGAGAGATATTCCACCTGATGAGAAAAATCCCTTCACTACTGCACAGACAGTGGAGATGGTTGGAGATGTTTACAGCGAGGACGATGTGGAAGTAATGACGATACCAGACATTGAAAGTGTGAATTGGGGAAGAGGAGTCGGCTATGAAACCAACGAGCACAAGCCTCCGCCCGATGTTGGGTTCGTCTCAGCTACCCAGATTAGAGAATCGATTAAAAACAATACCGACGAATGGAAAATAAAAGTTGATGAAAAGATTCACGACAAAGTAATAAAATTTTTGAAAAAGAATGGAGTTCTAGAATGAAGGAAGTGGAGACCAGCTTCAAAGAATCGACCCTGGCGCTTGACTTTGATGGTGTGATACATAGATATTCCAAAGGATTCCAGGGCTTGCAAAACGCCTACGATCCGCCGAGAGAGGGAACTAGGGATGCTCTAGAAGAGTTTGTTCGTCGGGGGTATAGGCTTATTATTGTTTCTAGCAGGCCAGTTCCAGTTATAAAAGCGTGGCTGCACAAATATAATATGGAACATTATTTTGATGAAGTTACAAACATTAAGCAGCCGGCTAAATATTATGTTGATGATCATGCTGTGCATTTTGATGTGAATAGCGACGATCCTTGGAAGGAAATTTTAGGGATAGTGGAGTAGGGATATGGATATCTTTTTATGGAGATCCTAGGATTTTTTATCTTCCTGGATTCTATTTAGTACTGTGGGTAAACTTGTTTTCCCCGCATGTTAGACTGACTATAGATAGAGCGTGTAAGCAAAAGAAACCATAGATAGAATTCTGCTTATATTCTCATAAAAACTTACAAATTTCGATTATACATTTTTGATACAATCAGGCAACTATTCCTAACCTTGCAGATTAGTGTGTAGTTTTACAATTTTTGCGGTAAACTTTGGATATAAAAAGTTTGGGATCAAATATATTGTAAAATACGTCCGCTTGATGAGGGGAAAATTATGATCGATTCAAAGAAAAGGAGCACTGCTAAGGCGCTTTCTTGGAGAGCGATAGCGACTATTATTCTGGGAGGCATTTCTTATTTCATAACCGGAGACCTTCACCAGACATCTATAATCACCATTACGTACCACGGAATACAATTATTTGCTTTTTTTCTCCATGAAAGAATTTGGAACTATATTCATTGGGGACGCACTCGTGGCATTTTCATACAAATGACTGGGTTGAGTGGTAGTGGAAAGTCCACCATTGCCAAGTTAGTTCAAAGAAGGATGATCAAAAGGGGATTTAGGGTGGAAGTTATTGACGGAGATGAATACCGCGAAGGGCTATGTAAAGACCTAGGATTTTCCAAAGAAGATAGAAACATAAATATACGAAGGCTTGGATTTGTTGGTAAAATTTTATCTAGGAACGATGTGGTAACTATAATGTCGGCAATCAACCCCTATGAAGACGTTAGAAGGGAAGTGAGAGAGATGTCGGATATTGTCAAAACTGTTTTTATCGATTGCGACATTGAGAAGCTTAAAGAAAGAGACACGAAGGGACTTTACCGAAGGGCCATCTTGCCAGATGATCATCCGGAAAAGATTAAGAATTTCACAGGAATTTCTGATCCCTTTGACGCGCCGCTGGTGTGTGACTTGACAATAAATACCACCAAGGATTCGGTGAAACAGTCCGCGAATAAACTAGAAAAATTTATTGTGGAGAATATAATATGAGGAGGGCTTCTAAGAAGATATTGGTTTTCAATTATTATCCTCTCAAGATGCCCCCAACTACTGGCGGCGAGGCAAGATTATATAATATCTATTATCATATGGCAGTACAAAATCCAGATTTATATATTACCTTTTTGGGACCCTACTATGGACATAAGCGGGACGAGAGAACGCTTAAAGTAGCGCCAAATTTTGAAGTTCACTATGTTGCGAAGGCCGAGAATCATCACTATTATCTTCCCAAGATTGTGGAAGAACTAGAGCGCGGCGTCGATCCACACGGGATTAACTCCATTTTATGCTCTAAACTTAATTCAAATATAGGTAAAAAATACTTGGAGATATACGAGGATCAAGATATCATTATTCACGAACACCCCTATGAAAACTATTCAGATGTCATGGCGGCAATGGGTGATAAGCCCCGTATATATTCCTCTCATAATGTTGAAAGCAAGATGTTTGACGCCTTTTCTAATAATATTTGCTTTCGTAGTATTATCAATGAGTGCGAGATAGATTTGGCCAGAAAGGCTGACAAGGTGTTCGCTGTGTCGACCGCTGATAAAGAATATTTTTTAAGATATAATGAAGAGGTAGAAATAATGCCAAATGGATTTGACGAAAAACAATCCAGGGAAATACTAAATTCAAAAATAAAGTCTCCTTACGCTGGCAGGAGAATATCTTTATTTGTGGGCTCTTCTCATAAGCCAAATGTAGATGCCGCTGATTATATAATCAGCACGCTGGCCCCCATGATGCTTGATACTGATTTCGTTATTTGTGGAAGCTGTTGTTCGTACATCGCCGCGCCCCCTGGAGAGAATGTTTATGTCAAGGGGTTTGTTTCCGACAAAGTGAAAAGCGAACTGATGCACGCTTCCTCGGTGCTTGTCAACCCCATAGAATCGGGAGGCGGATCAAATTTGAAAATAATAGAGGCCATGTCATCTGGTACGAAAGTAGTCAGCACACACTTCGGCGCGAGAGGATATGATATATCTGAAAAGGGGATATTGTATACATGCGATTTGAAAGATATGGTTGAGACCATTAAGCTTGCTTTGGCCGATAGGGCATATCCGGACAATTTCAAAAATTGGAGCGAAGAGATTTATGAAAAATATTCTTGGAGAAATATTTCTAAAAAGTTTACCGAGGAAGTGAGGGATCTATTATGACAAAGGTATTGATAATTTCTCGCAAGAGCATTCATAAGCTTGATGATGGCAGGAGCGTCCGTATATATGAAACTTACAAGAGGATCTACAAGGACACTCAGGTAACCATCCTATCTCTCGATAAGGAGCGATCAGGCACTTATCCCCTTGATGATAATATACGGGAAATATGTCTTTTTGACGAGACGGCTCATAAAGAAAACAAGCGCGAAGCCCCTTTGCGTATATTGGATGAGATCGAGGATATCCTTGAAAATGATCATTTTATAAAGATTCTTGTTGAGATGGCAAAAAATTCAGACGTTGTTGTATTTGAGGAACTTCATATGGCATCTTTGATAGCGGATGAGAGGGTGGAAGAATCTCTACAAGGCAAAGATTATGCTTATGGCGCTCACAATATAGAGCGCGATCTGCTTCAGGATCCGCATGGAAGAAGCAAGATTGAGAGAGTGGCCCTAGAGAGTGTGGAAAGGAATATAGCAAGCAAATATAAAAAGATATTCGTGTGTTCCAGGCCCGATGGAGATTATCTTGCGAAACATTCAAAAGCAGAGATAGTTTTTGTCCCCAATCAAACAGAAAAGGTCCCAGCTGTTACACCGGCGGAGAAGCAAAAAAATAAAAAAATGTTCTTTGGGAACACTAACTTTACTGTGTCTTTTGTTGGATCGTCTCATGGCCCCAATTTGGATGCGTGTGATTTTATAATAAAAGAGTTGTGCTATATTTTTCCGAACATTAATTTTGTTATTATAGGGAGTATTAGTTATGCTAAAGCGTATGAATATAAGCACTTCGATCTTAGATCTAAGAACTGTTTTCTCTTCGGACTTTTAGAGGAGGGACTTAAGAATTTGGTGATTCAATCGTCGGACGCTATGATTAATCCAATGTTTGAAGGGTCAGGATCTAATATCAAGGTGCTGGATGCAATAAAGAATGATGTAATGTTGATTACAACATCTTTTGGACTCCGAGGATACGAAGAAGAAGCAGTAGAGTGTGTAACGAGTGGTAATACGAAAGAGGCATTTATAGAAACAATGCGTAGTCAAGTTCCTGGGGGGCAAACATGATGAGGATATTAGTAACAGGTGCCACGGGCCTTGTCGGCAAATCCCTGTGCGAGAACTTAAAGAAAGATCCGGAGAATGTAGTGATTACAATTCAGAGAGATATCGTCCAAGAAAACATATCATCAGACTATGTTGTGCTGGGTTCGATTGATGATCCTGATATAGTGAGGAGAGCAGTGTGTGATTACGAGGTAAATGAGATTTATCATTTAGCATCCCAGTCGCTTGTGAGGATTTGTGCCAACGACCCAGTTAGTGCTTATCGGACTAATGTGATGGGCACAGTGAATATCATGGAAGCAGCCCGTGCTGGATCAAACCATGTAAAATCAGTGTTGGTTTCCACATCTGATAAGGTCTATGGTCATGTTCCGCCCCCCTATGATGAGACAACACCTCTCAAGCCAAAATTTACTTATGAATCTACCAAAGCATGCCAAGATATTGTATCTCAGAATTACTTTCATAACTATGGGGTACCAACAAAAGTAGTGAGATGCGCGAATCTTTATGGGCCTGGGGATTCAAACTGGTCGCGACTCATTCCCAATACAATAAGAAGGGTTTTGCGCGGAGAACCACCAATTGTTTATAAAGACGTTTCTGGGTATATTAGGGAGTTCATCTATGTTGAGGATGCGGTAAGTGCACTTACCTTGATATCCCAGAAAGGTAGCCCTGGGGAGATATTCGCTGTGGGGGGATTTAGCAAAATTTCAATCCAATCGCTTGTCGAAACTATCATGAAAGTTTGCCAATCAGAGATTCCGATTGAATATCCCCCACGAGCACATAATCATAGAGAAATTCGTGAACAGTATATATCTGCAAACAACAACACAACCAAGCTGGGCTGGTCCCCGAAGGTTGGATTAGAAGAGGGCTTGCGCCGCACATTGGAATATTATCGAAACACTTAGTAACCAGGGTGTAGAGGCGAATATTTATTCTGTGGGGCGACAAAGGAGGCAAGAGGGTGAACAAGACAATATACTTTCACTGCGGGCTAGGTAAAACAGGCTCTACAGCAATTCAACAATACTTGACGATCAAGACAGAAGACGAAAAAGGTAAATTTTTATACCCTAAGACTGGTCTGGCCGGCATCCACCCCCCGGCCCATATCGACCTAAGCAACCCTGGTAGCTTTTATAAAATGGGCTTAGGAGGAGGTAATTATAAAATTTCTGATGCCGGTGCACTCTATAAGATGCTGTTGTCTGAGATCTCCTCTTCGGATATGAAGAAGGTGATAATAAGTGCCGAATCATTTGGCGAAACACACAATCGGCCTGTAGTCGTGGCAAGCCTTCGCACATTTATTGAATCTGCTCGCTCTGACGGGGATGAAGTAAGGTGTGTTGTTTATCTTAGGAACTTTGTAGAGTGGATAAAATCACTACATTTGCTTCATTGTCGAATGAGGGACGATATAGAATTCTGTGCGGCTAATTTTCCGCCTGGGATGGGTGTCGGCTTTGATAAGTACCTTCTGCAACATAATCACAGGAATAGCCCATCAAGCCAGATCCGTCACTTGGCAAGCATTTTCAGCCGAAAAGATCTGATTATGAGATATTATGAAGGAGATGTTGTAGAAGACTTCTGCAAAGTAGTAGGAATTGAATTTGATGGCCGCAAAATAGTTGCCAATAAAACTAAAGAGAAGTATGAGGTTCTAAGAGGCTCGCTACTAACCGACAATACCAGAAAGATAATAAGAGAAAGATTTCAAGAATTTGAATCTAAATTTGCTGATGAGTTTCTAAATAAAGAACAGAGAAGCAAATACTTGGAGGGATTGTCGAGTGAATAAAACAATATACTTTCACTGCGGGCTACCTAAAACAGGCACCACGGCAATCCAACAATACTTGACGATCAAAGCAGAAGATGGAGAGGGGAATTTTTTATATCCTGAGACTGGGGTTGTATATTACGGTG
>Ga0098061_1000262_pt1 | contig 24141 bp, 25 predicted proteins | sample 22_taG_FD_92579 | JGI IMG/M metagenome (GOLD analysis project Ga0098061, IMG submission 92579) | Marine viral communities from the Subarctic Pacific Ocean - 22_ETSP_OMZ_AT15343 metaG | ecosystem: Environmental > Aquatic > Marine > Oceanic | place: Subarctic Pacific Ocean | collected 2015-01-20
GTAGTTGATAAATATTGGTTTAATAAAATCAATAATTACTTTAAATCTCTTGATTTAGATGCTTGTTGTTATAAAACTTATAGCAATAAAATAAATTGGAAATCTCGATATATTGACATAGAATATTCCGGATTAAAAAATCTTGATGAGTATCAGAGAGGTTATATTAATACTTTAGTTAAACGATATTCTTCTGAAAAATTAGTTTTTGCGATGCATCCAGAATGTTATATTTTCCCAGAGTTATGGCTACAAGATAATAGTTATCAGAAAATTGACTTATCGAATGAGTTTTTGAGTTATTTTAAGCCGTATGGAGATTATTTTGCTAATCTTAATCATCTCATATTTTATTGTGATTGGAGTGAGGGAACAATGTGGAGCAATGATCCATTCTTATTCAAAATTGGAGATGAAATTGATTTATTGTTTGATTTTATGTACTATATATATAAATAGATATGATTAAAAATTTAGTCATATTTTTTTATTTTATTCAATTGATGATATTATGAAAAAGGCTTATATTGGTAGTGATGTTATTTTCAATTATTTATTAACAATTAAAAATATTGATATAACAAAACACGAAGAAAGAATTGATTTTGCATATAAATGTAAATACACTAAACACGTTAAAAAAGTATTACAAGATGAACGAATATATTCTACAGATTACTTAAATCCAAAGTTATTAAAATTAATTACATTAATTCATGATTAAAACTAGATTTATTAATAATCACAATCATCTATTAACCAATTACATTAATTTTTTGATGTCACTTTTTCCTAAAAAGTGTCGTTAAATATATTTTAAATATTATTATAATAATGTTTGAAATATATGAAAATTTAAATAATTTTAAATTAGATATTATAAATATAGATACAATTATAAAAGATGGATATAAATATGATTATTATTCTTTTGATGTTTGGAAACTTTTTGTAAATTATTTAATTTTTAAAGATTTTACTTATTGTAAAAAATATATGAAATCTCTATTTTTAAGAATTAAATATATTGATGATAATAAAATATCATATAATGAAGATATTTTATACAAAAATATAAAAATTTTTAATTTGTTTCAAAATCAAATTAATACAAAGTTATACTTATATAAATTATCAATTAAATATAAATATAGTAAAATTTTTAATTCATCAATTAATTTGAATAATAAAAAACTATCAAATAACAATGATAAATATAAAATGTTTAAACATATGTTATTCTATGATTTTAAATTACATCATAAATCAATATACACCAAGTATTTTAGTAATAATTTAATGAATGATATACCCAGTATAGATATTTTTAATAAATTTTTATCAATAAATTATAAAGATAATGTTTTAGATATATTAAAATATTCATTAGAACTTAATCATTTAATTCATAAAAAAATAATAGATTATATTATAATTTTTATAATTAAATTAAAAAATTATAAAATTTTTACATCAGCATTGAAAATTTATGAAAAATATTATAATTTTGAATATAATATATTTATTAGTGATTCTATTTTAAAATATGGATCGTTGAAACAAATAAAATATGCATTGAACCATAAATCGAATTTTAAAAATATAACAATTGATATAATATATAATAATGCTGTTGAAAATACAAAATATAAAATATTAAAATATTTAATTAAAAATTATAAATCTAAACTTAATTTAACTAATTTAGATGAATATAAAATAATTCATATATTTAAAACTCATAATCATGATTTTTTACAATTTTTAACTACAAATAATATAATTGATTATACAATATTATATAAAGCTTTAATATGTCTATTAAATAATGATAATGGGGAATCTAAAGATGAATTTTATATGGATATAAAAATATTATTAAATAACAATAAAAATATTAATATACTTAAATTTTTTAAGAGATCAATAATTAATTCTTTAATTGAAAATAAATCTTTAAAAGTGTTTAAATTATTGATAATGAATAAATATTTAGAATCATATATCAATCATAGTATGATTTATTTATTATTGAAAAATAAACATTATGAATTAACAAAATTATTAATAAAACATAAAAATATAAAACCTACACAACTTAATTATGATATGATTGAAAATATTGCTATTTATAGACATTTTGATGTTTTAAAATTATTTATTAATGATAATTATAATATATTTGAATATCCAAGAATAGTACAAAATATACTTTGGTTTGGTACAAAAGATCTTAAAAAATACATAATAAATAATAATAAATTATATACTGATAATTTCTTTTATATAATTACTCAAAATCTAATATATTTAAATGATATTGATATGATTAAAAAAATATTACAAAATAAATCATTAAATAAATTAAGTTTTAGTATTATTAATACTTTATATAAACATTATCTTGATTTAAAATCAAGGTAATAAATATTAAACTGTATTATAATAAATAATGGGAAATAAAATAACTAAATTTTATATTTGTACATATTGTGATTTTGAAATTAATGATAAACAATTATTATTCAATCATATATGTAAAAAACATAAATTAAAACACATTTATGTTTGCAATTTATGTAATAATAAATTTTTAACTAAAGTAAAATTAAATAAACACTTTGAAATACATAAATATATTGAAACATTTAAATGTCAACATTGTAATAAAATTTATACAAATAAAAGTTATTATGATAAACATATTTTAACAAAACACAAATTAAACAAATGTAAAATATGTTTATCCAATTTTTATGGTAATTCTTCAATGTGTAAAGTTTGTGAAAAAATAAATTCTACTAGATATGAAAATATTATGTCAAGTTATTTAGATTTAAATTTTGGTACAGAATATTTATTATCTTCAAATACAAAAATAAAAGGTAATTTATGTCAAAAATATAGACCAGATAAATTATATGGTAGTGATAATTTAGTAATTCAAATTGAATGTGATGAACATGAACATAAATATGGTAATGGTAATTATTTGTGCGATGAAAAACGTATTAGTGATATTTACGATGAATTTCCTGGAAAACAATATATTGTAATTAGATGGAATCCTGATTCAAAATTATTTACTATTGAAAAAAAATTAAAGATTTTATTAAGAGTAATAAATAATATTAAAAATATGAAATTTGAAACACTTATTCATATAATATACATGTTTTATTCAAAGAATAATAAAAACATATCAAAAAATATTCCTCACTCGTTTATTGATAAATAAATATATTTTATTTTTTTCAATATTTAAGATTTGTATTTGTCTCCTGCAAGACTTATTAACATAGCTTTGTCTTCATTTTGTAAACTAAATAAATTAGAATCTTTATTTGAGTCAATAACATTGCATGTTATACATTTTATTGGTAAACCATATTTATGTATTATTGTAAACCATACTCTATAATATAAACAAGTATCTTCTCCGCATTCACTACATTTAACTAGTTTATATTTGTATGGTAATCTACTTTTGTCGTTTTTAACATCATTAATAGTATAATAGTTCTCCATTTTATATAATAAAAAATAACTTTAAATGTAATATATAAATGGAAGAAATAAATTCATTATTAAAAAATGATAAAAATAAAGAACGATCAATTAAAATATTAAAATTCAATAGAACTAGTGAAAAATATATTGGAAATATGCTAAAATTTAATTTACCAAAGTTAGTTATTGTATTAATACTAGTTATTTTAATTATAATAAGTTATATTATAGCACTTCTTACTTTTACAATAGCTTTTCCCTTAAGTATAACATTTTTTATAGTTGGATGTTTACTTCAAATTTTAACATCAATTATTATATTGAGTAGTATATGGTCTTTTATTTTATTTAATATTATAAAATTTTTACAAAAAATAGAATCTAATGAAAGATATTCAGAATTTTTGAAAAACCCACCAAAAATGTTCTTTGACAAAAAAAATAAAAACAAATTGAATAAAATACTTGATAAAATAAAATAAAATTTTAATTGTATTATATAATAATGAATGATAATCCTAAAACATTTGTTAAAAATAATAATTTAGCACAAGTTAAATATTCTAAATTAAGAGATGGAATTTTATCAATCAATTTATTATCTAGTGAAACAATAAATAATACAATATCATTTTTTATCACTTACGTTGTATGTATGATTATAATATTAATTTTGGCATTAATATCTTTTATTCCAGGAGTTGGCTTTTTTGTATGGCCTTTTCTTTGTATAATGGGTCCTATATTTTTAGGACTATTAATCAAAAATATATCAGGAGCTATATTTAATACTATAAAAATATTTAACCTGTGGAGAGGTTTACCAACTTGGGATAGTATATTTAAATATCAGATAAAAGACCATAATGTATTTCAAAATGCAAAATTTAAATTTAATATGTATAAAGCAATTTTAAAAACTGATAGAGAAATAAATGTATTTGTATCTTAAAAGAATCTTCTTCTAAATCTATTTAGATAAATTCTGGGTTTTCCAATAGTTCTAACAATTGATTTATCAATCGAATTAGTTTGAACAAATGTAAAAATGAATGTTGACAAAATTGCCAAAATAATAAAAATTAATATTATTAATATTATAATAAATTGAAACATTTTATTTTTTTTATATATAAAAAATAAAAAATGTTTATCGAAATTTTATTATTAGTAATAATCATCTTAATAATAGCTATTGTATCTATTTTCATATTTACAATTATTAAAAAACCCCAAAAAGATAATAAATCCATTAAACCAGTTAAAATGGTTACTTTTAATATTTAAACGAAACTTTTTAGAAAGAAACTTTTTAGAAAAAAGTTTCAGCAAAAAATAATGTTTAAAAGTTTATATACTTTCTTTTTGCTGAAACTTTTTTCTAAAAAGTCTCTTTTAAAAAGTTTCTTTGTATTATATAAAAAACCTTAAAATATGTTATCAATATTGAAAAAAATATTAATAAAAAACAAGTACATATATTAAAATTTATATATATTCTTCTAAAAAATTTTATTGTACATGCTATTATTTCTTTAATTATATTCATAATTATGGCTATAATTATGTTATTAATAGAAAAAAATTAAAGTAAATTTTTATTAAAAAGTTTATTTTGTAATATATAATGACTGAAATTAATAAAATAAAATATAATGATATTAAATCTATAATAAAATTTATTTCATATAATGCACTTTACACTGGTATTATAATTATGATTATAATGATAATTTGTATCATATTAGGAATATTTATAATGAATCCCATTCCTGTTATTATTGGAAGTATTTTGTCATTTTTTGTTTTTTGTGGGTGGATAGCTTCATCTGCTGTAATAATAAAGATTTATTTAAAAAATAAAAAAATAGAGTAAACTTTTTAAATATTATTTTTTTGCTAAAACTTTTTTCTAAAAAGTCTCTTTTAAAAAATTTCTTCGTAATATATAAGTATGAAATTAGGAAATATTACAATAAAAAAATGGAATCCAACAAGTTTATTAGGAATTGTTGGATATGTTATAATTGCATTTATTAACTTTATAATTATCGCATGTATCATAGGAGCGATTTTTGGAATTGCAACGGCTATTTCTTCCTCCATCATCCCACTTGCAGTAGTTTTTGTGGTTATAGGATTAATTGCGGAGATAATAAATTATGTTGTTTTTTTAGGTGCATCTGGATATACAATAAAAAAATATGTTGATAATAGAAAAAAATCAAAGTAAACTTTTTAATATATTTTTGTTGAAATTTTTTTTAAAAGTCTCTTTTAAAAAGTTTTTTTTTATTATATAATTATGTTTAGAAATTATTGTCCTCAAAAATTTGATTATAATGATGATAAAGTTTATAATTTAATTGATAAAGTATTGGGTAATAAAATAGTTAATAAGGGTATTATTACATTACTTAATATCATATCTTCTTTAGCAGGATTAGGAGATGTTGTCTCATCTGTTGTTGTTGATATAATGAAAATATTAGAATTAGATAATAAATCGTATTTAAAATTTGCAAAAATATTTAGATCTTTACTTCGAGTTACAAATTATAGCACAAAAACTATAATAACTATTGAAAAAAGAGTTAAAGAAATTAATCCAGATTCAAGTTTTTTCAATGAATTACGAACATTAAGATTTGATGGAGATTTTGATGCATTTGAAAAAAGATGTGATAAAATATTTGATAAAGAAACATATAATTATTTAGCAGGAGATTTTGCTAAATTGTTTTGTATATTGGGAGATATGGCTGGTGAATATGTGGCCAAACAAATAACAGCAACAAATTTATATGATTTTACCAATCCACCAGCAGCTGATCAATCTCAAAAAATAAATGAAAAATTAGATGAAATGTTTGATCATAATGAAAAAGCTATTTGGGAAGTTCAAAGAGATGATATTAAAAAACAATCAAAGGATAAATATATTTTAAAACAAGATCATAAGAAAGATATATCTAAAGAAGGAGTTAAAGCAATTAATGACATAAGTGAAACGCAATTTAATAGAGAAAAGAAAATTAAACAATATTATACAGAAATTTATAAGAATTTTATTCAAACAGTTAATGAATTTATAAAAAGATTTAATGAAAAAATGGTAATAAAATATACTACAGAAAGTATAGTTGCATTTGCAAATTATGCAAATAATGGAACACCTAGTTATTTTTCAGATATCTTACAAGATATGAGTATTACATCATATGATAAAATAATTGCAACAATATTTGATAGTAAATTACAAATGTCAATGGATGTTAGTTTAAAAAATTATGCTTTTTATGAAGATTTTCAAAAAGGTAAATATAATATGTTGATTGTAACAATAATGAAACAAATATTAACAATAAAAATTAGTACAGTTTTAATGATTCACATTATAAAAAAACAAAAAACTAGCAAATATGAAAAATATAGAAATTATATTCTTAGATTAGAACCAACAAATGATCCATTTATTATAGATTATAGAACACAATTTGTTAATAAAGTTGAAGAATTTCAAGAAGGATTTCCAGTAAAAATATTGAATTTAAATAATATAAACATTAATAATATTCAACGGCCTAAAAAATTAGGTTTTTTATCACAAAAAGAATTTGTTGATAAAATACATGAAACTCCGGAATATGCAACATATTTTGACGATTTAACTAAATTAAAAGCAACAACTGTTGATAAATACAGAGATAAACAATTGGAAAAAGAACGTAGAATTAAAAAGAAAATTGTTGGTTCATCTTTTAGATTTACTGGGGAATATGGTTATACTGGTATAAAAATGATGATACAATTAATACCAACAAAAATCAAAAGAAAAATATTAAGTCCTCAATATTTAAATGATGTATTTGATGAATTTCTCAAAATTGTTGGCGGGTTGTTATTAGGTGCAGATTTTTTAGTAGATAAACAAAAAATATTAAAGAAAGATAAACAAAATATTTATGATATGGATGATGAAGAAGAGTACGATGAACCATTTATTAATGAATTTCTTGAACAAAATCAATTAATTGATAATATTCCTAAAAAATTTAAAAAACAAGAACTAGATTTTAATATATTTAAATCAAATATTGATGTAAAAGATATTGAAAAATATAAGATAAAAGAAATTGAAGATAAACGTGATGCTTTTAAAAAGAAAACCGATGATATGAATAAATTCAAAGTTGAAACAAAAGATCATAAAACTAAAATTGTTGATATTATTGTTAAAAATAAAAATCAAATTGAAAATATTGATAAAACTGATACAACAACGCTCACCGGATTATATTCGAACAAAATTTTCGAAAATAATGGTGGTAGTAAGTTAAAAAATTCAATATATAAATCATTGTGTAAATTATCTAGTTCTTCAATGATGATATCAAGTAAATTTAATGATATAATATCTATAGATATAGCATTACTGTACATTATATCAAAAACTCAAGTAATCGCTAGAACTTTTTATAATAATTGGGATAAAAAGTCAAGTCAATCATTTTGTGAATTTGTTGATAATATCTAGAAACTTTTTAGAAAAAAGTTTCAGCAAAAAGAGACTTTTTAAAAGAGACTTTTTAGCAAAAAGATATTATCATATTTTTTTTCAATTTTATAAACATTTCTTTTTGCTGAGACTTTTTTCTAAAAAGTCTCTTCTAAAAAGTCTCTTTTTAAAAAAGTTTCCTTTTATATAATGGATCTAATAACAAATCTTTCAACCAAAGAATCAATATCTATTGATATACAACGAGATAGTTTAAGTATTGATGTAACAGAAACTCATAGTAAAATATCAAAAAAACAAAAAAGAAAAAATAAACAAAGAAAAAAGATAAAACAAGATTTAGATTCAATAACCATTAATACCATTAGTACTACAGATTCTACAAATAGTATTTTAATAGATCTTCCACATAAAAAGAAAAATAAAAATATAGATTCTATTTCATTCAATATCATTAGACCATTGAAAATAAAACTAACGCCAGATTTAGAAACAAGAGAAAGTATAATTATACATAAACGAAAAGTTCCTTCATTTAATACTCAAACATCAAGCAACAAATCTACAAAATTTAAAAATATATCTATAAAACAAATAGTTAATCCAATTGAATATAAAAAACTTAGAGAAATAGCACCATTTGTTAAAAGACGTAAATGGGTTAAATCTAATGGTGTAATTGGTATAGAAAGATTCTTTACTATTTCAAAAGATGATTTTTCTAAATTAATTTCAAAATCATTTAGTCAAGTTAAATATATAGCAGATTATGAGAGTGGTTTTTTCTCATACATCTTAGATTGGGAAAATACTGAATCAGATTATATTTCTGGTGGTTATTTAATCAATAAATATAAAAATTTTATAATACTTTCTGATAAACAAAAGTTATTATCAAAAAATTCTAGAGTTTGGAGAGTTTATTTAAAACCTAGAAGTAAAAAAGGCGGAAGAGGATTAGTTACGTGGTTTAAACAAAGAACATTAGATGAATTTAAAAATAAATATCATATTTTGAAAAAAAATTTTATAAATTTAGCAAAAAAATATAAAAAGCTAAAAACCGCAAAATCCTAAGATATATATTTATATTTTATGAATAAAATATATTTGACAGATATGGAAAGTAATATAACATATATATCAAATATAATAATATTTAAGTTTTAATAAGATTTTATATCGCTATTATATTAAAATTGATTTTATAATATAATATATAATAAACATTATGGACATTTCTATGATAATTAAAAATATCAACCATTCTAAACAATTTCCAACAATTTATAAAAAAAGAAAATGTGGAAAGAAAACGTTATATTGGAAATTAACTGTTGAAGAACAAGATAATGGTAATTCCAAAATGTTAAGAGAATCATCTATTCTAGAAACAACCGGTAAACCTAAAATTGAAGTTACTTTTGAAACTAAAACAAAAAACAAAGGTAAAAAAAATGAAATGACTCCATATGAAAGTCAATTTAAACGAGCAATAACTATTTTTAAAAATAAATATGCTGATGGTTTTACAATAGATAAAGATAATACCGAATTATTTATTACACCTATGTTGGCAAAGAAATTTAATAAATTTAAAAATAAAGTTAGTTATCCTGCAGCGGGACAACCTAAATTAGATGGAGAGCGAGCAATTGTTTATTTACATAATAATCAAATTGAAATGATCACAAGAAGAGGAAAACAATATATATTTTTAAATACATTAAAAACTAAACTTATGGAAATTTTTAAATTATATCCAGATATTTATATAGATGGAGAATTGTTTAATCCGAATTTATCACTTCAACAAATTCATTCAATTGTTTCTAGAAAAAAGACAACAAATAAAGATGAAGAGACTATATCATTGTATATGTTTGACTGTTTTTTCAAAGATAAACATAATCAGCCATTTATCAAAAGAATAACAACTTTAACAGATATTTATGATAAATTGGAAGATAAACTAAATCCATATATAAAATTAGTTAAAACATTTACATTAACTGATGAAAATCATGTATATGCTAAAACTAAAGAATATACTGAAAAAGGATTTGAAGGAATTATTATTCGACAAAAATTTGGTAGTTATGATTTCAATAGATCAATAAATTTATTGAAAAATAAGATGTTTTATGTTGACGAATATCTAATTGTTGATATAACGTCTTCAGAAAAGGATCAGGACAGTGTAATTTTTGTAATTAAACAACAAAATGGAAAAATACGTCGTATAGACGCCGGTGGCACTAATGAATACAGAAATGAATTTATGAGGTATGGAAAAGATAGATATATTGGAAAATATATACGAATTAAATATTTTGATAAATCTGATGATGGAATTATTAAATTTGCAAATCCAGTATTAGATAAAAATGGAGAATTTATAATAGTTGAAAAAGATCAATAAATATTCATGTATATGGATTAAATAATGGTTTTTTGTTTATTATTTTTTTATACCATCTATTAAATAATATTTCCTTAGTTTTTTGTATATTAGGACAAACCATTATTTTTACATTAGATACTCTTGTTTTATATTTACATTTTTCATCAAAATAAATATATTTCAAAGATTTAGGTAACATGCTTACATCTATTAAATAATCTAAGTCTTGAATAACTAAAGTATGTAATTGAGTACAATTATATAATGATGATATTGCACGTTCTAAAGTATGTTTACCAATAATACACACTTTTAAATTTTTTGGATTTATTATACATTTTATATTACTAATATCAATGAATTCCATATTTTGAGGATAATATTTAATTTTTGTAAATATATTTTTTTTATTATTTATATTACTTACTTTTACTTTTGGTAATTTTAATACTTTTATTAATTTTAATGGTATTTGTACTGTAAATATTTTCAATGATTCCGGTAAACTATATAAATTTATTCCACAATTTGGATCAATTAAGTGCAATTCCAATAATGATGTTTCTTCTAACGATAATGTTTTTAGACTTTTAAATCTTTGATTTAATATTAAATGTTTTAATCCTATTGGACTATTTTCTTTTTTATATACATTTCCTCCTATATATAAAAATTTTATTGGGCCAAATTTTACAGTAAATTTTTCTTTTCTATAAGTTTTAGGAATAAAAACAGTTTCAAGTGATTTAAGTTTAGTAAAATTAAAACAAGTATTGAAAATATCTATTTCTGATATATATAATGTTTTTAGTTTAGTAAATACATTTAATTCTATTAAATCAAAACAATTAATATTTTTAATTTTCAAATGTTTTAAATTTATAAATATATTTAAAAATGAATTATATTCTCTTAAATGTAATGTTGTGATATTTTTTGAATTTATATATTTATTTTTTTTATTATATCTAAAATTACAATTTGTTAAATCTAATGTATTTATTGAATAAATATAATCAAGTATTATCATATCACTTAATTCACCACATTTAAATTTTATTGGTTTTTTATATTTACATTTATTAAAACTTTTAAAATTAAATATTTTATCATATATCAAAGTATCATGATTTATATTATAGAAGCATGTAGATAATAAATTAACATTATTTCTTGTTTTAAGATTACAATATTCAATTATTATTGATAAAATATCAAAACCTAAATCTTCTATATACATATTAATTAATATATCATTTTAATTTTATATTAAAATATTTATTTCAATAATATAAAATGCCAAGAAAAACGATTATTGCAAGAATTAAAAAAGTTAAAAAATCAAAACAAACTAATGTACGTGGTGGAATTGTAAATAAAACAGGAAAATTGACACAATATGGTTATACTACAGATATATCTACAAAATATAGATACATAGCATTAAATAAAGCTATAAATAAATATGGTAAAAAAAGTGTATTATTTATGTTGAAAATACCAGCAACGATGTTGAAAAATAAATCTCCAAAGAAATCTAAAATAATGTTATCAGATTATAATTATTTTTTAAATAAAAAATAATTTTATTTATATATTAAATATGGATTATGAAATAATTGGAATTGTATTTTTTTCAATAATATTAATAATTATTATTATTAATTTGATAAAAGAATTTTTATTAACACCAAAAGTGGTACATAGGCCTGTTATGTTAAATTCTAGAAGATATCAAAATATAAAAAAACATTTATATAAAATAATTAGAAAACCTAAAACAAAAGTAGTGTTTAGACATACACGTAGATTATATATTCCATTTATACCAAAACCTATTGCAACTAATGATAGAATTGATCGATTAACTGAACAACTTTATGATACAAATTATAATTTTAATTTAAACGATGAAGATTTTGAAGCACTATTATTAATTGTACAAAATGATACAAAACCTAAAATTGATAAAAGTAAAGTTGCAACAAGTGACAAACAAAATGTACATGATAGTGGAGTTATAAAAACAATAACACAATCAATTGAAAATGTAAAAAATAAAATAGGTGATTTTATTGAAAATCCTGAGATAACTGCGAAAATAACAAATTATTTTCCAACAGTATCAGATAAAAATAATAAAATTAAACAAACATTAACTCATATAAATGAAAATGATGGATTAGTTATGCCATATGGAATGACACATAAAAATATACTTAATGTAGTAGATAATTATATTAATAAACAAGATAAAGAAAAAAAAGATAATTTAATTGGAATTTTAGGTGATCAATTGTCTAATTGTATAAATAAAAAAGGAATGAATGTATGTAATACAGGTATTTTCAATAGAATTATCAATACATTGAATGGTGTTACAGACGAAGTATCAATTAAACCAGAATGGGCATTACGTAAAGAAATGTTAAATAAAGTACCAATAATTAAAACGGAATTTAATAAAAATTTCTCAAAAGATCATAATTTGGAACTAGAAAATGTTGAAGATAACGATACATATGATGATGAATTCATTAAATATATGAAAAAATCACTTATTTCAGAATATAGTCCAGTTATGCCATCTAAAAAGATCAACGAAGAAATAACTTCTTGGGGATATTAAAAAATAGAAATTAAATCATTATTATCAGTTAAATTTTTTTCAACAGTATTTTTTAAATTATATTTTTTTTCAATAATCTTTTGTTTAGTTATCGGTTTTGGTTTTATTGATTTAGAATAAAAATCAATTAATACAAAAGATGAAATAAATATCAATATTGATCTTATTATAATGACGGTTTTCTTTCTATAAATATAATTCTTTTTATTTTTTATCAATGATTTACAATTTTTAATTTCTGTAGTCAATTTTATAAAAATCGTTATAAGTATATATATAATTGTAATAATTATAGAAATAATTATTTTATTATATAAATCATTAGTTGTAAACATTACGTATATATTAAATAATAAAATCTCCTGGAGTTGATTTTAATTTAGTTATTGTTTCAGTTTTTCTCTTATTTTTAATTTTAAATTTTTCCTTTAATTTTGGATTAATTCTCAATTTTACATCAGATGGTAATGATGCTTCCATTTCAACTATACTTTTTACTTTTTGTCTTGCTTCTTTATTTATTCCTCCATCCATTCTAAGTTTAAATTGATCTTCTGGATCAAAACATGAACTAAATATCTCTTCAAATTCATTTTCATCAATATTACGGAATTGATTTTTAGTTAAATTATTTTTTGGTACTTGATTATTTTTAACTAAGTCTCTTCTAGCTTTTTCTCTCATATAATCGGTTCTTGCCTGAAAATGTTCATTTGCTAGTTCTTTATTGTGTGCTGCACCAGACATTATTTTATTCATTTTATCGTCACCATAATCATTATTCTTTACCCAAGATAATGGTGGATTAAATGTACTAAATCCGCCTAAACCATGATTATAAGTATTACCATATTTAGCTATATTGGATTTTTTATAAGAAATATTTTTCAAATGTTTATTTGATTCTTCTTTATTCTTAAATACCCCAATTGGAAGAATAAGACCATGGTCATCATAATCTTTTCCATATCTTTTTACAAATAAATCATTGAGAATTTCACTATTTACTCTTTCAAAATCATAAAACTTCTCATATAAGAATTCATAATTTTTCTTAATAATAGCTTTTTCTAATATCAATTTTCCACTAGTTGATAAGAATTTTTCCCATGCAAGACAACATTTCAATCTACATATATCCTCGTTTGGTTTTATATGTAATGCTGTCAATATATGCCCTTCTTGTTTTTGTGGCGGTTTTAATTTGACTAATAAGTCCAATTTCTTACATGAAAAAATTTTAGGATCTGTTCCATATTTTTTAACAAAAGATTCTTCTTTATTTCTTGATTTATGTTTAAATTTACTGTACGGCATATTTATATATCAATATCAAAATTTAATTTTACAAAAAAAATAAATATGATATTAATTTAATGTTTATATTTAACTTTCTTCCTATAAGCTCTATCCAATAATTTAATATATCGTTTATTTGTTATATTATTTTTCCATTTAATTATATCTTGTTTTTCTTTACAATTAAAATATTGCATCATATTATTGAAAAATTGTTGTTTATGTTTTTTATCAATGATAAATTTTGATAAAAAATCTATTTTTAAAATATCTTTTGGTGTTATTAATGGATAATATTTATCATCTCTAACTTCTCCATCAGAAACAATACTTGTCATAAATGGCCAAAAATATGTATATTTTGGTAATTTGAAAAAATGTAATTCAAATTGTTTAAATAAATTATCATCTATTATAAATTTAAGATTTTTTATATTTTTATATAAAAATTTCTTCTTATTTGGAATATCCAATTCCTCACAAGCAGTTTTCCATTTTTCATTATTTTTCAATCCTCTCATTTTATAATATTTATCAAAATCACAATATAATGATGTTTTATCATTTTTGCAATGTAATTTAAAGTGATAATATATATTATCATATAATGATGGTATTAAAAATGGAACTTTATTCCAAAAATCATTTTTTGAAAATTGTATTTCATGTATTTTTTGTGTCAAAATAAGATCCTTAATATTTTTTGAAATTGAATTTATATTACAAAAATCACCAAATTTACTTATTATCATATCTTTTAATAAATTTTTTATATTTGATTTATTAAAGTACATATAATTTATATAAATGTTATTATTATTTTTTTGTTCCATAATATCATCAAATATATCAATATTACTTACATTATACAAATTTATTAAATTTTTTATATCTAATTGTTTATAAACAATATCTTCAAAGTATTTTGAAAACATATGAATAACTATTTGATAATTACAAAAATATATAAATTAATTTTATATAAAAAAATAATGTAACTTATTGTAATATTATATCTTCAGTTTTATTCATTAATTTACCCATAGCAGATTTACGTGCTTTTCGTTGCCAATCTTTATCATATATTTTATCTAATATTTTATTTATTGATTTTGATCCAAATCTATATTTTGGAATTTTTTTGGGATTTTGAACATCTATATATGAAACTATATCTGATATAGAATTTATTTTTGTATTTAACATCTTTTTTCTATTAATAACCATCATTTTATATTCTTGTGTACATTTTTCCATAGTTTGTTTTAATGTTATTTTATCATCGAATGTATCTTGCCAATAATGTTTATAAAATTTTTCAAATGCAGCATTTGTAAGATTTTGAGCAATTACAATATAATCTAAATTTTCTCTAGCCATTGAAGGAATAATCATTGGATCATGAACACATAAAATAAATGTAATTTTATAATGTCTTCCATCAAACATAAATTCAAGAAAGTTTGTATCTTTTGTCCAATTATTTTCTTTTGTTTTAGCATCTGCACTTAAATCATCAATAATTATCATAATACCATCACGTTTTTTTCTTTTATTATGTTTTTCTCGTTCTTCGTTTATTTCTGTTGAACAAATTTGCATGTTTTGTATTTGTTTCATTATTTTACTACTATATTGTTTATTTTGTAATAATTGGTTTACTGGCCCATCAAATACATGAGTCATTTCACACGTTTTTGAAAAAATAACAGCAAGTTTGTGTTTTTTTTGAGTATAATACATTAACCAACTCGCAAGTGATGTCTTTCCTGACATTTTTTTACCAATTACAGCAATGTTACTATATATTTCAAAATCATTTATATACATTCTATCTATCTTAACTGGTTCACTCATTTTAAATATAATATATTGAAGATAGTTTTATATATTAAATATAAAAATGTTTTTAGAGAATAAAAAAATTTTATCTATAATTTCAAAATATACTACAAATATTTTTAAAATAAATCTTTTATCTTCAAAAATTGATAAACTTCATAATTTGATAAAAAATGATTGGGAACCAACTGAGTATAATATAAATGATCTTTATTTAAAAGAACCAACAAATGTTAAATTTGAATATTATCCTTTAAGTTTATTCTTTATTGCTCCAATTTTTAATAGAAAAATGAACTCAATAACTATCACAAATAGTTTAATTTCTAGTATTATTGGAATATGTGATTGTAATCATTTAAATTTAAAAGGATGTCATCAAATAACAAATTTTGAACCATTGCGAAAAAGAACATATAAAACATTAATTTTATCAAAAACAAGAATTGAAAATTTAAATGACATAAATGTTACAGATGAATTAGATGTTTCCTATTGTATTTTTATAAAAGATTTTAAATTTATTGATAATTTAAATATAAGAAAATTAGATGTACATTATACAAATTTAAGAAGTTTAGATCCATTTATTCCATTGGAATTTGATAGAAATAATGATGAACATAAAGATAGTGTTATAATAAAATGTAAATCATTTAAATCGATTTCTGAATTACATATTGATGCTAGTCCTAAAAGATCATATAATGGTTGTTGTATAACAAATAAAAAATATAAAAAATTGGTTATATATCCAACTATTTCAATGGTAACACCTGATTTCTTTGATCTTATAATGGACAAAAATATTATATATGGAAAAAATAATATTAATGATATTCCAAGTGAAAATGAAGATGATAGTGATTTATTGGAAATTGAAAATTTAGACATTAAAGATGCATATGAAACACAACTTAGAACATTTTTTACAAATTTTAAACAAAAAAAATATAATTCAATAAATTTATCTAATTCTGACATGAATAATATTGAATTTTTGAAGAATACATCAATAAATACATTAATTTTCAAAAATTGTAAAAATTTATTTGACTTTTTTCCATTAACTGGCAAAACATTTAAATATATAGATTTTACTGGTACACCATTTTTTGAATTAGATAAATTTACAGTTTTAGAAACAATAATTGTTGCTAATTGTGAATCTATTATCAATTTTAAACCAATATATAATAAAGAATTTAAATTATTGGATTTATCTGGAACTAAAGTTAAAATGAGAGACATTGATCATTTATATGGACAAAAAATTATAGTAAGTAATTGTAGATATTTACATATGACTAAAATTGAACACACTGTAGAAAAACCACAAATGTTTTCCGAAGATGATACAGAAATATTATATTACACTAAATTATTACAATAATTAAGTTAATTTAATAATTTTTTCATGAGTTTTTTCAAATGAAAAGTTTGTATTATGAATAATATCTATCATTATATTTTTAATTACACGTTGTCTAATAATAAAATTATTTATCAATTGATGAGCTATTAAATTTATATAAATTAAATATTTTTTTTTATTTATCAATAATTTCCCATTATTACTACATTGATTAACCAATGATCCAATATTTGTCGGACATATTCGCCGTATGTGATTATATGACAATTGATGTGTTATATTATCAAAAGTTATATGTTTATTCAATAAATTTATAATAAATGTATACATTTTTTTATAAGTTTTAATTACAAAGAATTTCATTTTATATGTTTTAAAAATATTCATAAATTTAAATTGTTTATCATTTAATAAATTTAAATCAGAATAATAAAATTCATCATCAATATTTTTATATAATTTTAATAATTTTTTCTTAGTTATATTATATATTTTTTGATCAGTCTTATTAACATAATAAATTATATAATAAAATAATATATTGTAAATTTCTAGATCAACATCTATTTGTGTTTGCCATTTTTTCTCAATTATTGATGAATTAATATATAATTTTATTTTATTATCATTTTGTCTTGAAGATTTTATAGGATTAAATAAAATAGTATTATCTCCTATTTTATATCCAATTATTAAATCATTTACATCAACTATATTACTACTTATATTTAAATTGTATTTTTTAATAAATTTATCAACTTCTAATTTTTTATTTATTTTAATATCAAATTTATAAATAATTTTATTATTCCTATTTGGTAAATGTAATTCTGTTGATAAATATAAATCATCAACAATTATTCCTTTTACATAATAATTATCATTCAATAATTGAACATAATTATTGATCTTATCGATGATACTATTATCTTGTTTTTTTAACATTTTTAATATTGATAATGATAAACTTACAATAATGTCACTTTTAACAAATTGAAATGTATTTATATAGTGTTTTTTATATTTAGATTCAATTCGTTTAATTAAATTATATTTAACTTGATTATTGAATAAAATCGATTTTAATATGAATAAAGTTTCACAATTATTTAAAAAATATATAGTACTTGCAATATCATAATTCAAAATTATATCAATTTCATTATTTTTTTCAGAAAAGATAAATAAAAATATATTATAAGTTTTAATCATATAATTAATTAATTTAAATATATTATCAATATTTTTAGGAAGTTTGTATCTTTGAGATATAATATTTAATATAGAATTATCATGTTTACTTCCAGTAACAAAATAACATTTTGAATTAATTTTAATAACATTATTATCAATCATACAAGGATTTTTACTATTGATAAAAGAATTAAGTGCATTTGGTAAATATGAAATACGATTTATATTTAATTTCATATTTGGATTATATTTTTTGATATAATAAACATTCGTTATAATATCATTACTTTCTTTTATTTTAATTGATTTTTTACTTGAACAAGGAAGACTTAAATGTAATGGATGTTTAGATTTATCAATAAGAGAAATATATGGATATTTTTCATTATTAGATATATATGCCATATTCATATCAGGATATGTATGATTTTTCAAATATAATATTTTATTTTTTGAAATATTATTTACTTTGATAAAATGTTTAAATATGTCTGAATCTGCATCAAATATTAGCGGTTGTCTATTTTTTTGGCATATTCGAGTATATATATTATAAGGTGAACCAGGAAATATATATTTTGAATAATTGAATAATACAGGATCTTTTAATAAATAATCACGTTTACGTTTTTGAATATATTTATTATCAATAAATTTTATTGTTTTTGCCCAATCAAACATATATAAGTATAAAATTCTCATTATAAATAATATAACTTTGTTTCCATCATCTATATCTTTGATATGATTTATATTTATATTTAATATATTTTCTCCATATATTTTTACAATTATATTATCAGTGTCATTATTTACTCCAAGATAAGTAAATTTAACATAATTTGTACTTAAATCTCCATAAATTAATTCCCATTTTACTATATCATAAAATTTCTGTAATGTATTTCGTAAATATTTGTAATTCATTACAAATGGTATCATAATATTTATAGATACATTGTATGTAATTATTTTTTTCAATATTTCATTATCTACCAATATTTTAGATATTTTATCAATTATATTAAAATTTGTACCAGTATTTCTATATATAATTTCACCGGTTTTAAATATTGATATATCATTATTAATCAATATAGAATTTGTGTCAGGAATTACATCAAATGTTAATTTAGAATTAATATCATATTTTTTATAAATATTTTTATCATCAATTCTATAAATCATTGAAGTATAATTAGTTTTATCAGTTGTAAAATTTGAAAATAAATAGTGTAAATTAATTGGATAAAAGAATAAATATTGTTCAATTTTTGTTAGCACATTTATAGAACTTGTTAAATATTTTAATTGTTTTATATTTATGTCATAAAATTTTGACCTATATTTGGAAAATTGATAATAGTTTACCTTTTCTTCATAATTACCATAAAATATCATATTTTTAAAATCAATTATATTTATTAATGGAAAATAAATTGAAATAACGTTATTAAATGTATTCTCAATTGAAATATCATCATTTAATTCATTTATAACATCTCGTAAATCTATACATTCCATATCACGCCATACTGGAATATTAAATCGTTTATCAATAAATTTAGTATAAATTTCACGTTTTGTAAATGTATTTTTATTCAATTTTATAATTTCTCCACTAAATATATATCCTAATGGTATTTTTTCATCTATAAAATATAATAATTGATATTTATATGGTATTTTTCCTAATTTTTCAATTTTCTTTTTAACTATATCTATATTATCATCATTATAAATATCGATATCAGAATATAAAATTTTATTATCATTCAATTCTGTATTTTCAATTTCATTAAAAAAACTTTCAAATGTTAAATTTTCTTTATTAATTTTTTTTATTTTTGTAGCCGCCAAATTGATACTTCCAAATGATAATATTTCTCCATTATATTTATTTTTTACTGATAATTTTATTTTTTCATATTTTTTTAATTTTATTTTCATTTTATATATTAATATGATTAAAAAAATAAAGATAGTTAAAAATAAAAAATTATCAGTAATAAAATTTCAAATGAAAAATGGATTAAAAGATGGTTTATTTTCATTTGATATTGGTAAATACAAATTATATGGATTTGTTGTAAATTATTATAATACTTTATTGTGGTATGAAAAACTTATACAATATCCAAACAAACTTGAAACATATTTTGCAATTAGTAAAAAAGGAAATATGTATAAAATTTATTATCAACATTTTAATATTAAAATATTTATGAAATTTATATCTTTTGCAATGAATTATAAAATTACAGAATTGAAAATAAAAGACAATTATAAAATTTATCATAGAAAACATATAAAAACTATATCAAATGATAATTATATTGAGCATATTAAAACAAATTTTCCAATTAAGAAAGATATAACAACAAATAATAATTATTTATTAATATTTGGAACATGTAAACCTCAATTTGAATCAATAAATCAATTATTGAAAAAAATATATTATAATAGACCAAAATATAGAACAATTAATTCTTTTTTTAAACAAGATGGTACATTAATTATACCATTTGATGAATATCTCTAGTTACTTTTTGGGAAAAAGTAACATCAAAAACTACTTTTTGGGAAAGTTAACATTGAAAAAAATAAAAATAAAAAGTGGTTTTTGATATTACTTTTTCCTAAAAAGTAACTTTCTCAAAAAGTAACGTAACTATCTAAGTTTATTTTCAATATTGTCCATTCTCAATCTCATTTGTTTATTAATTTTTTCCAATTGTCTAACTTTGGCTATTAATAATGAAGTTAATTTATGATATTGAACGGAATTTGATGTAACTAATTCCGGCATAACTTTTTTAACATCTTCAGCTAATAATCCAAATTGGGTAGACTTACTATTTAAATAATTGAAAGATACTGGTTCCAATTTATCAAATGATTGCAAATAATTAGTTTGATCAATATATTTGATATTTGTTTTATGTTCGAAATTTGAAAGAAGCGTACCTATTTTTCCATCAGATCCAATAAATACTGGCAATTCTTCAGCACCTGGTAATCGCTCTCTAATTCCATCAATATAACATTCTTTTGTTAGTTCCATATTGGAATCAGGTAATTGAAAGTTAGATCCAATTTTAATTGTATGAGATGTCGAAGATTCACTATCAACATTATCACCAATAAAGACATTATATGATCCATCGACCAAAGTTTGTGCAGCTTTACCTCCAATGACAATATTATGACTATCAGTTAAATTAATAGCTGCATCATTTCCAATTACGACATTATCTGTTGCAGATGTTATTGAGGACAAAGAATTACAACCAATTGAAATATTATTTAGTCCAGTAATTGAACAACACATAGAATTTGAACCAATGGCGATACATTTAGTTCCATTTGTATTTAAATACAATGATTTATATCCTATAGCCACATTTAATTGTCCATTAATGTTATTGAATAAACCACCAAAACCACAAGCAACATTATATGATGCAATATTATTTTTGAGCGCATATGTACCAATTGCTACATTTTCAATACCATTTATATCAGTATATAATGATTGATAACCAACTGAAGTATTACTATCTCCATTAACACAACAACATCCATTATCAACTCCAACAAATACATTATTTTTACCACCAATTAATTTTGTTCCGGAATTTAATCCCAAAGATTCATTTGTATTTGACATTTTAAAAATAAAACTATGATTATATAATTAAAATAAATAATTTAAATTTAATTAAATAAAAAAATAAATTATAATAATTGGAAAATAAATTAACTAAAAATAATTTTAATTAATATAAACAATGACATTATAAGTAATAATTGAAGTCCTTTAAACTTAATTCTATCTTTTTTACTTGGGACATCAGATATCGTTAATAATTCATTTAATAAATTTTCAAAATAAGTACTTCCAATAACTAAAAATAAAAATCCAGCTATAAATGCATCAATTAATAAATCAAATTCTTTTGTTCGTTTTCTAACTGCAGGTTTTGGTTTTATTATAACTGGTTGCACCTTTTCAGGTTGCATTAACATTCTTGTAGGAATCCTCATAGATATATATAAGACAAAATATATTTATATCTTTGAATAATTGTTAAAGATACACATAATCCTTTTCTTATATTTTCATCTGTTAAATTAAATTTAAATTTAATCTGACAACATTTTAAAATCCATGCCATTAAACTGGACGCAGTTGGTCCACTATTGAATTTTGTACCAGATATCCTATTTATGAATAATATTATTACATTTATACATTTTCTATTTAATGTTGGAAAAATTATATGTATATTTTCAATATAATCTTTTAAAAATAATTTATTCTTATTTTTAAATATATTTGTCAATTCTTGTGATTTTCTACATATCTTTGATATAAAACTATTTCCTTTATTAAGATATTCACGTTCTATATCAAATATATATAATAAATCATCAGATCTATAAAGTTTACCATATCTTTTCGCCACAACTTTTAGACAACCAGCAATAACACCTAATTTGTTATCACTACGAGCGGTTTTAATAGCTCGAATTTTCATAAATAATTGAATTGTTTCATATAATATAGTATTATCTGGTTTTATGTATTCTACTGTATCATATTTAATCAAATATTCAATTGGATCCATATTTTCATTTTCTTTTATTATTTTATTTTCAATTTCTTTTTTATATTTTGGAAGTTTTTCAAAAAGTTTGATAATATTTTTTCTTTTTTCAAATTTTATTAATTCTTTTTCTAGATTTGTGATCAATGATTTTCTCAAAGTATCAATATATCCAATTTGTTTATTTCTCAACAAAAATCCATTACCATATTTCGAATTGTAACCAACGAAAGAAAATTGGGTATGAATATTTGTTGCTGATCTCGGTACAAGTATTGATGAATTATTAATTTCAGCATTACAACAATTAATTCTATATGAATGTTCATCTGTAAATTCATTAGATAATAAAGAATTGTATGAAATATCCATAGATCCACAACATTTACATATATCTTGATCATCATCTATAATAATATCATCTCCGTTACATACATTGCAAATATTTGAACATTTTCTGATAGTTTGTTTTTCAATATCATAACTATTTAAAATATTATTTATATTTGTATGGTCAACTTTTAACTTATTATTCATGATTATAATAATTAATTTTTACCTTTATTAAAATAAAATATCAAATCAATTTTATTCAAATTAAAAAAAATAAAATAATTTATTTATTAAAAATTTAAAGTTAATTTATTATTAAAAGATAAACGAGTTGATTCAAGTGATGATAATAATTATGCAATTGAAATAGCCACAAGTAATAAAGATTTAAAAATGATTAAATTATTATTAACAGATAAAAGA
>Ga0098061_1000265_pt1 | contig 23936 bp, 34 predicted proteins | sample 22_taG_FD_92579 | JGI IMG/M metagenome (GOLD analysis project Ga0098061, IMG submission 92579) | Marine viral communities from the Subarctic Pacific Ocean - 22_ETSP_OMZ_AT15343 metaG | ecosystem: Environmental > Aquatic > Marine > Oceanic | place: Subarctic Pacific Ocean | collected 2015-01-20
ACGTTTACCATTTATGTAATCTATGTAAATCCAAGGGTAGTTACCACAAAGTTTTACTTCTATACCAATCCTTTGTAGTCTTTCTACAAATACAGTTATTTTACCTTTTTCTTTACTCATCTTCTTTTGGGTTTAGTTTTATTCCAATTGATTGTTATTTTTAACAATTATTTATATTTCTATTTTGGTATTTGATTCTTTTAACCATTTAGGTTTACCCACAAATCTACTATACCATTCCTCAGCGTCAACTGCTGTTTTTTTACATTTGCACCAAACCATCTCATGTCTTGCTTGGGAATCTGTTGTAAATTTATCTTCACATATTTCACACTGGTACAATGTGTATCTTAATTTTTCTTTACTCATCTTCTTTTGGTTTTAATAGTTCATTTGTTTTATTAACTACCCAATCTTCATTTTCGGTAGAATATCTTACATGCAATAATTCATGTACAATTGCTTCCTCATATAAATCTATGTCATGATATATTACACCACTTAAATTGTTCCAATCTATGGAAATACCTATAAAATATGTTTCACCATTATACATTACTTGTTCTGGGTCTATTCTTTCTGTAGTTATAATCCAATGAGGTATATCTAATTTATTTTTCCATTTGTCAATTGTTTCGCATATCTTCATTTTATATCAAAGTGTCTTTTAAATATTTCATCTATTTCATCGGTTGCTATTCCACCCTTTGAAATTGGAGCATCTAATAACACTTTAGTTATTCTTACGTATGATCCCATTTCTTTATCTTTAATGCAATCTTCTAAAAGTTTTAATTTTAAGTCTTTAGGTAGGCTCAATATCCATTCTTTCTCCTTTATTGTAGAATTCATATGTTATTTTTTAATATTATACTAAAAATAAATAATATTATAAATTAAAATGGAAAACGTATATTCATATAAAAACTGGCTATTGATAGAATCTTCAAATTTCCCTAAAAATTTCAAAGAAATTCTGCTTAGAGCACCTTCAGAATTAGTTAACGTTGCTATGGGGTTAAAGGGAGTGCCTCAGAATGCTAAATGGCATCCGGAAGGCAACACCTTAAAGCATATAATAATAGTGTTTAGAAGAGCCCTGAGTGAATACCCAGATAACTTAGATATAGCAGTAGCTGCTTTTTTCCATGATTTAGGAAAATTACATACGTTGGATTATCATCCAAAAACAGGACAACCAACTGCATACGGACATGAAAAGAAAAGTGCAGAATTAGTTAAGCAATATAGAAACTTTATAAAGACCCTTGGTGCAAATCCAACCAATGTATATTACATAGTTAGGAATCATATGAAAATGAAACCAAGCACTTGGGATAAAATGAGAGATATTAAGAAACAAAAGCTTAAAAAATATAGAGGATTTGACGATTTAGAGAAATTCTCTAAAATAGACAGAGGTGGCATCGATTAAATCGCAATCGGAACTTTTTTCCAATTAGGATAGGCTTCATATTTTCCAATATAAAAATCATCATATACAATATCAAATATAGATTTTTTAAAACCTTTACCTTTATTTGATACGTCTCCAAAGTTTATTAATACTTCGGGAGAAGCGTATATATGTGGATCTCTTTCTAATTGCTCCATCGCATATTCCACATGATTCCTATAAATGTGAACATTTGTTAAATCTCCTATTAATTGTCCAGGGAACATTCCAACTTCTATACTTATCATTTTTAGTAGAAAACCATACGAAGCCATATTGAAGGGTAATCCTAAAAAAGAATCTACGGATCTTTGATGCCATTTCATAGATAGCCTTCTACGTGGGCATCCTACTTTATCTAAATCTTCATGGTCTAATCGTTCTGCGTAATATCCACTTTTTTTCAATGACATACACCAATATTTCTTTCTTTCTTCTTCTGTTAATTCTTCACTATATAATTCAAATGCCCAATGACATGGGGGAAGTTTCATATCTTTAAGCTCTCCAACGTTCCACGCATTTATTAATATTCTTCTTGAATCCGGTGAAGACTTTAAAATATCTATTGCTTCTTTAATTTGATTAATCCCATTGAAATATCTTCCATGTCCACCTTTACTATCGGCGTGCCCTTCAGAAAACCAACCTCCCCAATCAACCCATTGTTTTCCATATATGGGACCTAATTCTCCATTTTCATCTGCCCACTCATTCCAAATAGTTACACTATTTTTATTTAAATATTTAACATTCGTATCTCCTTTTAAAAACCAAAGGAGTTCATGTATTATAGATTTTAAATGTAATTTCTTAGTTGTTATTATTGGAAAATCGTTTAATAAATCTAATTTTAAACTATAATCAAAAATAGATAAAGTAGATGTGCTCGTTCTATCTTGCTTAAGTTTTCCATTATCTAATACATATTGTAATAGATCATGATATTGTTTAGTGGAATTCATATTTAGCTATTTACTATTTCTAAAATGCCTGATCAGAAGTAAGTGGATAATCTTTTAAAAAGATAGATTTCTTTTTTTCTTTAACTGCATCGATCCAATCTTGTAATTTACACTCAGCTTTCCAGTTTAAAACATCATTTGTGTCAGATGGAAATTCTTCAGATGTAAAACGTTCTCCTTTTCTTTCAGGTATTAAATGCCATTTTCCTTTATGAAACATATTAGCTAAGTCTATAATAGATACATTTACACCTGAGCGTAAGTGCCATTCTTTATTCATATTAACATTAACTGTTTTAATTACACCATTTACTATATCTTTAACATGAGTGAAATCTCTCATTTGAGTACCCGGAGAAACAACAGTCATTAATTCATTAGCTAAAAATTGTCTTTCAAATATACCTATAACGGTTGAGTAATCACCTGACATTATTTGACCGGGCCCATATACATTAAAGAAATAACATATTTCATATTGAAGATCAAACCATTTATTATAGTTTTTTATAAGCTCAACCATTTTAGCCTTTGCCCAAGAATATGGATTCAAATGTTGGTCATCTCCACTGTTTCCAAAACCAGAGCTAGACGCAGAATATATCAATTTGGCATTCCAATTCTTACATTTTTCTAATATCATAGATGTTCCTAAAAGATTTGTTTTAGTAACATATTTTATATCATCAAACGATTTTACAATTCTAGAATATTCTCCAAAGTGAAATACGGTATCAAAGTCTTCTTCATCTGAAAAAACTTTATCTATTTCCCAAGTTGAGGCATCATGATAGGTAACTCCATTGATCTTATTTTCTTTTTTTCCAGTAAAAAAATTATCGAGTACATGTATATCTAATGATGTGTTTTGTGAAAGTAATTGTTTAATTAAATTGGTGCCAATGAATCCTGCACCTCCAGTAACGAGTATCTTATTCATTTCTATTATAGATTTTGAATTATTATACTAAAAAAGACTAATTGGTTTCTGTTTCTTCTTCAAATAATTCAGGAACTGAATAAAATCTATGGATCAATAGTTTTCTCAATATTTCAAAATGCTTAATATTAGAGGGATCTAAATTATATTGTTTAGCTATCTCATTTATATGAGGCATTATTTCATTAAGCTTATATTGTCCTATGTTTTTCATTTAAAATAATTCTCCTAATTCTTCTTCTGATGATTCTTGTTCTATCTCACCATCGTCCTGTGTAGTTTCTTCTGTTTCAACATCTTCTAATTCTATATCTTCTTCATCGCCCTCTGCATGTTCCCAGTCTTGGTGCCATTCGTCGTACCATGGTTCTAATGCAACAACTATGTCTTCACCTGAAGCATCAGCCAGTTCGCCTTGATTTTCCTTTATCCAATTGCTTAGGAAGGAATTAGCTTCAAAATAATTTTTTAGTTTAGTAGACTCAATTGCTTTTTTAGAAAGTTGTTCAGTAATAGACGAGTCACTGGATTCATTTATCATATATGTATTAAAGGGTATTACGTATTTCATATTAAATAATATTTTTTAGTCTTCTTCATCAAATGGGTTTTCTAAATCAATTCCTTCATAATCTAGCATTGATTCAAAATCATCTGTTTCTGTTTCTTTTTCACCGTGTTCTTCGAAACCATCTACGGCTTGTTCCATTTCTTTGTGTACATCATCGACTTCTCCAGTAATGATAAACTCTGCTAGTTTCCTAAGAGCTGACATTTTACTGTGTTTATCTATTACATCTGTTATAGAAACTAAATTTTTAATTTGACTAGCGCTAATTCCAGGAATATCATTTCCATCAGCGTCTAATATTTCAACTAAATCAGAATTTTCATATTTTCCATGAACCATTAAATACTTTAAAAATTTAATATAATAGTTTACTAAATTAGCATTAACGTCTTGGTTAGTTAGCATAGTGTTATGTAAATCTCTCATTTCATCACTAGTAGCATCAGTTCCAGCAGCTAGTAGTTCTCCATATTTTTCTCTAGCCTTATCTTTTCTTTTTCCAAAAATAGAACTAATTATCTTTTCAAACTTTTCAGAAAAGTCTTCTAAGAAAGAATCAGCCTTATGATACTTGGAAATTGTTCTTTGTCGTTTAGTCTTTCTAGCTTTGCCAATCGGAACATCGTGAGATTTTCTTTCACCCCTGTATCCTAAATCTTGCCAAGCTCTTTCATAATCTACTGTTTCAGGATCTAATATGTATACTTCTATTTCTCCATTGGCGTCTGTTGGAAAATCTTTAAAATCATTTCTTCTTCTCCTTGGCGCGTCTCGATCATTTGGATCTCTAGGATATGTTAAATCTCCTTGATATGCTTGCCAGTCTCTTAAGATTTTACCATCTTTATCCATTGTCAAAATTCTATACTTCTTTCCTCCGCCTTGAGCTTTTTTACCCCATGCACTTGCTTTATGGTAAATATAATCAAACCTTGGAGCTTCACCTGCATATTTTCCTCCTGGTTTTTCAACAGCTAGCAATACTCTCATGTCTCCCCATGGAATGTTTTCTAAGTCAGCTAAAAACCCTGGTTTCTTTTCTCTATTGCTTCCTCCTTTAGGAACGTAATTGTTTCCTAATAATTTTGTCTTTTTCATCTTAAACTTATCTAAAACCTCTACTGCGTGAGATGGTCTATTTTGAGAAATTGGTGGAAGCTCTGCTCTTCTTGCAGATCCCTGGTTAAATGTAAAAGGTCTGATCATTTCAATCTCATCTGGTAAGTTATGTATAACGCTAATTAGCTTTTTTGGAACACCAAGTTTACTAAGCGTACTTGCCATTTCATTGACTTGAAAAAAATCAGAAAAGCTCTTTAAATAATTTTTCATTTAAATGAATTATTTTTTATTATTTATACACGAAAAATACCCAAAATATAATAGAAACTAATCCTTTTCTTCAGATTCAATTGACTTTAAATATTCTTTATGCTTTCTATTTAAATCATTATAGGCTATCTTCATTACAACTAACCCAAAAAATATTAACATAAATAATATAGTTTCTCTTGCATATCCAGACGTTCTAATATTATAGTTCCACAATCCATGATAAAAAACAGCTGTTAGATACCCAAAAGATAGATATAAAATAAACTTTAAACGTTTTCTTTTTTCAAGCAATCTGTTTAGTACAGATGTCGTTTTTAATTTTATTTTAGATAAACCTATCCAATATCCAAACATTGATCCAAATAACATATGAGCAACAGTGGCTGTGAACATTCTATCATAGAATACTCTTACTCCATATGTTTCTGTATAAAATATATTCTCTATTATAGCAAAACCCAATCCTACCATAGAAAAATAAAACATATATGATATAGGATGGTAAAATTTTTCGCTTTTAATAAAGCTTTTACTAATTAAACAAAATCCAATTAGTTTAACTAATTCTTCTTTTGGAGCCACTACCTTGAAGTAATATCCAAATGGTGTCATTAAGTGTTGATAATTCCAAAATGGAAAAATCTGATCTAATACTTTAAGCAATACTACACATCCACATCCTGCACATAAGAACTTTAAAGAATCTTTTAAAGTTATGCTTTTATCAGGTGACATTAAATATATAAAAAATGTGTAAAAGCATAGGGTAAATACCAAAAGTAATAGTATTTCTAAGTTAAGTGAGCCTATCATACATTTATTTATATGAAAACCTATCCTATCTCTTTAAGTTTTATGGTAATTTTAGGATATTCGGTGGTTTCAATGTCGAAACTTGAGCCTGGGGAAATTCTAGACATAGCATCTGACATTTTATTTCCGCTCCATCCTTCTATTATTTTTCCATCTAATGAAGTATCTTGGTCAACATTAGGCATGTTTGAATTCTTTTTAACCGATATTCCTTTTTCAAATTCAAATATCATTCTACTAGATAAACTTTTTTCATTTTTTATTTTAACAGGGTGAAATTTCCAGTTATTTTCATTAATTATATTAAAAATAACGATTCCAAGTTTACCTGTCAGTGTGATTTTATCGGGCCAATGTTTATATTCACGATATATTAAATCTATATGATGTAATATAAATCTCTTAAGTTCACTTTCAAAATATAAATCTTTATGTAATGGTACCTTTAAAACAGACATTGGTTGGTTAAGTATCTAAATATTATTTTATTTGCTAAAATTATATTTTTATTTAAATCTTTATCTAACGTTTTATTTTCAAGAGATATTGAATTTTTAATATCTTTAATATCTATAATTAAACAATTATCTTTTAATTTTATATTATACATAGGTAGTGGATCTTTACAAATTGAATGATGATATATAAATGTTTCTTTTTCATAATGGTCATCTTTTGCAGAGCAAAGTTTAACTAATACTTTATATATTTTTTCTGAAGTTTTAGTAGATATTTTCTTATAAACTATTCGCTTATCCATTTATTATATTCTTCAGTAGATGGAAATCCAATGATTGATTTACAATCTATACATACTTTTCTTAATTTAGAGATATTGCCGTTTGGAGAAACTAGCTTAATAGTATGCTCAATATGTTTACACTTAGAAACGATTTCATTATACTCACGTTTAAGTAATTCCATCTGTGATAAAATTTCAGATGTTCTCTTAGATATTTTTTCTCTGTGATCCAAAATTTCTATATGATCCAAATCAGATTCCATTGGTTCAGGATTATTTATAATGCCTAATTCGTTATAATATTCTTCCATTGCTAATCTAAAACTCCTAATATTTTTGATTCATTTACAAATGCAACTGAAAACTCTGACATTCCTTCTCCAAATTTATCGTTTAGTTTTTCTTCTACTTTAGATACGCTTTCTGCTGCTACCAAATATTCTTCTTTAACGGTTTTTGGTTTACCATTTTGATCATTAATTGTTTCAAATTTAACTTTAGCTATATAATACATATTATTTTATTATTTTTAAAAATTTACAAATTTCATATTTGTATTTCCTATATTTTTTATTTTTTGCAACAGTATAGTCTATAAAGAGCACAGTGTCGCGATTAGATATTAAAAGAGCATCAGGCCTTAGGTATTCTTTTCTAAATTCAATATGTCCTTTTTCTAAATATTTTTCTTTTATTTCTTTTTCAGTTTCAAATATAAATCGTTTATGAAAGCCCATGTTATTCTTCTTCTTCTTCTTTTGAAATAGAAATGGCCCTTCCTTTCATGGTTTCCCAGTCTTTATTTTTTCTAACTATTTGATTAGTTGTATGTGCTCCCATTATAGTAGGAATGGCTAACTTATATTCAGTAGACAAAAATAACAACGCTTGCATGTCTTTTGGAAAACAATGTCCCCCATATCCAAAGTCTCCATCTGGACCAGGAACAGCTGTATGCGAATCGCCTATCCTAGGATCTAATAAGGATGCTTCTCTCACTACATCATAGTCTATGTTTAAAGTATCACATATGCGATAAATGTCATTAAAGAAACTCACCTTTGATGCTAAAAATAAATTAGTAGTATATTTGGTCATTTCAGCTTCTTTTGAAGGAACTACCATTGTTTTTACATCTGATGTAAAAACCTTAGCAAATATGTTCATAACTGGTTCAACTGCTTCCATCCAATCTATTCCTAATATAATTCTATTTTGATTTTTAAAATCTTCATTGGCATTCGCCTCAGTTAAGAACTCTGGACTAAACACTACGGTTACGTTCGATGAAATTTTATTTAGCTCTTTAGTTGTTCCAGGAGGAATAGTAGATTTAACAATGGCTATTATTGATTTATCTCGTTTTTCACACTCCTTAGCTAGATCTATAATTACTGATTGTACAATAGAAGTATCGCATTTACCATTATGAAACATTGGAGTGGGTACGCAAACGAATGTAATATCACAACATGAAACTATTGTTTCAATACAGTTTTTTTCTTCTATTAATATTAAATCGTCTTCGTAACTTACGCATTTATCACTATGAAATTTATCATATGCTTGTATGAAAAAATGCTTTTTAAATTTTTCTCTAATCGCAGTTCCAACGAAACCTTGACCGATTATTCCAAGTCTTTCTTTTTTTGTCTCCATTTAATAGAAATATTTAAATTTAAAGTATTATACTTTATTTTTTTTAACGGTTTTATTCATATAAATAATTTAAATTAAACATTATACACATGTCAATTGATAATATTTTAAAATTTAAAGAATGGAAGTCTTCGTTTGAAGAAAGCAAAGGCAATTATGATGTAAACGCATTAATAAACGAATCTATTCAAAGGAAAGAAACCTTTATACTAGAACAAAAATCTAAAGATACAAAATCTAGTATTCAAGAATTAGTTGTAAAAGCAAAAGAAACTGATTCAAAAAAGGTTAAAGCGCAATCGTCATATGAAGCAGTGATGAACTGGTTCGCAGTACCGGGCCCCAGTGGAAAGGTAACATATGGTAAAAAAGGAAATAAAAGATTTAAACCGGAGCTGAAGACAACTTTAGATAGAATGAAAAAATCAATGACATATTGGAATGGAGATCTAAGCTCTAAAGTAACAAATGGAAACGATACTAAACCTAGCAAGTTAATTGATAAATGGTTAGAAGAAGATATTATTAAATTTCTTCATAAAGATAATAATAATAGAGTAAAGAAAACCGGAAGGCCCATGTATCTAGATAAGGATAAGACTATTAAAATAGACTATACTGACTATTTAAAAGATGATAAAACTAATGATAGAATAGCTAAGGTTTTAAAGAAAATACAAAATGCAATTGATTCTAATATTAAAAGTGGAAAACAGGTTAGGACAATGAGTCAATACGGCGATAATAAAACAGGAGGCTCCAATGGTGTTGTATATTACTCAAGGCGTAAGAAAAATGGTGAATGGTGGGATGATGAAACAGGAAAAGAAACCAAAGTTTATTTAAATGCAGTACCGTTTTCGAAAAGTCCAGATGATTTCTATAAACAAGGAAGTTATAATTTTAAAGCTGGTAATTTATATAAATGGTTAATTGACATGGTTGGTACATATGAAGGTGGTAAATTTATACCAGCAGATGGCACAAAATTAGCGGAAGTACTTAATAAAATGTCAGATAACAAATATTTATTTCAAAAGGCCGTTGGAATAAATGAATTCGATAAAATCAAAATGCTAGATAAAATATGGAAAAAGGCAATAAGTGTACAAACGAAATATCCTGATGGAAAGTATGATGCCGCTAAAGCTAATGAGAGAATACAGACTGCTAGTAAAATTGAGTTCACTCCTAAAAATGCTGTAGAAACTAAAACAAAAGAAAAAATCAAAGGCGATCCTATTATTGACAAAAGAACTGAAGATTTCACATGGCCAGATATAGAGGATCCAGTGAAACTACAACAGGCAGGAGCTATTTTGTATAAACCCGATTCAATAACAGAAGCCACTAATATTCAAGGTTCAATGACAAGTGTTTTAAAGAATAAAATAGCACAGATAGAAGCTGACGGTGGTAAAATAACAGGAGTAGAAGCTGGTGTTTTTTCTTCAACTAGTGTCGTTCCTTCATTTTATAATGGAATAAAGGGACAACGTGCAACGTATGAAAATAATATACCATTGGCTAAAGCTAGAGCAAATGACATGTTAACAAAATTAAAAGGAGCACTTGGAGCAACCGGTCTTTTAAAAACGGCTAAGATTGAAGTTAAAGAAATGCCGAATAATCCCGGTGAACATTTTAAAACCTTTGAAGAAGCAAAAACAAAATATGAAGAATTAACAAATGGAAGAACAAAGGCCCTTCCTCATGATGATCCAAATAGATTAAAGTATTTTGCTCCACAGAGATTTTCTTTGGTTCAGTTTACACTATTTGTTACATATACTACTGAAGAACCAACGGAAAAAGAAATTACAACAGTTGATGTAGTAGGAGACTGGGCATCTAGTATTTCCTTTTCATATAAACCAAGTGGTGGATCTAGTACACGTAGAAGAAGAAACAAAAGAAAATGGAGAATTAATCTATTTCCAAAAGGAGGTGGAAGTCCAGATTGGTCTCATTGTAGTGTTAAAGACCTATGTGCAGCATATGGAAATTAATAGTTATTGATATCAAATTTTTTACTTATTAATAAAACAGCGGCCACTCTATATTCGCCTTTAGCGTTTTTATATACATATTGATATACGCCTGCAATATCTGCATCATCTTTTAATAACATAGTTTTATGGTGTCCTTCGCTCCATATCCAGTTTCCCAATACCATTGCAGCAGATGCTGTATAATCGGGTTTTCCTTCACCACAGCTATTTCTAAACCTATTAGCTATTTCTATAGAATACGCTAAGTTGTCTCGTATTCCAGGATCATTTGTAGAATTCTCTGCTACTCGCTTATATGCTACTTCTGAAAATCTCATAGCTCTATCGTAGGGATTAACTATTATTTCTTGAACGTGAGAAGAATCAATTCTATTTTGACTATGTCCAGCTTTATCATAAAAAGACATCCATATTGCATGATGTTTACATGCCTTAACTAATCCTGTATCTAATTCTAATCTATGAACTCCTTTAGATTGTCTATAGTCGTTTATAACTCTCAATAGATATTCGGTACTCTGAAAATCGGATTCTAATAGATTAGGTGCAACCGTGCTAGGTATTACCGTATCTTTTTCTACATCTAATGTATATCCATTCAATGTTAAAACGCTTAATAATATTAAAAATAAACTTTTCATAATTTTTTATTTTGTATAAATATAATACCAAAATTAAAATAAGTTTTAAATAAATAATTAAAATATACAATTATAATGACAGAACATATAACTATACCCAGAAGAATGCTAAGGCCAGTTAGACGATGTAAGAGCGGATGTTAGCTATTCTTAAATTCATATTCGCAACAGTGGGATTAACTTTCATTGTTACTCAATCTAAAATATTTAAACCTATTAGAAAACTAGGAAGTAAAATTCATAAGGACATTGGATATTTTTTAGAATGTCCAATGTGTTTTGGATTCTGGGCAGGTTTAATTGTATACGAATTACACAACTATAATTTTGAAATAATAAACTATTGTTTTATAGGAAGTTTTTTTTCATATTTAATATATCTATTAATGAGACCCATGATGGACAAATATGATTAGTGTTATTTCCAAAAGACCTGTATGCAAATAAGAGAAACTGCTAACATTAATGAAACAAATGTTTTTAAAGATACTTCTTCATTGAAAAAATAATTAACTAATATTGCATATATAATTATTCCTATTCCAAATCCTATAAAACGCGTAGGCCATAATAATCCGCCCATTGCCTCAACTGTATGTTTAGTTCCCCATATATAAAGAAATGACATTGGTACTCCAAAAAGAGCTATAATCCATTCGTTTTTTTGAAACCATTCCCACTTAAATTGTCCATTTAATTGTATAAAAGCTGCAAAATGACCCACTATAAAAAATAGCAGGCCATATAGTAGTGAATTGTAATTGTTCATAATAGTATATTAAACTAAAACTATATGAAAAGTTTTAAGTATTTAAAATACTAGTCTATTGATATATTTACTTTCTTAGCTTTATCTAATTTAGGTAATGAAATTTTAAGAATTCCATTTTCTAATTTAGCATTTATTTTTTTGGTATTTAAAGAATTAGATATTCTAAAAACCTTTTTAAAAGAATTAGTCCATCTTCCTTCTTTGAATGAACTATTTGTTTCTACGTGTAAATTTCCATCTTCTATTTGAATGTCCAATTCCTCTCTAGTAAAGCCAGGAATTGGTATTTCTAATTCTATACTATCCTCTAGTTCATTTACAAAATGATTAGGATAGTTTCCATAAATATTCATTGCATTTGATAATACTTTATCTGATGCATTAAAAAGATAATTTAACATGTTTTCCATAATAATAATTTTTAATTATATTATATCAAACCGTGTGCCAATGTCTTTTTAATGACATTTGTGCATAAAATGTTAAGTTCTAGTGTTTAAAAGATGACATATGGTCATAACATTAACGTTCTCTTGCACATTAAATACGTTTTGGAACGAGGATGGAAGTATGTTTAGTTTACCATTAGATTTTTTATTAAGGTAATATGCAAAAACAGTATATAATGCAGAAGAACCGGGAATAGGGGCAGCCAACATTATTAATGCATATGGCGCAAGCTTGGGTATATCTCTTAATTGAGACAGAGCTTCTTTTATTTCTTCCGGCGTAGGATTATCACTTCTATTTTTTAAATTTAGTTTTTTTCTAAGTTGTCTATTAAAAATTTTAAACATTGAAGTTGTCTCTTTTCCTTCTTGTTTGAATGCGCTAACTATGTTCTTAGATAAGTTTTTTATATCCTTAGCTTTTTTATATGTAGACTCTTTAAAATCATGAAATTTAGATTCCATAATATATTCTTCATATGTATAAAGGTGCTTTTTCACTACTTAAATGTTTAATTTGAAATTTGAAATATCTTCAATATTATCTTTACACCACCCTGCTCTCGTTTCTAGTGCATATTGACATGGTACAGGGCTTTTATAAGTCATTTTAGGGTCATCTGGTGACATCGTTTCATATCCTACTAGTTCCTTATTAGAATTAAAAAATAAAATATCTAGGGGAAAGGATACGCCCTTCATCCAAAAAGAAAGTGGAAGGGGTGAAGGATATATGAATAGAATACCTTCATTATCGATAGGCTCTTGTTCATCTTGATATCCTTTAAGTAAAGAGGGTATTGTTGAAGCTATTTTTGTTTTAAATGGAATGCTTCCTATTTTAATATTAATAGTTTTATTATCAATATCTGACTGTTCGCAAAAACTTTCAAATAGTTGAAATTTATTATAGGTATTAAACTTTGATTCCATTTGAATTAACTGTATAATATAATGAAAGAACAATAAAGCCCTATATTACAATATGACTTTATTGTCTTTAATATATCTTTTTTTACAAGAAATATAAAAGAAATTAAGCTTCTTCTACTTCTTCCTCTTCAGTCTCTTCTTCAGTCTCTTCTTCGACTTCTTCGTCAGAACCTTCTTCGTCTTCTTCCTCTTCTTCTTCTTCTTCTCCGCCTTCTAGAGATTCAATCCTTTCGGTTAAATCTTCAACCATTGCGGCAAGATCTTCAAGAGTTGGAGTTTCTTCTTCAGAATCCTCATCTTCGAATTCTTCAATTTCTTCTTCGGTTTCTACCTCTACTTCTTCTTCAGGAGCTGCGCCCATTTCAGTTGGCATCATTCCGTATTCTGCATCATTTTCACTCTGTTCGTTTACTTTTTTAGAGTTCATGAAGCTTGCAAATGTATGAATTTTCTTGTTCATTTTTAACTAAGTTATTTTTATTTATATATTTATCAAAAAACTACTTTTTTTGCTATTTTTTACTTTTATTAGAATCCACTTCGTTTTCTAAAACAATTTCATTTAATTTTTTAATCTGACTATCTACTGATTGAAGTTGTCCTATTGCTTGGTTTAAAACCATTATCATAGATAGATTATTCTGAGCCGATTGTACATTAGATCCATTTAATTTATTTATAAATAATCCCATTGTTTCAATAGAACTATTTTGAATAGATACTTTTTGTACTTCTGTATCTTTTTCATTCATGGACGACAATGCTTGTTCTAAATCTAAATTCAGTATACATAATAAATACGCTTCATTTGGACCCTCCCATGACGTCTTGCTTTTAAAATGATTTCTAATTTGCTTAAATGCTTTATGTGTTAAATCTAGAGAAACGCTTCCATTTTTTCTAAACGTTTTTAATTGATCTAATTTCTCTTCATTTGTTGGTTCCTTTGTTGGTTCCTTTGTTGGTTCCTTGTCTTCTTTAACAAGTGTGTTCGCTTCTAAAACGGGTTCTTCTTTTTCTGATGTTTTCATAATATAATAAATTTGTTTTTATTATTTTACTATTGTTAATTAATTAGTTTTAAATAATTCTATGCGAAATATACATTATTTATTTTATTAGTACTAGCTATTGGATGAGAGGGATCTTTGCCCCATCCCGTATTCGCATGAGCCGCTATTTTATTAGCTTGTTCCTGATTATCTATTTTTTCTAAAGACTTTGCACCGTGTAGATTTCTACTAGAACTATTTAATCTACTTTTAAAAAAAGCAGCAAGCACCTGAGCAGCAAAGTTGCTATCTGTAAGTCCCTCTGCTCCCTTAGTTAATAAATCTATTCCCGTCTCATCTTGCATTTTTTTATAAGAACCTTTAAACGTCAATTGATTAAAACCAGCTCCTCTATATTTATATCCATCTCCAGGTGACGTGTTTCCATATCTCCTATCTTTCTTTTCACTCCAAGGAAAATATATAGAATTTGGATTTCTCATTTCTTGATATACGAAATTAGCTAATTTTTCAGGATCACGTTCATAATACGTTGCTAAATCATTATAGTAATGTTTTCCTGTACCTTTCTTAACTTTTTTACCAGTTATAGAAAAAACAGACCATACCTCAGGTAATCTTTCTTTTGTATAATTTAAATTTTCAGGCTTTGCTTTCCAATGAGTTTCTTTGCCAACAACAGCGAGTATTCCCCTTATGAGATATGGATTAGTTATTCCTTCATTCTGTAAAGCCGCTGCTATTAATTTTGCACTTGCCTTTTGATTACTGGTCATCTTACTAGAATCATCAATATACGAAAGACCAGTTGCAGGATTTAATTCTTTTACAACAGATTTATCTTTTTGCTCATCTTTTTGTTTTTCCTTATCGTCTATTCTTATATCCCTTTGCTTTTTAATATTTCTTTCAAGATTCACTATATCAGATAAAGATACATTTAATGTTTTAACCAACGGATGCTTAAATGGTTTAGCATCTGGAGAATATGACATGCTTTCTAATTTATCCATGAGTTTTGAATAAATTAAGCTTCTTTCTTCTTTTGAAAAATCATCGTTGCCTGTTTCTACCCATTTCTTTTTAAACCAACCCATATCACTATCCCAGTTTTCTTTAGCAATACTGTGATATTTTTTACTAGCCTCTGTCCATTCGTCGCTGTTGCTCATGTTTGAGTTAAAATAATTTCTTAAATTAACAATGTGCGTATTCTTTATAGTATTTAAAAATAAATTATCAATTGTGATTATGTCACCTTCATTATCTATCATATACTGTTTTCCACCCAATTGATTTTTTGCAAATTGGTTTAAAGCAATGAGCGTATATCTTGTTCCAGTTGATGACAATTTTAATTTAAAAAGACCAAATGCGCCATTGTTTATATCATTTAATTTTTTTAATTCTTCTACGCTTATTTTTTCGTTATCTCCTAATATATTATTATCACTGAGCTCATGCTTAGCTCGTTTTATATTTTTTCTATGACGCCTTCTCTCTTCTCTTCTATTTTTTCTAGCATTTTTATTGTTTATCATATTATCAATAGCCATTGGTATGATAGATTGCTCATTAATAAAATCTTCCAATGTGTAATATGTATGCTTAGATTCAAAACTGTGTGACATTGCTTCCTTTCCATAAACAATTGGCTTAATTGTACCAGAAGAAGATGATGTTATTTTCATTATTTTTTTACTTAAGGTATCATATAATATTTTTAAAACTAACCCATTTCTTAATTTAATAGTTGTTTCATTGGTTTTATTTAAATCTGTTCTTTGAGATTTTGGGTTTTCTTTTGTTTTAACAATTAATATTTTCTTTGTTTCATCATCGACTATACCGGTTTGAGGTATACCATTATCTTTTTGAAATTTAATAAGTGCAGCCAATGTAATATCACCAAATATTCCATCTACTCCATATTTTCCAAGGTTATATCCTAGTCCAAGTAAAGTCGTTTGAATATCTCTAACTCCATCTCCTCTTGATCCCTTTTGTACTACAGTATTCTGTTGAGGTACATCGTCTATTTTTTGAATATCTTCAATTTTAACGTTAGACCCTTTCAGTTTTCTAACATCTTTATATGATCTAATTTTACTTAATGCTAAATTACATTCATATCTATCCCTACTTTCTTTATTTTTAGTTAAACTCATATGAAAATGTCCACCCGTGGCGTGGTGTGTTGGTTTATCATATTCATTAATTGCACCTAGTCTTAATCCATTTCTGTCATATTTACCAGATAACATTAGTTTAAGGATAGCCTGCTCCATTTTTTTTCTATTAGCTTTATTATTTAATGAGCTAGAAATAAAATCAACGGCAGCTCCTTTGTTGTGATTCGATGATTTATATTTCTTATGAAAAACATCATTTCCAGAAGTTACCTTTAATTGAAATCCGGTCATTGCTTCTAATTCTGCTAATATGTCTATCAGTTCGCTCATCACTGGGCCTCCATTAGACAGTTCACTGGGTTTATATGATTTAACGCTTACGTCTATACCTTTAGACGCTGCATACGCTTCTGCGTCTCCGGGTTGCGTCATTGCTTCGTTTAACGAATAGTATGTATTTGTATTTTTCATTTATATGTTTATATATTTAAATGCCTATCTAATAATATAAGCTGTGACCTAGACATCTTAGGATACGCCTCCTTTGGAGAAAGAAAACCTGCCCAATCGACTTCTTCTATTTGTAAGTTTTCTTTAGGTACTCTGTTTTTAATTAATCCTATTTCACTTAAATCTTTTATTTCATGTAAAAAATATATCAATTGCTTTTCAATATTTCCATCCTTATCTAAACTATCTACCGTATAGGGTTCACCTTTTAAATCTTCCTTAGATATTTCAATTCCCGTTTCTTCATATAGTTCTCTTAAAGCAGCACTTGTTTCATCTTCACCCTCTTCAATCCGTCCCTTTGGAATTCCTAAGTTTCCTACTTTCCAACTGGCGTTAGTTGGATGGACTAAAAGTATATTATTGTCATAAATAATTGCGACACCTGCTACTCTTTTAGAAACATCTTTTTTTACATCTTCCCATGATTCCACTATAAACTGATTAAAGGTTTTGATTTTCATTGTCTCTAATATATTTATGTTTTCTAATAGCTTTCTTTTTAACTTTTCTCCTTTTTACTGAAGGTTTTTCATATTCCATCTTACTTCTATAATTCTTTAAAGTTTTAGTCTTATCGACTTTTCTTTTAAATTCCTTTAATACATATTCTATTTTTTTACCTTCTGCGTTAACTATTATCATTTATATGCTTGTTAATTTATTTTTGAACCACTGTGGCAAAGAATGTTTATAATAATTTTCATATAATGCGATGTATAATAAATTAGATTGATTTTCATTCAATTTTTGTATACTATTTAATTTATTTAAGTATAGCTTTCCACGCGCGTCTTCGTTTAATCTAATATAGAAAGTGTCTAATTTATATTTTTCTAATATTTTTTTAGACACGTGAGTTAAGGATTTATTAAAAGATGAATCTATTTTTTTAGAAATTAACTTATCATTTATATTTTCACATACGCTAACTGGTTTATTATTTAAAAATAAAATATCATATTTAGTTTTAGGTATAATTTTTTCTCTAAATTTAGTGTAGTTGCTTTCAGATTTTTTAAATCTATGATATGTTTCATATATAGTTTCTTTTCCATTTAAAGATGCGACAATTGGAAACTTTAAACGTTTAACATTTTTTCTAACAGTCGTACTCTTTGGAATAAAAGATTCTTTAATGAATTTAGTAAAAGGATTAGTTTTTTTATTAAAGTTACTATTATTATAAAATATATGATCATTTACATTGGATTCATTCAAAAGCTTAATGCTGCTTAACATTAATATTGGTGTTCCATTAGATTCTTCTAACGTATCGATTCTTTTAAAAGGAGTTACATATGATGAGCTTTCTCCTATTACTTGTATTTTATTAAATAGTTCTTTTTCACTTCCCTTTGTGTGAGTGTAAAATTCACTAAACATTTTAAGCTTATTCATATATGATAAATACCTTTTTTATTATTTATTTATGAGATATATAAAATAAATCAACCTATTAAAAAATGGAAGCATTAAAATCATTCGATGAATTTGACACTGAAAAAGCAAAAAGTGTTGAACAAACACCTACTAAAAAAGTAGAAGAACAACTCTTTAAAAGAAAGAATAAAGCTAAAGGAAAAGACGTGTGGAGAGAGGGTGGAAAAAGGCACGTTGTTAAGTATAAATCACAAGATGATAAAAACTTTATAGTTAAAATTATAAACGATAAAGATATATTAGATGCAAATCATAATATAACTAAATCAGGAGAGGATGCACTATTAAATCATTTAAATAATGAAAAAGCATTTGTTAATTTATATGGCATAATGCATAATGCATATTTTACCGATAAAATTATAGCATACACTGTTAAACGAGACACTGATAGAAAACAAAAAATTCAATTTACTATAATAAACAGAGCAGATCTTCCAGAAGGATTAAATATTCCTGCAACGGCTAGATTTATTCCAGCTTCTATATTAAAGGGTGGTGATTTAAATGATATATTAGTTAATCAAGAGGAAGTTATAGTTAACCCACTTCCAGTAGATCCAATAGATCCAATTTCTAAAGATTGTCCAGAGGGACAGGAATGGGATGAAGAGACTCAGGCATGTGTTATTATAGATGAAAAAATTCCTGGCCCAATCGTATGTGGACAACCTGGAAAAAGATTTAATTATCAAAGTGGAGAAGATGGAAAAATGTATATTGTAATAATATCAGCAGATGGAACCTTCGTCGCAACTGATGGTTATGGAGTACATGAATATAAAATATATCCATCAAAATTAGATGCTTCCGTTATAATGTGGGAAAATGAAAACGGATTAGTAAAAGAAATAGTTAACGCTAAAGATAAAGAATTTTTTACAAAAGCATTTTCAGATGACGATTATATATGTGAATTAATAAGAAACTTTGATCCAGGTGAATCTCTTAATTTCAGAGACGTACTGTATCATAAGTCTAATGGAGAACGCATATTTGGAGATACCATGGTTAAAGCAAAGGCTGAAAACATAGTATAAAATAAAAAGAATTAATAAATTATGATATTTACTACAAAAACAAAAAATGTTCTTCCTAAGTGGTATACTAATTATGGAAGCAAATTAAATGAAGATGCTACTGTTGTATATGATGACGATGTCATGGTAAGAATAAAACAATATTTAGAAGGAAATCCAACTTTAATGGATGAACTTAAGACAAAAATGGATGCGGTCGACTCTGGTGCAAGTGAAATTATTATGGAATTAGACCCAAATAAATATAAAGTGCTTGCAGACGACGCCTTAGAAATTAAAATAGATAAAACGGATGATAAGAATCCTAGAATGTTACTAGCTATTATGAATGATGATGTTTTAGTTGGAAATTTAGATTTATCTGTGGTGGCTTCATATGTAATACGATCTATGAAAGGATGGGGAACTGATGAAGATATGTATGGCGATGTACTTGCCGCGATGCATAAAGATTTAGCCGATAGAGGTATATCAGAAGCCGGAGTACAGAGAGCATTTGATATATTAAATAGTAAAGCCATTGGAACAAAATTTGATGGATACACATTTGATGAATGGATAGATGGTGATTTTGATGGAAGAGCTGAAATATGCGCAATGATGCTAGCAAGAAGACCCATACCATATAGTTTCTGGAGAGGAATAGATTGGTTTGGATGGGCCGTAGATATAGCATTAATAGCTCTCGCTATTCCAACACTAGGAGGATCTTTGGTGGCATCTGGTGCAGCTAAAGCAGGTCAACTTACTGCTAAAAGCGCAAGTGCCCTTAAAGCGACAAAAAATGCATTGAAGGCATCACGATTAGGCAAAGGAATGTCCAAGGGAGGTAAGATTGTAAAAGGAATGAAATTAGTTAAATTGTCAACTAAAGCAGGTAAAGCGCTAATGAAACCTATTATAAAAGGATGGACTAAATTATCAAAGTCAGCTAAACTTAAAGCTTTTGGAAAAGCTTATCCAAAGGGAGCACAAGTGGGCTGGAGATCTGGTGCAGGAAATCAATTCATAGCAACAGTTTCAAAAACGAATGCGCAAGCTGGAAAAGTTTTACTTACCCATGGTGGAAAAGCTGGAAAGGCAGGTCATAAAGCCTTTTGGGTATCTATGGATACTTTCATGACAAGTGCTACTAAAGCAGGGGTTGCTGGGCCAACGATTAACACTATTACTAAGGTTGGTAAAACGGCCGGTATTTCCACAACGGCCATTGCAGCATTAGCTGCTCACAAGGGAGAACAAGATTTAGCATCAGATCAAGAAGGACCTGGATGGGGTGATATTGCAGTTGCAACAGGTCAAGGGTTCTTGAACTATGATGCAACTACAGCAGATCCTGCTGAATCCATTGCTGCATATAAAACACTAAACGCTGAAGCACTGGCAACTGCGATATATGATTCAATGGATGGATGGACAAGTAACTCTGATGAACTAGCAATTGCCATGATGATATTATGTATGGATAAAACAACGGCAACTGCTCTATTAGCTAGATGGAATAAATTATATGCAGATACGCCGTTTTATGATAATATTATAGCTGGAGAATTAGAATCTGATATGGCTGCGATAGTTGGAGCATATTGGACTGCACTAACTGGTGATGGACCTAAGGCTGCCGCGATTGGTTCATATGCAACTAAAATAAAAGCTTAATTGTGAAAAAACATAAGTGGTTAAAAGACGATCGCGATAAAAACTTTAGGATAGGCACTAATCAATATTCAATATTAAAATTCATATATTCTTTTGGAGAAACAGGTATTTCTTATTCTGATATTGTTAGGTTTATACTTAAATTAGACGTAGGCGCTTCTCTTAAAGATAAAAGGGGACATTATGCAACTTGGATGTCATATAAACTTCCACTATGGGCTGAAAAAATAGAAAATGGAAAATATATCTTAAAGGATAAAAAATTAAAATCTCACTTTTTAAGTGAGACAAAGACAATACAACACGATATAATAAATAGATTAATTAAAAATTCTAATATTTCTCCTAAAAACTTAACAAGTATAATTTCTAAAATTTATCGAACGATTTAATATATTTTAAACTAAATTGATTATCTAATTTGAAAGATTCAAATTGCTTAGATCCCTGTGAATTATCTATTCCTAGTACTTTATCATATTCTTCTTGAGACATAGCATGTTCTGAATAAAGTTTTTCCATTTCCTTATCTTTTTCTGCTTTAGCCCTAGACCAAAAATATGTTTGAACAGAAGGATAACCCATTTTCTTAGCTAAATAGTTTTGATGTTTTTGTAAATGAATAGCAACGTCTGCGGGTTCGTCTGTAAAAAGGTCTCTATATGGAATCGCATAATCAGATCCCTTTTGCTCCATTTCCCATTCCATATCTTTTTTAATTATATCATGTAATTCAGACGTAGTTGTTATATCTTCTGTAGCATCTTTTTCAAAGTTGGATACAGCATGTTTCCATTCATTTGAATATAGTTTAATAATCTGTTTTGCTATGAATGCTGAGAATGCTTTAAAGGTAATCGGTCCAAATATTTTTCTCCACCATGAAGAATTTGAACCTCTCGCAAGTGCCTTTAAAGTTCTTTCTGAAACTTTTCCACTATTGTATAATCCTTTATAAAAATTTGCAACGTTATCAGAATTTTTTAAATGTTTAGCGAGTGGACCATGTGGATATTTTTTAGCAACATTGGCATACTTATTAAATTGCTCAATAGGTATTTCTTTAATTATCTTGCCGCCTCCATCTTTTACAATAATATTTTTACCTTTAACACTAATTTTTCCTCCTTTTGATTTAAGAGAACTGTTTAATGCTTTAAATGTTTCATCGCTTTCTTTTATTAAAGCCTTTTCTATTTGGGTATCTATTCCTTTAGAAAATGTTAAAAGGTTTTCTGAAAGGATTTTAACTTTACTTGCCATTCCTGAGAAAAATCGTTTAAGGTATGGACCAAGGCCAGGAATATATTCAACCACTTTACCAATTATGTTATCTAAAATGTATGCTATAACTTTAGAAACTTTTCCAACAGCTGTTCCTGTGACTTTCTTTAAGTAATTAAAAAACCTACTACCACCTTTAAACATTCTTGCGTCTCCCTTAACTAATATTTCAGCTGCTTCCTTAGTTATACCTTTTCCTGCACCTTTTGTCATTAGCTTAGCGAATGGCTTTGTGAAGCTTTTAAGAATAGGTTTAAATCCTTTTAATATATCTCCACCAAATGGTATAGCTGCTGCTATTAGTGAAATTACACCAAGTAATCCTTTTCCTCTATAAAAATATAATACCGCATTAAGTAAATCTGCAGCTACTCCTATTGGTATTCCTACAAAAGTTCCAATGTCCCCTAGAAGACCTACTACGTCTAATATAAGATGAACAATTCCCCATGCGCTTCCGCCTTCTGTTAAAGTATCCCATAGATTTTTTAAAGTTGCTAGTATTCCAGTTTCGCCTGCTTTGTATCCTTCACTATCCATTGCTCCCTGGAATTCTTTAGAATCAGCCGCTTGTTGCTTTTTAGCTTTAGCTGCAGCGGCAGCCTCCGCTTTCTTTTCTTCCTGAGCTCGTGTTTTAAATTGTTTCATGTGTGCTATCATCTGTGGATCATCGTATATGGTACCAGACGCAGTGGGCTTTGAAGAAGTGGACAACGCAGTAGCTTGTTCTAACACTGAAGACATTTCGTCAACGAAGTCTATAAAGATAGGCGTGCTGTGTTTTAAATATGAAAAAGAATCATTGAATTCTTCACTAGAACATTCATAAACATCATTGAAGAATTTATCATTAGATAAATTTTCATCAAATTTGTAATTAAATTTTTTAAATTTATTTAAAAGGTCTTGTCCCTCTTTAGATTGCAAGGGTGCAAAATAGTTTTCAATAGCTAAAGCTGAATCCATGTAAATAGAAATGTTTTTTAATATATTATTATATATCTAAAAATCTAAGTCATTTCCATCACCTGACGTATCTGAAAATACATTTGATAAAGACTCTGCGTTTTCTTCTTTTATTACTCTATGTACATCTAATGCATTAAAATATCTTGTTTCATCTTCTGGAGAAATCCATTTTCTTCCTTTTATGTTAAATGAAACAGTTAACACATCACCTATTTCTAAGTTATCTATGTATTTACAACTTGAGTTTACTAAAGAGAAAACAATGCTTTCAGAATAATTAGAAGAACTTTTTACTTCTAATACGAATTCTCTCTTTTTAAAATTTGTAGCTAATTCTTTTTCTTCAAATTTTTCTAAAAGGATTCCTGTTAATTCAAAGGATCTATTCATAATATAAAATATTTTAAATTATTATACTAAAAATATATTAACCTTTAAAGTTATTCTTTAATAAATTTTAGACTTCCTTTTCTTCTATTATGGTCAACATCTAAAAGATAATAACCTTTTTTGTATTCATTAACATCTAATTCAATTACTTTCCAATTACCTATAAAACTTTTGTTGTATAACTTTTGTCCTCTAGTATTGTAGATAG
>Ga0098061_1000267_pt1 | contig 23811 bp, 45 predicted proteins | sample 22_taG_FD_92579 | JGI IMG/M metagenome (GOLD analysis project Ga0098061, IMG submission 92579) | Marine viral communities from the Subarctic Pacific Ocean - 22_ETSP_OMZ_AT15343 metaG | ecosystem: Environmental > Aquatic > Marine > Oceanic | place: Subarctic Pacific Ocean | collected 2015-01-20
AAGATATAAGTAAGGAAGATAGGGAAAAGGTATTTGATTGTGCAAATGAATTACAAACTCATATGTTCAAAGGATATTCTGCTAAGAAATCATACAATATAATCAGTAAAAGGTATGATGAAGATACTATACAAATTGCTATGAAAATGTTAAAATCGTCTAGGGAATCGAAAGATAGTCCGTACAAAGACATATCAGAAACAATAACACGTTGCATGTTGCAGTTAGAATATGAAGATATAACAAGCGTTGAACAGTTCTATACTATTGCTGAACGTGCATATAAAATATTTATGAATGATGAGAAGGGTAGAGCTATGCCTATTGTATTTATGTATGTAAAAGGTAATAAAAAGTTAGGTATTTGCCCGATTACAGAAACAGGTAATGGTCGTAGTCCAATGGATTACCTAAAAGATGTTGTTTATTCTGCAAGTCCTGACGCATATTGTTTTTGTGCAGAAGCGTCTATGAGTGAAGATATAGAACGAAGTAATTATCAATATGGGGATATAACTAATGATCCGAGATCAAAAGATATAATGGTATTAACAGGAAATACTAAAAGTGGTAACGACCAAATGCACAAAGCCTTTCATATAATAGAAAATAAAGATAAACCACTTACATTTAAAGAAATCAAAGAATATGGTAAAAATATAGAGAGTGATAAGATACCATGACATTTTTTGATGATTATAACGACTTTAATAATTCGGGTGGATTACATGAAGCAGATGTTAATATTTCCTCAGATAGAGAGAGAATTATAGATAGAAGACCTACTCCAAAGATAAGAATGACAAAATGCACAAGTAGAGAATTTTTATCATTCTTAGTTGGTGGTTTATCTTCTACAACTGATTTATGTGATAGTTCTAGGTCAAAAATTCTTAGATCTGTAGCTGAAAATATTGGTTTATCACAGAAAGAAGCGTCAGCGTTATTAAGAAGCTTAAATATGCAATCAGAATTATATCACGAACAAGCAAAATCTGGGAGGTTTGACTCTCAATATGATTAATGAGTTCACATGCCCATCTGATCCGAAACATACACTCAAATCAACCGATAACGACGACAGATTTGAAGAACTAACCTGTGTTTCATGTGGATTGATTCTATATAAATCCAAAAAGATAACCCAGAAATGTGATATACTACAAGAACAGAACACAAACAAATTACTTGATATAATGCCTGAAACATATACAACGGGTAGTGATTGGCAAGATGATGTTAATGATGAAGAAAAATCATTTAATTTAATGTGTTCTGAAACTAATAACTTGTATTATAGAAACAGTTAATAGACTATGGGAGATAGAGAACTCCCTTTAAAACCTCTACAACACCTACCCCTCTAGACTAAAGTCTTGTGGTGTTTCATTTGTCTAGGGGGGTAGAACTTTGGATAGAAAGAACGTAGATACGTCATCTATTCATTGTAATAATGAACATAATTAACACGGATTATTTACCTGATATGATCTCATATATGATTGGTATTAAATGGAGTCATGTTGATCATTTCTTTATAAAAGAATTAGAATTTATAGTTGGAGAGTTACGATAATGAGTAAAAGAATAGATACAGAAACAGGTATCAAACTGCCTAAAGGTAGTAGCAAACGTATATGGCGAAGATGGAAAGACGCAAGTTCTAGTAGAGAAAGAAATAATATTAGATTCTTACAGCGTGTTAAAATATTCGCAAAGAAATTTGGGCTATCTACTGAACAAGCAGATCAGTTTAGTTTCACAGGATAATGAACTGTCATTACTGTCATAGGACAGGTAGTATCAAAGAGATACAATACCACGAACAAGCTATACATAAAACGGAGATGTTACGATTATGAACGATATAAAAGTAGGTCAAAGGATAATTATAAACAAAAGTGATATAGGACAAGAACAACTTCTTCCACAAGGAGAACGAGGTACTATATTAAGTGTTGTTGTATCAGATGATTATCGGATATTACTGTCATTGGAATTAGATAATGGTAGCGAGGTATTCATTAATAACACAGAATTTAGATTTGAAACTTACGATAAATAATGCACACAATAACAAGTCCAGTCAGTAATTACACTTGGCGACCTGATGTAATATGTAAAAGTGTAAGATCAGATGGTAGGCAAATATCAAACCAATATAGATTAACATGTGGTTATGGGGAACATATGGAAGTAGTACTTAGACCTTATGGATATACTAAAAACTTTCAATTTAGAGTAAGACTCCTTAACCCCGATTATAGTGATATGTCACAATCAAAAATACAAGTTGTGGCACAGCAAATAAATAGAACTATGTCAGTAGTTGTAGAAAAAGAACTATATTCTACGGGATTGGATATTATACATAATACATGTCCATTTTGCTCAGAAGCTATAGGTATGACAGATGGTGTATGGCATTGTGGTAGTAATAATTGTTCCTTCGATTATACTCCAGAAAGTTGTGGTATTATATCTAATATGGTTGATTCTGGTAGAATTAAGACAAGGGGTATAACACAGCTTTCATCATTTTCGACTTTAAAATATGGTTCTGACTCAATTACTTGTATTAATGAGAGTCTTCATGGAAAGGAAGTTGCTAAAAGGAAATAAAAAATATAATGATTATGTCGTGTAATAAAATGAAAGACTGCAAAACGAATAGAGAGTTGTTTTCACATATAGCTAAATGCTATGAATGTGCCTCAAAGCGTAATGTGGGGGGCATACAGTAATATGTCTAAAACCAAGTTAGAGGGAAAAGTAACAGATAAAGGCGTTGAATTTTCCCTAGAAACAGGACAAATACCAATAATTCCTGTAAAATATGAATTGTATACACCAAAAAGATTCGGAACATACGTAGAAATGGGAGATGAATTAAAGTTGATACAATGTGCTATGGAAGAAGGATTACCATTTCTCATGGAAGGAGAGAAGGGTATAGGAAAAACTATGGCAGTAACAGAAGCATGTGTATTAACTGATACTGTTTTGGTTGATTTCAGTTGTAGTTCAGGCACTACAATGGGAGATATCATAGGTAGAGAACATCTATACAATGGCAACTCTGTATTCAAGTTAGGTGTATTACCAACAGCTATATTAGCTGCAAACAAGTCTAAGAATAGACGTGGTGTGTTATATCTTGACGAGCTTAACGCATTAGATCCAGAAATACAGAAGATGTTGAATCCTGTGATAGATGATAGAAGAAGTCTAATAGTCAACAATGAAAGGTATGAAGTGGATCCTGATGTAAAATTCACTATTATAGCAACACAAAACCCAAGCTATTATGCTGGCGTTAATCCGTTAAATGAGGATCTTAGATCAAGATTTATCGGAAAAGTTATAGAATATCCAACATCTAGACAGATATCATCTGTGATTGATTGGACAGATATTCCAAAGAAGGAAGTGCAACAACCTTTGCTATCATTAGCAGTTGACACATTGTCTATGAAAAAAGACGATAAAGTAGACTATGTTATATCTGTAAGAGATATAGCCTTATTCACAAAGTGTTACCGAGCATATTTGAAGAATGAGTCATTGAAAGAAAATGCGTTAGGACATGCCATTGAATCGGCACTCCTAATTAAGTATGCCGACGCTGAAGAAAGAGAAGTAGTCAGAGCTAGGGCTCAAGATACGTTTGGAGTTAACGTATAGTAAGAGGAGGGACACAATGAAGAAAAAAGATAACACAAAAGATATAGAATTGTCAAAAGATCCAGACCTGTTTCCACAGTTGTCAAATACTGATTCGTTTGGAGATGAAGAATTATTCGACGTCATACCAGACGAATTTGATGTTGAACGACACGTAAATTATGACGATAACCCTGAAAAAATTGGTTGTGTTAATTGGTTTAATGGCAAACCTGTGTTATCATTTTCCTCTCTTTGTGACAAAACAAAATCAATTTTCACACAAGTTAAGGGTGTACCAATAATTGTTAGGGAATCAAATGATGAGAATTACATATACAGATCAGAAAGTAGTAATGGTAAGCCAATCTATACTATAAATATAGCAAAGGCACCTATAAATGGAATATCAAAATATACAGCATTTAACCATGAGTTAGGACATTACGCATTTGATTCATTTAACACACAGTTCCCAGAACATATCAACAAACAATTAGAAATGATACCCAAAGAACACCATGATAAGGCATTAGAGTTGTATAGAAGTGTGTTTAATATAATAGAAGATCAGCGTATAGAGTCTTTAATGGGGGACATATATTTAGGTATAGGTAAAAGATTTAGACAAAGTAGAAGAAGGTTGGGAGTTATGAAAGATAAAAATCATAAATGTATTAATCCATTAGACGCATTACATTGTGCTAGAGAATATAGGACAGACGCATTGAATGAAACAAAATTCAAATTATCTGAGTCAATATTAGATGATGTGGAATTAAAAGACGGAGAGGCGTCAGTATTACTAGCTAGGAAATATATCGACCAAGTTCTAAATCCTTGGATCATAGCTCAGTTGAAAAATTGTAAAAACCCATTCCCTAGAAGTAAAAACAAACCAACAAATGGAGATTTTAAAGTTGATGAAGATAAACCGATAGGTATGACCAATAAACTAGAAGGTGCTTTCCAAGAAGCATTTAATGAAAATCGTTCATCTGATCATAGGGAAATGGAAAATAGTGTGTCAGAAGAACAAGAAAATCAACTGAGAAAAAACATTATTAATATGGATGACGGGAAATTGGGAGAAGTATTAAAAGTATCTGAATCAAATGCAGAAAGTCAAATTGATGAAATTAAGGAAAACATTGAACTTAATGCAAGAAAGACAAAAAGTTCTTCAATGGGTAATGTTGACCACGTACAATTTGTAGATAGATCGCCAGAAGATAGTGCATATTATCGCACACCCCCTGTAATACCAAGACCAAATAATAGAATTGCTAAAAATATAAACAGAGTGTTGAAATTAATAAATGCTAAAAGAAAACCAAAGATAAGAGATACAGGGGATTATTTATCTATCCCACATGTAATTAAAAGACAAGCAATAGGGTATGGAGATGTTATGGTTAAAACTACTCCACAAACAAAAATATCAATATTGGTTTCGATAGACGCTAGTGGATCAATGGATGGTAGCCCTATAACAATAGCTAGAGATATGATGGCTACTTTGTATAAATCCATACATGGTATAGATAATATAGAGTTGAAAGGAGTGGTATGGGCAGGTGGTGGAGCTGGTTGTTTGATTTCTATGGTTAACTCGAAAAAAGAATGTAATACAATTCATTGTAATTCATATTCAGGTGGAACACCTACAGCTTGGGCAGTTGAATACTGTGCAGATGTTATAAAAACAATGAAGGCAAAAAAGAAACTTATGATAGTAATTACTGATGGTTATCCTAATAGTGTAAGTGATTCTAACTTAAGTGCTGAGCAAATAGTTAGAAAGTCAATAAATAAATGTAGAAAACTTGGTATAGGTACTATGGGATTGGTTGTAGGTATAGATGAGTGTGCTATGTTAGATACAATGTTTGGAAAAGAAGGTTATATTTCAGTAACTAATATGGAACAGGCGTCATCTTCTGTAATAAAGAAGTTCAGAAATGTTGTATTATCACAGGTTAATAGTAGGTAATGGTGGATTATAATGAGCAAATATCAATACGGAACAAGGAATAAAATCATAAAAGATATTATGACGTTGGAAATTGAAGTAAAATTCATACCAATTCATAGAGAAACAAGAGAGGAATTAGACACTTGGAGTGACGAGTATCTGGCTAGGTATAGATGGATGTTATTGTTGCTTAAAACAAAGTATGGTGCAAATTAGATGGGAATTGAATGGAGTTTAGGAGAAGTAACGAAGCAGACTATATCTGTTCCACTCACTACTATGGAAGATTATTATAGAAGTAAGGGGTTTAAAGTTATGGAAGTTCGTCTTGGTCATAAATTTATTGGTCAATTTCCAGCTCATATGGAAGAAACTGATCCAACCTTCTATGATAGACACCCAAATGCACAAAGACTTGGAAGGGTTAATGGAAAGGGGGATCTATTCAATTATGTGGATAATGACACAGTTGATCATTTAGATGTGATATTAGAGCATATTGATGAAGGCACAGATAAAATAAGAATGAGGGTTGGTATTAATGAGCAAAAAGAATAATGATAAGATAATATATTGCAAAGGAAGATACTCAATACATGGTAAATCTGAATGTATTGATAGTTTTGAATATATTGGAGATTGGGGAGATGAGGAACTTGTGAAACATGCAGATAAGGAAAAGTCACTTGACACTAAAAAGACATGGTGGACAGGTTTTGAAATAAATAAGAAGTTTGAAAATTTGAAAAGAAAGGTAGAAGATATAAGGGAAGATTAAGATAATGGCAAATACAACACGATCTAGTATTAAAGCTAGAGCAAAAAAGAGTAGCATTAGATCTGCCAAAACAGGCAAATCAAAAATTGCAAAACCAAGAGTGAAAGCACACCATGCTGGTACAACAGGTACATATTGGAAAGGTAATTCCAAAGGACAAACCCTGAAAGTATCATACAATGGTAATGGCAATAAGTTTGCCTTCACATTGGGAAACACAAAAGGTAAGATTGGAAGCACATTCCATGTGTCAGGAAATCAACTCATGAATATTATGGGTATTCCTCTCATGGTTGTTCCAACCTAACCTCTTTTTTTCTAATCGGGCTATCATGATGAGGAGTATGTTAGAATTGCTTGTAAAGGATTTGGACAGAATTCCAAAGTAATCAAACTAACATATGGCTAAATGATTGCCTATCATACTGTATAGTATTTAGGGTGGCACCCTATATGTTATACATTTAACATCACATATTACGAGAAAAGTGGAACTGAGATTAAATTGTGTTCGACTTCTGGGTTATACTCGCCTTGTAACCGTAGAATACAACTCTTTTCCCATTAAACTAATTATAATGTACGAAAAAATAAGAGAGAAAAATAAGCAAAAACATAAGGAACTCAATGAACTGAAATCTTCAATGAAAGATGATATAGTAGAATTGGGGGATATAGGGGTTGAATGTGCTTTGAAATATCAAATAGCCCCTACAGAGTTGGCTATCGATAGGTTAGATACGATACGCATTAGAGGAGAGAAGGATCATATGTCCTTTGTTGCAACACTAGCTTCTGAACAACTCGATCGTATAATGGAGGCGAAACAAGAGTGGTAATATTTGGGGAAATATTATCCTCCTTATCCATTATATTTTCATTTCAATTATACAAGATATTCGTCTATCCATTGAAGTCGAAATATTAAATCATGTTCTTGATAATCATCAATTTCAACATGTTTGTATTTATATAATAAATAGTGTATTGTTTCATGTGTTATAGTTGAGTATATATCTCGTATATTCTCATGCTGGTTGACATATATTATAATTCTACCTTTACCTTCAAAAAGAGTTACACCTCTCTCATTACTACATCTATGATCAATAGTTTTAAAGTCTATATCCAAGTAGGCACACCATGATATTTATATGGTAATTTAGCATTAAAAGATTATGAAATTATGGCGTAAATTCTGGGATTGGTATGAAAATAAGATATTAGGATCGATTATAATTATAGCAATAATACAGTTTATCCAGATACCACATATGGTATGGAACGCTGATTTAATGTTAGAATCAGGTATAATATCAAAAATACACCCTATAATAGATTGGTTTCTATATGGGGTAGACTTAATAGAGATAGTGTCTATAATAAATGTAGGAATGATAATGTTTAGTTTAATAAAGAAAAGGAGAACAAAATGAATCCAAACACACCAAATATATGGAATAAAAAACCATACATAAGAAAAAGAGAGGTATATTATTGTAAGATATGCAAGGAAGAATTTCTTGATCCATGTTATATGCACTACCTTATAGAAAACTCATATGAAAGGAGGATTAGAAATGGATGATACATATATTGAATGTCCTTACGGGTATGAGAACTGTATAGGAGATGATGTTGAATCGTTATGTAGTGGTTGTAAAGAAGATAAGGTAGAAGCGTGGCATAACGCATATCATGATACTTATGACTAAAAAATCCAGAATTCCCAAAAACTGTGTATTAAATGGTATATGTTTAAGATGTGAATGTAAATTAATTATTAAACATAATAATTTCTGTGCAGCTTGCGTAGATATTATGGATAAAAAAACACGAAACAATGATTTTATATCAACCCACAATTATGGATAATGATGAAAAAGAATGAATATGAAATGTGTGATTGTGGACATTTTGGAGGAAACTCTAATGTTAAACAACAACATGAAAATAGAATGGAATTAGGACACGGTATGTGTGTAGTATGTGATTGTCCTCAATTCACATGGGTAGGTTTCTGTGATGATCAAGGAAAGATCAACACATAGCCTTTTTTATAATTATGAGATGTAATCAAACAGTACATTACTGTAAAGCCGACAAAAAGACAGGGAAACCTGTTATTGTAACAGATGGTATAACAGGCGATACAAGAAATGTCAGAAAGTGGTCAATGGATCTATTCGATAAGGATGGATATCCTGTAAGATTGGAAGTTGAATTTAATAATTCAACCTCTAAAGCCAAAAGACAAGGTGCTACAACCATTTTGAAGGTGTTCAAGTAGCATGAAGTGTCCAAATTGTAAAGGTCACGGGCAGTATATAATGCCAGATGGTGGTAGATTTTGTACGTGTGATATGTGTAAAGGTAAGAAAGAAATATCACAACAACAGTACAACTCTTATATATAGGGTAAACCCCTATGTATATATGGCTGATAAATCATCAGATAAAGCTCCAGATAAAGCTCCAGATACCTCTCCAATTATAGAGGAAAATACTGATGAGGAAACCGTATCAATACCAAGTCCTAGATTTGACTTGATAAGTAAGATGTTTGGGGAAATAGATGAGGTATTAGCAAGTAACGATCAAGAAAATAATTTAACAGTATTTGAGATGGAGATATTGATCTTAATGCTGAGAAAGAAAATAGATCATTTAGGTATCATGGCAGCTATGGAAGGCGAACATACACATGAACCTGTTAAAGGCAACACACAAGTTTATGGTTAGTGTTTGGGTAGGTTATGTAAAAATTTAGATGTAATCGCGTAATAATGACTCAAGTTCCAATTTTGCCTGTTCTTTGTTTTTTTCTTTAAATAATGCTGGGCACTCATATTTGAATACATCAATAACATTACACCCTGAACATTCAAGTTCATATCTTTGTCGTCCATCTAATATACCAAATGCTTTTGTTTTATGCCTGTCATCTTGTATTCTTATAACCAATGGTTTGTCTAGGAATACTACCAGATCCAATGTCTCTTTTAAGGCTCTCACACCCATATCTTCCTTAAATTCTTTAGATAGTAGTTCTTTTAATGGTACTTGTCTTCTTATTACTGATGTTGGAAATAATTTTAATAATATTTTGGCTGATAGTCTTTCCCCCTGACCTATAATTTCCAACGTGTGTTTTTACTCCTAACATCACTTTTATTATTATCATTTTTTGATAATTTTGCTTTTAATTCGTCTATTTTATCAGATTCTTCATAAAAATTATTCATTTCCTTGGCTTTTTTCCTGCAAGTGCAACAATCATGTTTTGTTTTTGTCATACTCCCTCAATAATATAATGGGTTTACCTTTTATATGTGTTTTTACATTTATTGCTATGGCTTTTTGACTGTATCTTGTACAGAATGATATTATTGGTCCTGCTGCTGGAAATGCGTTTGTTTTAAATTGTAAGAATATTAGGTCCCCCTTTTGGTCAAATCCCATACCATCAAATAGATTATAGTAATCTGTGGCCCTATAATTTTTATCCTTATTATATACAAAGTCCTTATGCCTACAATGAGTCCTTAAAGTTATATCTGTAAATCCCATTTTTAATAAATGATTAACTGCTATCTTATTAGTTGCCCGCATTTTCTCTCTATTTCTAGATTTGACTTTAGGTTTCACTACATTCACAGCACCCATACATTATATATGTTATGGGACTATTTATGGGTTGTCTATTCCTTTATCTGTCAATACAAACTCTGCATCGAATACTGCCTGTTTAGGACTATCTATTGCTGTAGCATATCGTTTCTTACCTGATTTTTTGAAATATAATCTATACGTACTAGCATGTCCTACTATATGTCCTCCTACTGGCCTAATAGGATCACCATATGATTGTGATGGATCTGATAGGACTTGATTTGTCATTAATACTGCTACGTTAAAGAAATATGCACTGTTTTTTAATACTCCCATGAATTTTGCTAAGTTTTGTTGTCTTGATGCTAGAGTGCCCCTGCCGAGATATTCTTCTCTAAATTGTCCTGTTGCACCATCTATAATAATTAATTTTACAGATTCATCTTCAACCAATCTAGGACTTAGATTAGATACTTCTTCAACAACACTATCAGTGTTTGGTGTATGTGTATATGATAACTTATCATCTATTATATCATCCAATTCATCATCTGTTTTATCATCACCATATCCTCTTGCTCTGATAATCTGATGTAGTCTTGACGGATCAAATGTATCTTCACAGTCTATCCACACTGCCTTCCATCCATGTTTAAACATAGCTTCAACAAGTATAGTGTAACAGAATTGTGTTTTACCAGATGCGAATGCACCATACACTTCAGTTAACGCTTCTAGTTCTATACCACCACCAAGCATTTCATCAATTTCTATATTACCTGATGGTATTTTCATCATATTTGCTCTGTATTTTCTTAATTCTGAAACCTTTAGTTTTGGGCTACGTGTTCTTTTACTGTTTTCTAGTACTTTGCCACAAATTTTAAATAATTTATGTATTCTTGAATCCTCCATATCTGTAAAGTTTTTAATTTCATTACTTCCCCTAATTAACACATCATACACAGTTGTAACTCCTACAGCCTCTAGTTTTTTATAACTCAACTCACCTATACCTGCACCACTTCCAACATAATCTTTCAAATAAATTGAAGTTGGGCTTTCTAAATCCTGTTTATCTTTTTTAGTTTTCTTTTTTGGTTTAATTATTTCCTGCACTTCTACACTTGTGTCAGACTCAATCTCTTCTATCATAGTGTCCATATACCTCTATTAAGTGGTTTACGTAATATAAAGCTTCTTATTAATAACATAATGATTAATCATCCCACCTATATCTTCCGTTAGCACATTTTCTAATCAATCCAGAATTATAACATTGTGTAAACTTGTTCATACTTTGTTTTCTTTCCCAATTATATTCCAACTCCAATAATTCATATAGATCTTTTTCATCTACATAGTTTTTATCATTTGTACACTTCTTCCATGCTCTTGTAAATTGTTGGTCCTTGTTAAGTTTTTCAGATTTAATTAATGTTAATTGTGAACCTGACTCTTCTAATTCCTTACCAAAAGTACGATATGAGTCTTTGAATAAACCATACACTGCTGTAACATCTGATTCATCAGCTTGTGTTTTGAATAATAGTTTTGCATGACTCATTGATAACCTACTTAATGATTCTAATGTTCTTGGTGTTACTGGTATGCTTCCTTTTTCCTTTGATATGTTACGTAACTTTTCATATATTTTTTTTAATTGTTGTTGAGCACCTACAGTAAGATCAACATTAAGCTGTGATATATAATTTAAGTATGATGTTATCTGTCTTCTATCCATATATGTTTCTTTTTCTTCTGTACCATCACCAAAATCTTCTAACACCTTATCTGCTTTCTTTGAATCCATAATACCATCAACCTTATCCTTTATCAGAAATATCAAATCAAATCTGGTTAATATTGGTGTTGGTAAATCAATATTCTCCATAAGTGTCAAACTGTCATCATAATTACCAAACCTCGGATTTGCTGCTGCCAATGTTACGGCCATAGCTGGTAAACTAACATTTTTTCCTGAAACAGAACGTGATACCTTACCCTGTTCCATGACTTCGTGCATTATACCCATATCATCTTTATTCATCTTATCAAATTCATCTACTATTGCAACACCTCTATGACTAAGAGGGTATGTGCCTGCTTGTAATATACTTGTACCATTATCTTGTTTTACCATACCAGCTGTTAACCCTGCTGCTGTTGATCCTTTTCCAGTAGTAAAAGTACTTTTTTGTGTTATCTTTTGTACCTCTTCAAGCAACATAGATTTGGCCATACCTGGATCACCAACCAATAATGCATTGATCCATCCTCTTCGTCTTTCATGTATTCTACCTCTCTTACTAACTATAGCCAAAATTAATGCTAGTTTTATATTTCTATATCCAAATATATGGGGGGCAAATGACCCTATTAAACCATCTAATAATTTAGAATCACTTTCATCCATCCATTGATGAAGGTCTTTTGGTTTTGGCATTAGTAATTCCACATCATCCAAATCTTTTATTGATAAAATATCTATATAGATATCTTTTTGTTTACCTTTTGTGTCATATTCGACTCTAAATATACCTGTGATTTTCTTCTTTTGGCCCATATATGTATGTCCTACGTCTATATCTATCAGTTTTGCATCTATATTTACTGGTTGATTCTCTACTATTTCATCTATTGGTTCCTGTATTACTATATCTTGTACAAATTGTGATATCATAGTGCCCTCCTTTAGGACCATTGTTTCTTTCTTACATGATGGGTTTCTACATATAGGTGTTTTAAATTTTCTTCTGTTATCTGCATCAGCTCTCATCTCATCACCACATAATGTACACATGAATACCCCACTTACAGGGAATGCTTGTCGTCTTCCAACTGCAAGTATGACTGCATTAAATGTAACAGGTTTATCTTCATGTAAGGTAGACACTTTACTTAATTTGATGTTTGTTTCCTCTTTAATTTTTACTTTTATATTTGCAAAATGAAATGCTGCAATCTTCTTACCTTTATGAATTGTATCCAATGCATATATTAAAGCATGTTTTGATAATTCAATTATATCTAATCCGAATTTTTTATAAAATGGGTTTATATATGGATGATCAACATCTAAACTATATACTTCACCATCATTTATGATTTTTAATTTATCATAATCAATCCATCTAATAACAGTTGCAAAATTGTTTAACCAAATTCTATCTGGATAAACTTCATCAAGTACTGGTTTATCGAATGGCATAGTGCTCCTTTTTAAGCAAGTTGCCTAATTGTATATGTCGTTTTATTAAATCGCCTACATGTTCTGGGTGATTTTCTATATATCTCATCCATTCTTCTACAGGTGCATCATATGATGGTAAATCATCTTGAATATATTTATCAATACCATCAATATTATCTGCGTCATCCACAAACTTTACAACTGCAATTCTTATCTGTTTGGAGAATGACATATTATTAGGTGTTATCTCATTTAGTTTTGAAAAACAGTCTTCACTATCAGGAATTGATATTGTTTTAATTTTAGTCATATAAAAAATATATAGGTGAATAGATAATATAAGTCTTCGGATAACCGCTAAAGTATACTACCTATACGCCATTTTTTTCCGGCTCTATCGAGCTCCTGAGCGAAAATAGTTGCTTTTTTTGTATCCAACACTATAGGCAACTTTGCACCATCAACAATGATTGATATAAACATATTATTTGCTGTCATGTAAAAGTGTTTACGTCAGTACCATATATAACTTTACCTGTAGATAATATATAATTGAATTATATATCATCCATGTTGGTTGACATGGCCTTTATATGAATCAAATGTTACTGTCCATGTTCCTGGTTTGGAAGTCTTCAATTTATTGCGTCTATCAAACCATTGATCAACACCATCTCTGATACCAGTAGTAAAACATCCGGAATTCACAAGTATTTGGTCTTTTGTATCCCATTTCTTGGTTTTCATATTATAAAATAAACAATCACTCCTAAAACCCATTGGTTGATGTAAATGTCCCATCTGATATACGTCAGCTTCAACATTAACTGTTAAATTCTCAAGTGCCTTCTTTGCATCTCCACCTCCAGCACCATGATTAACAAATAATGTTTTCTTCATAACACTCTTACCTTTAAACCTTATATCTAAACCAATAAAACCCTTTGAACCTAAAAATGATGTACCATGTAACTTGGTCCATCGCCTCATCTCTCCTTCTTCCATTACCCTGGAATTATACTCATGATTACCCCATTGTTCATACCATATCTTATCTATACCATAGTGTTTCTTATAATATTCCTGCTCTTTAAATAAAGGCTCAAAAAATTCATCAAACTCATTCATTTGCTGTGATTTGGTTTGTAATCTAACCGATTCATATTTAAATCTAGGATCACCAGGTAATATTAAATCCAATTGATCTCCACCAAAAGATGTGAATCTAAATGGATCATCCAGTATTGCATCTCTTCGTCTAATAGCTAATTTATCATCAAAGTTTTCATTTCCCATATGAAAATCAGATATGTTTTCCCATTTTACTATGGTGTCAATTTTATCTAATTCTACTATGACATTTTTACTAAACATATTATATTATAATGTTATACCCTTATATAAATCCATTGGGAGTATACGGTGATTTTGGTAATGACAATGATTTTCTTCCAGAATATGGTGTATGTCTTACTGGTAAATTACAACACTTACAATTATAGCTTGTCTTCTTTTTATATATACCATCCATAGAAATAAATCGTTCACAATGAGTGCATCTTTTATTACCTATATACATAGACACACCAACAGCATATCTTGTGGCCTTATATAATCTTTTACAAATTCCATTACACATGATTATTATTAGTGATAACCATATATAAATCTATCTTGTTATGCTTTTAATTCTAATACTGTTAGTGATACTCCGCATTTTATACATGCTAATACTCCTTTCATTTCTTTATATTGTCCTTGATAGTGTCCCCCGGTACAATAATATCCTGGTTTATCTGAGTCATACATGTATGATGTAACTTCTGGGTACCCAAATAGTTTTTTATTTTTACCTGCAGTTTTCTTTTTGAATTTTTTATTAGGACAATTATGCCATCCTTTCTCTTTATGATTCAACCAATTCTTATTAGTCTTAGTCTTTGTCCAAGTATAACCCACTAAAAACTCATTACATATTGGACATTTAGTTACTACCAAATTTTAAAGCCTCCACATATGATAATCCCTTCACTTTACAATAACAATCACCATCATTACCGTTTGCACAGTATCCACGGTATGCATAGTCTACACCATGATCAGCCATTAAATGACTACATGATTTACATCTTTTACTATGCTCCATTTATTCTCCTACCACCTTATGACATAAACATGCACATTTAACTAACCCTGCATACACAACCGGGCATCTTGTATGCTCTCCATTTTTGCAAGCAGGATATATCATTTTAAATCTCCACAATCTGTACACTTTAATATTTTGTTATTATGTATTGTTTTATACCTTGGTCTGAAATTACAACATGGGCATCTTCCATTTGCTTTCATTGCTTCTTTTGGCATCCATATTCCATTACCAATAGCACCACATCTTGTACAAAACACATGTGATTCATATTTTTTACGTCCTACTGGAGGATTATGTTCTAATGCACTACATATACCTTTACAAAATCTTGGTCCAGTTCTACTTACTACTCTAATTTCCATAATATAATATAGTTAATACATAATATAAACTTACTTGATTTAATAATTAACTTCTACTGCCATATGTTTTTCAACTAAATCTTTTGACAGACTAGCAAAGTCTTTTGGATATTCCCATGGAAATACATCAGCTACATATCTACCAAATTTCCCTTTCTTATGTACAACCACCTCAACATCTTTATCTAAAATCTCATCTCGTACATAATCTCTAACTATTTTTCCTAATTCTTTATCAGAACCTCTCATTTCTGGGGTATCTATACCATATAATCTAAGTTTACTAGTTACTTTAATATCAAATCCAAGATCAATTTCAAATGTGAATGTGTCACCATCATACACATCTATGATTTTTGCTTTATAAGAGTACAAAATAAAAAAAGGAAGTTAATCCTTCTTACCCAATAGGATAAGTTGATCAACGAATTTGGACCTGATTTGTCCTCGTGTTTGATCACCTGCTGGTAGACTGTATAATTCTTCAACTAATTGATCTGCCTGTCTGATATATTCCTTTAGAGTATTAGCACTGGCTTTTACACCTTTACTGATTTCAATCTCTGGAACTTTAAGCGTTACATCAATCTGCGGTCTAAAGCTTTTCTGGAATGGTTTATTAAAACCACCTGAAGCTTTAGGGGTGAATTTTCCACCTTGTTCTTTGAAGCATTCTTCGTCAATACACATGACGCTAAAGCCTGCTGAATTCTTTACTGCTGAATCCCAATTGGCTTCCTCTCCAACTTTCCAAGGTTTTTTACATTCTGGACAAGTGCCTGCACGTTTTGCTGTTAATTTTGTTCCCATGTTATTATATTATATAACGTATAAGGATAATATATATCTTACCATAATCAAAATATAAATATCATTAATACAAACTAATATAATGGCTATAAAATTTCACACCAAGCATATTAATGAAAAAGCTTATACTAAAATTATTAAAAATACAATAATATTTAATGGTCATAGTGGTATTCATCTGAGTGGACTTACCGCATGGGTAAAATTTGATACTGAGTGGGTGTTAAACATAATACCTTTAACTGATTCCACTGATATTAAATACAAATCATATTTTAAACATGTAGAAGTTAAAACAGGTGAAGGTATACCTTGGGGAGTAACTGGTAAAAAAATAATAAATATGTTTGTTAATGATACTAGAAATCCATTCATTCTACGTTCAAATATAATGCCACTTGCACATGAATTACTTCACGCATTATATCAAGATCAAGTAGGAACTTATCATATTACAAGAAAATATGATGCTCCAGAGGGAAAGGCAGGAACTAAAGGTGCAGCACAAACGGTAATTGTACATGATAACTGGTATGGAAGTAAAGAAACTATGAAGTTCTGGATAAGATATGGAATTATATGGTTACCTGTCACAATACCATATTATCCTATAATAAAAGCGAAAGAAAATTATCCTATATGATAAGGTAAGATTTATATAAGTATCATTAGTATATAGTATATGCCAAAAAAACGTAAGGCCGGAGCATATAATACAACTATATCGATAACATGGAGTGATAAGAATAGATTGCGAAGGTTAGCTAAAAAAATCAAAACTACTAAAAATGGTGATGTGTATGAATCAGATTCTATAATATTTAATAGGGTTTTGAAAGATTATATGTCACAACATCCAACAGAAATAAAACAATCTACGACTTTAACGTATCCTTCACGTTCTCAAGATGAATCCCAGCAAGGTTCTTAGACCTTGGTATCCATTTTATTTTAATCATATTTGTTAGTTTATTTTGTACTTTTTTATTTAATATTGATAAACTATGACTGTTTATATTCCATAATTCATTCACCTGTTTAACTACTAACATACTATCACTTATTATTAATGCCTTGTCTTTTGGATAGTATTTTCTTATGTATTCTATTCCGTATATTACTGCTAAGTATTCTAAATCGTTATTAGTAGTGGCCCCCTTTCTATGTTTCACTATAGTTTTATTCTTTTGTGGATCATGTAGGCATATAACCATACCTCTAGTACCACCATCAACATGGATTGTTATCAATATCTTGCACCTATGTGTGTGATTTTATATTTAAACGGTTTAAACACATCACATATAACACATTGGCGGAATAATACTAGGTGACCATTATGATCATAATGAAATAATCTTCTATCCTCCTCTGCCTTCATTAATATGAATATGTTTTTTGTACGTATAAATCTTTGCCTATTTTTCTTCCTTTGGTTTAGAGGTCCACACCTTTCTACATAAAGGACTACAGTATATACGTTGTCTTCCTTTATACCTATCAGGTAAAGTCATATTACAATTAATACAATGTTTTACTTCTGAACGTCGTCCCATATATCTATTACTATATAATCTTTGTATATAAGTCTTACTTATTAATAATCTTCATTTAATTTATCTTGTATTCGTTTTGCTTCTTTAGCAGATACTTGTCTCATTCCATAACGAGTTCCTCTTCTACCTGCTCCACCATGATTTGCTTCTACTGCTGCACTATCACCAGTAGTCATACTTCCACCACCTATAGATCCTTCACCTTTACCAATTAATTTACCTGAAAATGGATCTTCTTTACCACCTAATGAGTTAGATTTTCTAAATTTAATATTAGTTGTTTCACCTGAACGTAAATCTTTAGGACTATAATTAAATCCATATTTGCCACTTTCTCTTGCTCTTTCTTTAGATGCCTGCTCTTCTTTTGTTTGTTCTGTTGATCCATCACTTTCTGGAAATACTGAAACAATTTCTCCTTTTGGATATTTAGGATTGTTCATATCAGGTAATGCACCATCTTTTCTAAGTTTTGCAGGTGCTATAGTATCTAATTTATCATTATCTATAACATCATCAAGTTCTTTATCTGAATAACCAGCAGTTCTTGCTCTTGCTGCATTAGTTGAAAATTGATTACTTGATTCAGAATCAAGATCTGTTTCTTTATTTCCTACACCAACTTGTCCAATATTTCTTTTTGCTGGTAAAGCACCATCTTTTCCTTTTAATTTTTTATCTCCAGTATAAACTACAGTTGGTTCTGGTTTATCTGGTTTCTTTTGAGTGTTATGTTGATTTTGTGCTCGTTTACCAGTTCTATCATCTTCTTCATAATCTTCTGGGGCATCGAATGGTGTGTCAGTGGATACAACTCCACCATATAATCCGTGCTCTACATCTGATTTTTCTGCAGCCACCCATGACTGTTCGTCTAAATCTTTACGTGATAGTTGTTTGTTAAGTAGGTTTCTTAATTTGTAAATTTCAATCTCTGCTTTATCTAATCCTGTTGCAAATGTGACACCTTCATCTTTTACTGGTTTTGTTTCTTTAGGTTTTTTTGCTGGTTTATCTGCTGTGGATATACCTCTTAATTGATCACCATAAGAAGTTTGAAAATTAGGATCATTTCTCATTTCTTCTGTTGTGTTTTTATGCCATGTATCTGCCCTTCTTTGTGTTGTTTGGTATTGTTGTCCTTGTACAGTTACATTAACTGTAGAGCCTGGACCAAACTTGGTTTGTTTTGTACCTGTTGTAGTAGTATGTGCACCTGGTTTGTTTTTACTGCCTAATGTTTTTGGTGCAGTACCTGGTCTTGGTTTAGCTCTTTCTTTATTTGGTTTTGTACCATCTTGTACTGCTCCTTTTGGTGGGTTTACTACTCCAGATCCTACTGATACATAATGTGGTGATAGTTTAATTACTTCTTTAAGGTTAGATGGTATTTCTCTCCATGATCTGTTTATAAAATGTAATGGGTCTTGTACTTTTGATTTATGTAATAGGGATGCCCTCGTTTCCATTGTCATTTGGTCCCATAATTGATTCATGATACCCATACTAATAGTGTCACCAGGAATGTAAGTTTCTCCTGCATGTACTTGATCATATGAGTTTGATGTTTCATTGAAAATTGTTACGTACGAACCGTCTTTCTTGACGATTGTTCCACTACCTTTGGTATATGAAACTGTTGATCCTACCTTGATATGTTGAATTTTCTCCAAGTCTAAAGCTTTTTTGTTTTTTAATCCTTCAGCCTGATCATCCTGTTTAGCGTTAACACTTCTTTGTGCTTCTGCATCGTCTTGGTTAAATGATTGATTCAAAGAATCACCGGCTGTCATGATTAATATTGGTCATGAGTATATATAAAGTTTTATAAATACTAGATTAACCCATCATATTCTTCCAACCCTCTCCAGATTCTATATAATACCACCCATCTCCAAATGATACTGCCTGACATGCTAGGGCTAGAGCATCTGCATGGTCATCTTTAGTGCCATCTTCTACCTTTACTTTAAGTTTACCCTCTTCTGTGTATGCTCTCTTTAAATATGATAGTTGATATAGCACTCTTTTGTCATCTTGTGGTACAACTATCTTCTTATTTTCGAAAATCATACGGATATTACTGTACATTTTTGATTTTTCTGATAGAGAAAACGTTATACCACGTATAGGATAATCTCTACGTCTGGCCAGGTCTACCACACCACCACCTAGACCAGTTTCATCTATAAATATTGTCTCAAATGGATATTTTTGCATGAATTCACCTATCCTGCCTACAATATCAACCAAATTAGACTGTGATTCCTTTTGATATTCTACAACTCTTATCTTGTTATCCTCATCAACTTCTATAACAATGAACACTGTCTCATCTCTTCCACTTCTTGCAACATCCAAACCCATAAAAAACCTAGTGGCACCTGTTGGTGACCATTTTCTTGAATGTGCAGACATTAACAAATCAAATGGTATTAACGAGTCACCAATATCTAAGAATTCACCTTCTACTTCCTGTGTGTATTCCTCTTGGGATAATGATTTAACTTGTTCTAAAAATAATGGGTCGTTTGCAATTTTTGGGTTATCAATAGATCTTACATGAAACTCCTTCCATAGACCATCTTCTACTTTAGGCCGGCTTGCCTGACTTGACTCATAAAAATAACCCTGCTTACCAAACGGTGTAGATGTTAACCACACATTAGCTTGTGTAGCCATACCAGATGGTAGGAATGCAACCATTATGCTTCTCTTTATGAAAGCACATTCGTCAGCTATGATTACATGTGGAGAGTAACCTCTCAATGTCACACCAGTCTCACCTGTTGCTCTGACATATATTTTTGTTATACCTTTCTTATTTAACCATTGAATCCACATCTCTGTCTGGGTACTTCTTACAACATATTGTGATAAAAAATCACTGTTCTTTACTAACGTTCTAATCCTATCAAACATAATACTGGCCTGGTTTTGTGTTGGTGCTGCTATAATAATAACTGCCTCTTTTTTCTCTCTTGCATCCTTACTCATTATAGGTGCAAAAAAACTCCAATGAATTGCTTTAACTGCTGTTGTCATAGTCTTACCTGCCTGACGTCCAGATCTATATATTAGAAATCTTTCAGTACTATCTGCATACTCTGCATTATATTTGAACAGTTCATGACCTAACATAACCTTGCTAAATTTGGCAGGACTCTTGGCCATTTCAGCAACCATAGTCATTAATTTTTCACGTTTACTTATAATTTCTTTTTTTGGTTTAGGCATATCACTCCTTAAATTCTAACTGCCTGAATAATTCTTCCATATCTCCATGCTCATCAAATGTCTTCTTTTCTGTTACTGTAATCTTACTTCCTAACTCAACTAAAAGTTTGGCAACATTAAGGAATGCGTTCTGTTGGCTTATGGCATTTCTGTCTGGTATGTTACCATCCATCTGTGCTTGGACCAATGCAAGGAATACATTTTCACCCATCTCTTTTGCCATTGTGTCCAACAACATCTTTAAATCTTCTGGATTCCTAGTGTTAATTTGGTCCAAAAAATTCTTGATATCCTTTCGTACGGCACAAGCGGCACTCTTCTCATACTTGGGGCACCTTCCGTTTCCTCCTTCCTCTTCAGATCTGTAAATACATTTATCGCATTCAGCAGGTAGTTTAGCATATTTTAAATGTTTAGCACTGTTGTAAGGTGATATGGTCTTATGTTTATTGACTTCTACTTTATTATCTGGTTTAAGTTTAATAGAAGGTTCCCTCTTTACCATGACAATAAGTGGTTCAAAGATATATATAAGTATTCATATTTTGAAATTCTCTTTGTAACATCCAAGATCATTAAACATTGGCATATAATATAATGCTAAAGGTGCTATCATTAACGCTGATTTATCACCATTAATAAGTTCTTTTGGATCAAGTCCTATCTTACTTAGATATATTAGATTTTTCTGACATGCTAATTGTATTATTGATGTGTTTGTTCTTCCTTTATCTCCAAATAATAGAGATTGCCCCTTCCAAACATCTGTCTTTCTTCCCCTCATACCACTTGTCCATGTAGTACTATCGATACTATCAACCATATGGTTCCTTTCTCTATTCATCCATCTACCTTTTGCTAAACCATGATATGAATAATTCTGTGGTAGTTGTCTTAATTGTGAGTCTTCATTACTCCTGGAAGATGCCTTTCCTAATGCTATCCTGTCTCCTTTTAGATTTGGTCTAAACACACTAAGTGATTGTGCATAATTTTGATGCAGTATTGGTATTAATTTTGGATTATATTCTAACCCTTCTTTCCAATTATTATAATTATTAACTATATTATCCTGGTCGTCGTACTGTAATACATCATGATTCCAATCCTCTATATACTCATGGTATTTTTTCATATCACTGTCAAAACCTGGACCTAAAATAACATCATCAAATCCATTTGCATATTGTTTTGCCCGTTCACCAACATATTTGTATGTGAGCATTATATTCTTAACACCTGCTCTTCTTAAAACTGACACCTGTGACTTGTTATTTGCATTAAAGAAAAACTTCATTGTTTATCCTTTTTTTCTTTTGACCATTGTTTTAAATCAGGTGGGAGAGTCAAATCATATAGATGTTTCTCAACCTGTTCAAGTATTTCATTTGTTCTTATGAGTTGCTGCTCTATCCTGTTTAGAATTCTAATCAACATATAATCCTCTGGAAATATAAATCTGGTCTTAGTTGTGCTACACCATTAATCATTGATACTAAATAAATTCCTATATGACTGAATACCATATCAATACAACTCATTCTTCTTCACCAAAACATTGATTAATGAAAGGGCACATACCATCACACAAAAAACATTTGGTTCTTTCAGGTAATTCCTTATTTTTTAATGATTCCTTTATAGTCCGTGCATTTGTTACCATCATGTTAAGGTATTCCTCAGGCTTGCCAAGTTTATATGTTATAGGTACTGGTATGTCTCTTTTTTCCTTACTGATACTATTGCTAATATAAATATTGCAGCCCCGTTTTGCTTTTCGTCCGTAGCATTTGTCAAGTAAAACAGCATAACAGTTAATCTGTGTTATGTGTGATTCACTTGCCTTTGATGTTGCCCTGCTAAAATAATCTATACTTCCTGTTGTTTTCTTATCTACAATTACAAGTTCACCATCCACTTCCAATAAATCATCAGCACTTCCATATATAATATCCAAATGTTTAGGATCATCAGGTTTCATCTTTAATGCCTCATCTTTTGTTACTGGTTTATCCTCTTCATAATTATACCCAAAGAATATCTCATTGTCTTCAGGATTAGTTGATAGATTTGTAACCTTATGTACAGCCTGACCAAAAAACATTGACTTCATATCTTCAGTTGTCATCTGTTTATATTCAACAGGTGTAAATTTATTATACATTACGTTCCTCATACAAGGTTTAATCAAATCTGATACATGTATAACACCAAGTCTTTCTGTACCCATTGCAACCATTTGTGCCTTTCTATAGGCAAAATATGCTGCCTTGTTTACATCACTATTTAGAACCAATGTCACCACCACTAACTGTATATATACTACTACATTTAGTACACTGATATAACAGCCCATCTTCTTTTATTAAACTAGGATCTATAAAACAACCCCAATTACATAGTTTGCATCTATAATTAAAATTCATATTAATTATATGTACAACTCCCTATATAAACCCTACACTTATGTTAT
>Ga0098061_1000269_pt1 | contig 23764 bp, 34 predicted proteins | sample 22_taG_FD_92579 | JGI IMG/M metagenome (GOLD analysis project Ga0098061, IMG submission 92579) | Marine viral communities from the Subarctic Pacific Ocean - 22_ETSP_OMZ_AT15343 metaG | ecosystem: Environmental > Aquatic > Marine > Oceanic | place: Subarctic Pacific Ocean | collected 2015-01-20
AAAGGACGTGATTGAATAAACAATTGGTATTTTGCCTTCCATTGCCATTCCCACAGCAACCCCCATCATAAGTTGTTCCGCAGATCCGACATTATAAAACCTATCAGAAAAATCTCTTCTTATATCATCCCACAAACCATACCCCAAATCTCCAACTATCAAATGAACTTTATCATTCTGAGACATCTCCCTGTATAACAGTTTAGCAAATGACTTTCTCATCAAAATCTCTCCTACGTTCCAACATCTTTTTTGCAAGCTTATAATCGTCATCTGTCATAACATGGTAATGAGCATTCAATCCTCTCAAAAACGGAAAATGCTCAACCGTGGTGTATCTAACTTCTACATTTGGATTGAATGCGATTATTCTCTTTGTAAGGTAATCAACATCAACTTTATCGTATGCACAAAACCCATTGACATTAAGATATATCTTCAAGTTCTCTATTTTGTTTTCATAAGCATATCTTAATCCTTCCCAAATGGATCCTTCAGCACACTCTCCATCGCTAATCAAGCAATAAACCTTTTTATTTTTGTTTCCCAATGCTCTGCCAATAGCAACAAGCAAGCCTAACCCTAAGCTCCCTGTGGAACAATAAAGCTTGTTTTTTTCGTCCCTATAGGGGTGCCCTCCGTGCTTCAAGAATAATTCTTCTGTGCAAATTCCATGATATTTTTCTATAACGGCATACAATGCCACAGCAGCATGTCCAGCAGACAAAATGAAAATATCATCGTTGCACTTGTTTTCAAAAATTTCTTCTATAACATCTAAACTAGAAAAATAACTCCCAAGGTGAGAAAGCTTATGTTTATGGGCAATGTCTAATACTCTTTCTTTTAAAGATTCCATTTTTGCCTCCAATAGTCTTGAATAAGCTTGTCATAATTTTTTCCTTCACTTTGAACCTTCCAGGTGGCTTGTTCTTCGTGCCATCTATAATAAAAACCTAACCATCGTGGGGCTGGATAAATCAAGATATTATCTTCAGCCAATTGACAATAGAGATTATAGTCTGCTGCACCACCAAATTTCTCTGGTTTCGTTTGAAGAGCCCCATCTTTGAGAAGCTTTCTGTTGTATAATACTGTTGGGCTGTTAACTGGGCATTGTGTTAATGACATTTCTTTGAATTGTTTAATCGAGCGATAAGAGTGCATCACTTCGCCTGTCGATATATGCGTATCGGATCTTACTCCCATCATGGGGCTTTGAAAAACAAGAATCTTTTCCGGTGCGGCAAGAACATACTTTAAACAATTTTCAATATAGTTTTCGCTCAGATAATCATCAGAACCAATAACGGTAAAATAATCCCCAGTTAAATGTTTGTATGCCTCTGAACGGGCTTCATCCCAACAGTTAGGATAAATATTGGGAGCTGTAAGGATTCTTAAAGATGGTTTTTTACTTTGAATATCCTTCAAGACATCAAGAGTGCCATCAGTGCTTTCATTATCAACCGCTATTACTTCGATATTTTCGTAGGACTGATTAATCGCAGACAAAATACATTGCGAAACCCATTTTTCTGAATTGTAACAAGGAATTATTATGCTTACTTTTGGACTCATAACTCAAGGAACTTATTCACACGACTAATATAGGTGTGCTCTTTTTCTATTAGCAGTCGATTACTCTCTTTCATTTCCTCTAAAATACTAGAAGGTTTATAAACATATTCTAACACCATTTCTAACATTTTTTGAGGTGAATCTGCCAATGGCAAATCAGGGAACAAACTCTTAAGACATTCTACTTCATCACTGATCAAGCACCCTGTTAATCCTAAAGATTTAAAGGTTCTCTCATTCGTATCAAGTCCGTAAATCTTTTGATAGGCGTCATGAATATTGATGGCAACTTTGCTATTATAAAGCATCAAGTTTTCTTGCTCGTGAGAAATATCCTTACCAACAAAAAAGCCACATTTTAAATTTGATTCCATAAATGGAGAAAGGTGCTCCAACATAATTTTTTTCTTTTCATTGAATCCATTGTTCGCCCATCCACCTACAAAACAAACGTCATATCCGCAAGATTCTCTCTTCTCGTTTTTGTAATTTACAGAATCAAATGCAAGCGGTATTTCATAAACATCTTTCCACTTATTGTGAAAATCAGTAACTTTACCAAAGGACCATAGAAATACATTCTCCATCGAATTTAGATGTTGGATTGTCTCATCATCGCACAGACATTGAAAATTGGGATGTGTTCCCCACGGTAACGGAAAAGAATTCGGCTGAACATATACAAATGCCTTTTGAGCCTTCTCCACATACTTCAGATTGTATAGGTCAATGTCGCTATCGACAGTCATCAAGATATATTCGTCGCCGCCAATCTCTGCAAGCTCTGTATAATATTCTGCATTGAATCCTTTTTGTTCCCATGCCGATTTATATCCCCTGTAAATCCACTTGCCAGCGCCGAAAAGATGTTCTTTAATATAGGTTCTCATAATTTGCTAATTTCAAACAAGGTTTGTTCGATCCTTTTTTTAGATTCGTGCTCTTTCATAAATCTTTTGTATCCGTTTTTTGCTATACCTTCAGCAATCTTAGGATTATCTAATAAGAACTTAGTCTTCTTCCAAAGTTCATCTGAAGTTTTCCAAGTTATAACCTCTTTATTTACTTTGAAAAACTGCTCAATCCCTTGATGATATTCTGTCAAAAGTAAGCTGTTTGCAGCAGGCACTTCAAACATTCGCGCCTTCATTTGCGTCTTTCTTTGAGGATCATTTGGATTGACGCTAAAATTCAATCCAATCTTTGACCTGGAAAAAGCCCTCATCAATTCGTCACGAGAAATATCTGTAATATTAGTAACAGAGATCCCTTTGGATTCCAAAAAATTTAAATATGGCTCTCTAAGAAAATCAATACGCCCCACAAAAGAAACTGCTATAGCTTTTTGATCAAATTCAACATAAGGGTGAAAATTGGCATTTGAGTGCCACCCTCCTAGAACAATATTCTCATAACCAATGTCCTTATATTTGTCTAAATAAGAAGGTTCGGGAGTTGAACACGCAAAAAACTTAAAACACGTCTTGCTTGAAAAATTTTCAAAACGCCAAGTATCATCACAATACCAATTAAACGTCTTTGTTCTTCCAGATAAAGTTTCTGCTTCAATCTCTTCCCATGGCTCGTGAGGAGTAATATATTTGTTTCCCGTCATACAACAAAAAATAAGATCGGGCTTGAACCCCTCTATCACCTTACTATAATCTTTCTGTTTTGGATCCACAGTGTCATAGAAGCAAACCTCATGACCAAGCTCTTTCATTGGAAGATAAAGGTTGCTATATGCACCATCCTCCTCTGCCTTATCACCTCTTCGAAGAGTTCTATTGGTTGTAAGAAGTATTTTCATTCTCGAACGACTCAATAACAATTTTCGGTATTGTAATGCGTTTTTTTTCTATCACTGAAATGAGTTGTTCTCCCTTTAAAGAAAACCACTCTTCTGAAGATGCTCCAACTAAATTGTTTGTAACCACTTTACACCCCAACATCCTAGCTTCAACAGATATTCTTGATAAAGTTTCAGGAGTTTTTGGAAGAAATATTAAGGTGTCGTTTATGCTCAACTTCTTTAAGAAATCTTTATAATCATTTGATGAAATTAGTTCATACGGTATCTCTTTCAGACGACAATATCTTATTGCCTCAGAAGTGTTTTTGTGCGGAATGGAAGAATCCATAATTGACCACTTTTTTTGTTTTTGATTCTTGCTAATATCTCTAATGTATTCAAGAACGTCCTCAGACCATAAATTGCCACCAAGACTTGCAATATTATCAAAACCAAGATTTTTTACAAGGATGTTTTTATGCATTCCACTTTGACACAAAACTTTTTTTGCGTTTTCATAAAATTCTCTAAAAACAATATCAGCTCTAGGGGCAACAAAATCTTTATATTTAGCTGGATTTCTGTTTTTAAGATACTTGTGATCGTGCTCATAGATAATATATTCTATGTGATCTTGAATTTTACAAAACAACTTCAATGGCACATTCAAGAAATTACCAAAAACAAACTTACTTTTTTTATGTGTGCGAAGAAACCCTTCAGTGAGAAGGTGAGAATTTAATTCCGTTACTGTATGATCGTCTCTGCGTAGTATTTGGCACAGCTCATGGTTATTAAGTTCACCCCCACCGAGAACTCCATTTCCTAAAAACAAGTCGGATACGAAAACAAATTCCATTAATCAAACACCTTGGTATCCAACTCATCAAGCCATTTTTCAACCTCAAACTGCTCTTCTTGATAAATTGAATTACAAAGCTTCTGAAATATGTTTTCTTGAGAGAGTGTTGCCTTTGTATATTCTTGTAATTTTTTTGCCTTTGATTTTGCTGTGCCATAATCCTTTATTACTGATTTCAGCGCCTTTTTATAAGACCACTCTTTTGGAAAGCACCATTGTGATTCGGCCTCTATAACGCCATTCCAAACGGCTTCTGGTTGTACGGGCTTTATATCATACTGAACTGAAGAAAACATTGGAGTCAGCTTTTCTTTACCCTCTTTATTTTTCTTATTTATATAAAGGTAGTCGCACTGTCCCGACCAAGGAGGCGTTACAACGGGTAATGCGTTATATACAGCTTCATATATTGGGAGACCGAAACCTTCGCCGTGAGAAAGGCTTACCATTGCCTTTATTTTTGCATGTTGATATAATGCGGTCATCTCTTCCTCGCTCATATCTCCATGAAGTAAATAAACGCTACATTTCCGTCCTTCATATTCCTTAAGAAGTTCTTTTAACTTTACATTAGAAAACTCACGATCCCGTAAGCAATTTTTTGCAAGAGATGTCTTCACAACAAGCCCAACTTCTTGATCATAAAATTCTTCGACAAACCATTTGATGGTATTTTCTAAATTCTTACGAGGAATCCAAGTTCCAACCACAAGAAAGTTAAAATCATCTTTTAAGTCAAGATCAAGCGAGGATGGTTTTATATCTTTTACTGGATAATTTACCACTTCAACAGGGCAAGTTACTTTGGCTGTAAACTGCTCCCCAGTTTGGGGATTTTGAGCCGGGTATTCTGTATTTTCAAAACCATACTTAGCGTGTTCTGATACTACAATAATTTTATCCATTTGTAGAGATTTTTCAACCCATACGGGTGCAATCTTTGTCGTCTCAATGCCTGCTGTTATGCCGATGTTAACCGGAGCCATTCTCTCCCATTCATTAGGGATTGTTATTTGAAGCGATATATCAAATTGACCACCCTGTTGACCATATTGGATTGTTTTTTGAAGAAGAAGATCGATCCACCTACGCTCTTCATTATCTTCCCACAGCCAACTTGTTCCACCCCAAGGCACACTAAGAAGGTAAATATCAAATAACTCAGGCTTACTACGAAGCGCCCTCAAAACAAATCTTGTATGCTCCCCATAGCCACTTTGACTAAGGGCTGGACCTCTGACAATTACTTTTTTCATACTACTCGCAACTCCCACGATTTATAATTTTTTCTTGTATCCCACGAACCATGCTTTTCGTAAGCATCCAATAAAATCTTTTCCCACGCCATAGCAAACTTTTCAAAATTATAGTTTTCTAAAACATGCTTTCGTCCTGCTTTGCCAAGCTCTCTTCGCTTATCAGTTCCGTAGCTATGCATCAACATAAAAGCTTCAACAACTTGTTTTTCTGAAAGTCGATCCTCATAAATAAATGGAACTTCTTGTGAACCAATAATTGCCTTGGAAACCGGCTCCAAGCCAAGACCATGACTATACTCCATAACAGACTTGCTTTTGACGTTTCTTTTCAACATTGCCTCTTGCGATATTTTCTCTACAAATGTCACTTGTTCTTGAAGTCCACCAGTCATTGTTGTGATAACTGGAGTTTCACAAGCCAACGACTCAAAAGTTGCAAGACCAAACCCTTCAGCATCTGAAATATTTATTGTGCAATCAGCGGCACTATAAATTTGTGCCAGAGCATCGGGTGGAATCTTTTGACTTGATATAAGAACCTCTTTATTTACAAGCCCAAGCTCATTAATGATGGCGTGCAAATCTTGACCATTAGGATCTTTTGGCTCTGTGTGTAAAAGCAATGTTGCTTTTGCATCTTTGTCTTTCTTCTTCAGCTTCTTTAGAAAAGTATCAAACCAAAAAATTAAAGATCCGCTTTGTTTACGTCTTGCATTTCTATTGTTCCAAAAAACAAGCAAATGATCATCTTCAATTCCAAAATGTTGTTTTCTAAAAGACCGACGTTCTGTATCGCTCAATTTCTTAAACAATTCAGTTGGGATTGCATGAGGAACATAATGTTCTTCTACATCTGGTGCCACCGTTCTAACAATATCAGATGTTACTTTAGAGATGGTCGCAATTACATCTGTTGAATCATACCAAATTTTATTAAAGGTTGGATAAGGATAATTGTCCCATACGTGATAATAAATCATCGGGCACAATGAGCGAATTTCATTTTCCATTTCCCACAACCAAGGAAAGAAACGAGGATCAGTCATGAACCAAAGCATGTCTGGTTTGTGAGTTCTTAAAACTGAACGAATTGTATCTTGATTGCCGTAACCTTCAACTGGAAAAATTGTCCAATCTTCCTTAAACTCTTCCATTTGAGTTGGTTGATAATTGTCGTGTTGGATTGCGCCGCCTAAACTGATAAATTGAAACTTGCCAGTCTTTAGCATTTCGACTATAAAATATTTTGTTTGGGTTCCAACGCCGGATGGCGAAAGTGGGTGATCTGAAATAGTTAAGACTTTTATCTTCTTGGGTTCTGTCTCCATTGTGCTCCTATGGGCACCACTCCGTTTTATTGAATTCGCATTTCTCGCATTTGAGGCGATTTTTGGGGTGGTTCTTATTATGGATATTATACACCGCCTGGTTTAAAAGTTTAAGCGAATTATTTGTTTTTCTTTGGCCACTTGAAACTCGGAAGATTTCAGCATGATTATTTTTGACTGTTCGCTTCAATAATCCAAAATATGTCTCAACTAATTTTGGTTCAACATCATGCTTGGCGCAAAAGAAATTCTTGTAAAAAGTCAACTGATAAGTTGTCATTCGATCTGATCTTCGCCTCCTGTCCCAACCCCAAGAACAAGTCTTCCAATCAATGATATGATATTTACCATCTGGAGTTTTGATAATCAAATCAACATAGCCCTTGAAGTCGTATTCTCCTGGTGCATTCAGAATGGGCTCTACAATCTCTTCCTCTACTGAAACTACTTTAAATCCTGGGAATTTTCTGTGTAACTCCGCTATAGCATACTTTGGAAGCTCACCACCAACAGACTTCATTTGTTCTATTAGTTTGGCATCTTTTTCAACATCTTCTGGAAGGCTATTTAGCCTATCTTTAAATGTTTGCGAAAAGACTGCTTCTGGATCTATTGATTCATTAACAACCAGTTTTTCACAAGAATTATGCACCGCTGTTCCAAAGGATGTATGAACATTCCCACGGAATAACTTAATCTTATCAAGATAAGTTAATTTATGATAATAGGGGCAGAATTCCCAATTCTTTAAAGAACTAAAAGAGATGTGAGGCACTTTAGGTTTCTTTCGTTTTGATGGCTTTTTTAGCCCTTGATACTTTTTCACCCCTTGACTTTACCACAGACTTAGTGTGTTTGTCAAGTCTAAAAACCCATTTTCCTGAATAAGGTGGAATTGTATTTAAAACACAATTGTCTTGAATGCATATTGTTGCTTTTACCTTTTGCTCTGTTAAATAATTTCTTATATAATTCTGGCGGATAGCAATTTTGTCATCATGGCGCGGCGGGAGTGTCACAGTCACTTCCACAGTTCCATTTTCTTTATTTATTGTGTGTTCAATATTCATAATTTATTCCTTTAAAGCGATTCATCAAGAAGATCTTCTATTTTATTATATAATACTGGGGAGATATCCCTCAAGTGATCATGATCTCCTAATAAATAGTCTTCCATTCCATTTGCAAAGTATTCTCTAATTGAGGTGATTGAATAAGGCGAAGTAAATAGCCCTGGAATTATAAGAGACAACTTATCATAACCAATTTCTTTATAAAGAAGCTCATCTAGCTCATCAACCAACCTTTCATCAAAAAACATCTCTTTTGGAAAGTGATAGCCTTCATGTGCAAGCAATTTAAACAGCTTTTGTTTTTTTCCATTGTATTCGTTTTCAATTCTTTCATCTGCATAAATTTCATGCCCAAAATTATCTTCTACTGCATGAGCAAGCTCGTGACAGATGTTTCCAGCGATCAATTCTTCTGATGCGCCTGGAACTTCTTTAAAAGAGGATAAATAAATGACTCCATCTTTAAACATTGCTTGTATGTTTCTGTCTTTTAGTTCCTTAAAATCACCTATATAAATTCCTTCTATTAAACTTAAAATAGATTTAGGAATGTTTTCTTCTAAAGATTTTATGATTTGATTAAGGTCTAAATTAGGTGAAAGCTTGTTTAATATATGAACAGGAATTTGACCTGAAAGAATGTAAGATTCTTTTCTGTTTTTTAAAGCGCTGCTTGCGCTTTCTTGGATATACTTTTTCATATTTACGAATATGTGTAAATAGTATCACATTTTCAAGAACATTTAAAGGCCCGTTTATGATTTAAAGTGTTTTGGCGCATATAGTGGCTACCTTGCTTCTCTCGCCCTTAATGAAAGTAATGTGCCCAGCAATATCGTAGTGTTTAAGTTTTTCAATCACATAAGTCAATCCATTTGAAGTCTCATCAATGTTTACATTGTCAATCTGTTCTATATCTCCAGTCAAAACAATTTTGGTTCCTTCTCCAACGCGAGTTAAGATAGTTTTGATCTCGTGCCTTGTTAGGTTCTGACATTCATCAATAACAATGAATGCTTTTTGAATTGAACGCCCACGGATGTAAGTTAGTGCCTCTATTTCAATAATCTTCTTTTGCATGTATTGATTGAGCATCAAATTATCATCACCAAAGAGAAACCTCAGATTATCCTGAACTGGCGCAAGCCAAGGAGACATTTTTTCCTCTAATGTTCCTGGCAAGTATCCCAGGTCTTTTCCCATCGGCATTACAGGTCTTGAAACGATTAAACGTCTATAGGGTGCGTCTTTAGCCATCACTTGTTGCAATCCAGCAGCAATAGCACACAAGGTCTTCCCGCTTCCTGCTTTTCCGATCAATGAAACAACTGGAATGTTAGGATCCAAAAGTAAATCAAGAGCAAAGTTCTGTTCTTTGTTTTTTGGAGCTATTCCCCAGCCGTCCTCTTCTTTTCGATCTGGTATTTTTTTAAACGGAGTGAGATCATCAATAAATCTTGTGATTGCTGTTTTCTTTTCATTAGATGAAGAAACTAACATCACAAACTGGTGAGGATAGAGTTTTGGCTTTTTATCAACGGCGTCTGATAAAGAGATTTTTTCTCCAGCATAAAATCTATCAATAATTTGATCATCTACTAAAAGTTTTGTAAATCCTCCATAAAGCTCTGACTGCTTTTTGATTACTTTTTCAGTATTATAGTTTTCGGCACTAATCCCAACCGCATCACATTTAATCCTTAGATTAATGTCGTTTGATACAACAATAACCTTACGATGTGGAAACTCTTTTTTTATTGTAAGAGCCGTCGCAATAATTTGGTGATCTGGAACTTTGCTTGAGTATCCAGGCGGCAACATATTTAAGTCGGGAGCCTTTGTGAAGATCAGCCCCGATCCTTTTTGAATACGAATGCCTTTTTGAAAGCTTCCTTTTGTTCTTAATTCATCTAAAATTCTAATAATGCTTCTTGCATTAACTCCAACTCCGTTTGGTCTTTTTTTACATTTGTCGAGTTCTTCTAAAACGATCAATGGTACTATAATATCGTTTATTCCATAAGAATAAATTACACGATGATTCGTTAGATACACGCTGGTATCCAAAACATAAAACTTTTTTGCCATAGTTACCTTCCATTTTTTATACTCCCCGTAGGGTTCAAAAATAAATAGTCCTGACATTAGGGGTTTGAGTTTTTATACCCTAGTTATTTTTAGTGGGGGCAACAATGTATTGATAAAATTTGCTATAAGCTTCATTACGATGTTTTTTTTGGTATCTTGCTCTAGTTGTGCTCTCTTTAGCGCCGAAGGGTTTATGATTCATCGAAAACGTAGCTCAGTAGGCATTATTTCGTCCAGAACATTTATAAAAGTTGCTACAAAACCATCAATCACCACAACCTCCACTAGAACGATTAAATTTTCAACCTCTTATTCAAGCAGTGCTACAGGATCAGTTGTAAAGCATAATGAAAAAACCTCTTTTATTTTAACGGCAGCTCACGTTTGCACGCTTGCTTATGAGCGTCAGGTAAAACAGGTATTTCCGTTTTACAATAAAGAAAAGTATGATCTGCACTTCAATCAAATTATAGCAATTTACGATATTACTGGAAAGAAACATCGAGCGGTTCCTCTCATTTGGAGTAAAATGTATGATATTTGTATAATGGTTACATCAAAAATAGATCAACCTGCTCTTGAGCTGGCTGGAGGTCCACCTTATCGGGGTGAAAAGATTTATTACATGGGATTCCCACGAGGCTTTGGTGGCGGAAAGTTTATTCCTGCATTTGAAGGGTTTTATTTAGGAACTATGAGTAAGGCGAGAATGGGGCGAGGCGTGGTTGCCGGATATTCAATCCCAATTGCCCCTGGATCTTCTGGCTCTGCTGTGTTAAATATTTATGGTGATATTATTGGCGTTCTTCATTCCTACTATCCTGCGTTTGAACATATAGGATTATCTGCAACATATCCACAGCTTAAATCGCTTTTTGAAGAGGCAGACGCCGCATATATAAAAAGCAGAAAATTTATTCTTAAAGAATTAAAAAGCTGGTCGTATTGGTTGTAATGAAGATGAAAAATTGAATCAAGTTATTTTTGATTTTAATTTATAGAGTTCTATTGCGGTTTGATTTCCTGTTTTTATAATTCTTGCGCTTAATCCGCGACCTTTTTCCATCAAACTCATAATTGAATCAACTACTCCACCACCCGTTGGATCACCAGATTTTTGTGCTGCTTTTGCTTGTTCTACAAGCTCACTAGATGTATCCAAAAATGTTTGAGCAAATTTTCCGGCTGCGCCTTTAAGTTCTTGTGCTTCTTTAGCCTCTGAACATGCATTAAGGGCATTAATTGCTTTAGCTTTTACTTCTGTTAAATCGACCTTACCAAATAAATCCCCACCAGAAGATTTCATATCTTGGATCATTCCTTTTGCAATATCTACTTTAAAAGAAGTCATAAATGTGCCATCTTGAGCCATGCATGTTTCACGTAATTCTTTATTTTCGCACATTCCAACTGCCCCACCCGTTGATCCAGGTGCGCCAGGTTTTATGCCCGCATTTACAGCCATAAAAGCGCCTAAAACGATAATTGCTATTATGAGTAGTCCACAAGCGGCAGCAAGATACGGATGTTTTTTCGTCCAACCTATTACCTTGTTCCAAATTTTCTTAAGAACTCCAATCACATCATCAATTAATTGTTGTCCCTTTACAATAAGCATTATTGCGCTATCAAGAGCCTTACTTATCCATGCTTTTATTTTCTGTATTAAATCCGCTCCAACATCTTTTACTTTTTTCACTCCTTTTTTTATGGTATCTCCAAATTGTTCTTGAATGAGATCTGCTTCCCAAAAGAGAGAACGCTCCCAAGATTTAATAATTTGTTTTTCTGAGATCAATCCACGTTTATGAGCTTCAAATAAGTGTGAAAGTTTAACTTTTGATGGACTTTTTCTCTTGCTTTCAAAAATATAAACATAAGGGGGGCGACGGGGATTATAAGCATTCTTAAGATTTGGATTAAAATGTTGCAATTCTTCTAGAATGATTTCTTGCAGTATTTGCTTTGTTAATATAGTCATGTATCTAAGTAGTTATCAAAAATCAAAATGGAGGCGGGGGGAATCGAACCCCCGTCCTAAATGCTTTAATAAACTGTGTTATACAAGGTTAAAGATTAGTAACCCCGGTTTTGGGTAACAAGGAAACCGGGAACCCCGCCAAAACTACTTAAGCAGCCATTGGAAGTGCAACATTATCGTTTGCATTTATTGGTTTGAGTTTTTTTAGTGTTTACTCAGACACCCTTGCACAAATCTATCTCGACACCCAGTCGAATCCAGTTCACCCCCGTAGAATAAATAGTAATAAAAAGCGAATGATGGGATTCGAACCCATAACGTCCAGCTTGGAAGGCTAGCACTCTGCCAGTTGAGTTACATTCGCAATTAGCACATTGAGATTGTTATTTCTTCGCAATAACAACGCTAGGTTCATTTCAATTTGACTAAAGCTTATTTCTGATAGCCTCTTCAATAGAACCATTGAAGATTTTTGTATAAGGTTTACGATTTATCCCTTTGCACTAAAAACATAAGCCACATTCTATACCATGACGCCTCCTTTGTCAAGAACTTTTTTCAAAGTAGTTGTCTATTCTGTATTTTCTTATTGCTCGTTTCATTGCGAACTCGTTTAAGCCAAGAAACCTTGCGGCTTCCCTCTTTGAACGAGTAGCTGACATTGCATATTTTAGCACTGCATCTTTTACGATGCTTGGAATAGAGTACCAGATTGGAACTCCATAAAGTTTTCCGTTAAAAGCAGACTTAGAGGCAAGCTCAAGCTTTAATCCAATAACCTCTTCTAATGAAAGATTGTTAAAGATGATCTCAAACTCCTCACTTGACCGCTTTTCTTTTTTTAGTTTGTTGGAAATGGAATAATACTTATTCCGACCTTCATTCGCTTTCTTCTTCATTAGCAACTCCCAATATACCATAACCAGCGATGTCCTTGAAGGGATTTTCACCAAAGGCATCTTTTTGCGTTGCTATTCTAAACAGCTTATCAATAATACGAGTTATTGCAAGCATATCTTTGTATTGTTGTGGCTTGATTCCGTTGGGATAGAGAATCTTTAGGATTTTTTCGGACTTTAGGAATGCGCTTCCATACGCTATGTTTTTTTCTTCTACGAGCTTGCCAATTTCGGTTGCAATCTTTTCAAACTTCATGAAACCTTCTTTATAATTCAAGCTCTTCTTCACCAGCAACTTCAGCGCTAGCTTCTTCAGATTCATCTTCTTCTTTTTCTGCTTCATATTCATCGGTTGTTGGTTCTATAACATCACTCAATTCCTTTTCCCATTTATCAAAATAAAGTTTTAGGTTCGTGACTAAATAATCCTTAAAGGTTTGTTGATCCTCTTCGTCATTTAATGTGCTGTAAGTTTCGGAAATTTGCTTTTCAATAGAATCAAAGCTCTGTGCGGCAAGTTTACTGCCAGTATCAGCCACGGCGTCAGCCAAAGGATCTTCTAACTCTTCCACATCTTCTTCATTGCCTGAGTCGCCTTCAATATCAATAAACTTATCATCATCCGTAATGTCGATTTCAATCTCTTCTTCAATATCAATAAACTCATCACTGCCACCTTCGCTTGCTGCATCCCCCGCAGCATCAGCATTGAGATCAGCAGTTGAAAGATCGGACTCGACAGAAGAAACAAGTTGTGCTCTAAAAGAATCACGCTGTTCTTTTTTTGTGGTTAAAGACTTATAGTCCTTTTCAATTGTTGGAAGAATCTTCTTTAATAAATCCTCCAAAAAGTTAATTGCGGTGGAGGCGTGTGGAGTTGTCTCTGTTTCAGCTTCAGAGATTAAATTTCTAATTGCTTTTCGTAAAATCTTTTCTTGCTTTTCTTGAAGCATTTGCTGCTTTTTGTTAGAAGAAAAAATAATTTTGCGGATTGCTTCACGCAATTGCAATTCTCTTAGAAATTCTTCCCGATCAATGAAATGATCGTTTGACGCAGCACTCTCTACAGCACCACCAGCCATTGTTGATATTTCGTTAATCTTTTTTGTCGTCTTTTTGTTCATTTACTTTTTTTTCCTGAAGTAATTGATTTTCTTCTTGAAGAATTTTCACTTCTCGTTGCAAACGATTTGTTGATTTACGAATTTCATTTAATTGATGCTTCATAAGCTCAACACGTCGGCTCTCTTTAACGGAGCGTGGTCGCATCATGTTTATATTCTCTTTGAGCGACTGAACCCAAACACTTATGTCCGGTCCAGAACCTTCGTTTAGTATAAACTGTTTCCACTCTTTGTTAAAGCTGTTTATCACCTTTTATTATGCTCCAAAAAATGATTTCTTCTTTTTCTTCTTTGGTTTTGGTGCTGGAGCAACTTCCTCAACCACTGGTGCGGGTGCTGCTTGATCACTCATCTTCTTTCTACGTCGTTTACCTGGACTTGCCATATTATTTCTCCTTCCTTGTGTAGCCCCATCGTTTCATAAGGGCTTCATTAGTTCGTTGTCGCGCTATACTGCGAATGTCGTGATCTTCTGGGAAGAATGAGTCGCTTTCTTCTACAATATCTTCATCTTCCTCTGTCTCTTCTGCTAGCTCCACAGGATCCTCGACTTCCTCTTCCTTAATACTAATCAGCATTTCTTTTACAAGCCCTCGAATAACTTCTCGTAGCTTTCCTTCGTTGTTTTCCATTAATTTTTCTCCTACTATGGATCTACCAGTAAATAGTTTGCTATTATCGTTCTCTTTTAATTTATCTTCCCAGTCTCGAAAGTTCAAATTGCCAGTTTCATAAGCTTCTCTTTCCATCTCTCGTAAATGCCCGTCTTCTTGAGCATAACCACTGACAGTTGGGAGCCCGCCAGCAAAATCACCACGGCAATTCTGGGAATGATGAACGAGTTCATGAGATAAAGACCGCATAATATCTTTTATGTGGCGGCCTTGCGTATAAAGGGCTACCTTATGATTAGCAGGATCATAATAGGCAGTTTTACCGAGGGGATTGTTAGAATTGGTTTCATCCTCCAGAATAACAATCTTTACATCTGGTTTGAAGCCGAGTTTGGCTTTACATGTTTCGTAAAGATTTTTTAATAGAGGTTGGTATTGTGAAATTCTTTTAAGTTCTACACTCATCAACTATAAATAGTTCACCACAAGAGGAAAACCAAGTAAGTCCACCATAACATTATGAGCGAATACAGAACAAGTAAAGAATATAGTGCTATTCTTGATAATTTGCGGTGGGAACACCATTGAAGAAACAGAATGAAGATCGTAACAAGACATAGTTTGTAAATTATGAACCACAAGGGCTCGTCTTCGAGCAGCCACGCGGATAGGGGATTAAATTCGTGTAGAGGACCGAATTTTATGTATTTTATGGATAAAAATGCGTCAATCGCATTGAAGATGATCAACAGGTAGGCAACAAGGGGCACTCCTATTTTTTGCGCTAATTTCATTAAAATCTGATGATTGTATCTCCACTTTTTTCTTCTTTTTCCACATCATTAAATCTTGGTGGAACAGGAGATGGAGCATATAATCGGGGGCGTTCCCTCTCACGCTTTCTTTCCTTTTCGCGCTCAAATTCAATCAAAACTTCAATAGGAACTTCTTCCCAAGGTTTCTTTTGATGCCCCATATTTGTAACTATGTTGTAAAACACTAGATGCTCCTTTTATTTTAAGATTCTTTGGTCAATGCTGATAGCATGAACGGTTCAACTTCCCCGGTTGGTTTTTTTACTCTTGCATATATAAATTTTCTATCGGAATTCATATCTTCAGTATAAATTTTTATAATGATACCATATTCTTTCTTTTCTCCAAGTTGTGGTGCCCATGAAACGAGATCGTTAACACTAAAATGTTCTAAAAGTCTCGAATCAAACGCTTCCTCTTTTGTTATTTCGCTGCCCATAATATATATGAATAAATGCACTCCGATGTGAGTTCATTATACTTCTCCTCATTAATGTAAATTCCGAGACGAGATGCTAAACTTTTTCCTCTTCGCCACGCCTCTATCTCTTCCGATAAAATATCGACTTTATATTTTTTTGAACCCTCTAGTTGCCGATTGGTTGTAGCATAGCAGTACATTTTAGCTGTGGCTGGGTAAGATGTCTCGTATCTTTCCCAATTTTGTTGAACAAGTAGATGCCCACACTCATGCAAGAGCGAATATAATTGCTTCTCAACTCCTTGACGAGCATTAATAGTGATTTGTCTTGCCTCGGGTTGCATCTCATCCCGATTACAATAATCAATGTCTAATGTCCAATTCTTTTTCTCAAGCCAATCTATAACCCTGCTTATTCCTGCGTCAAATAAGACTTTCATAACTTTTGCGTCTATAGTCATCACACCTCCCTTATTTTTTTAGACTATCTCCATTATGCCACATAATGAAGGCTGCGTCAAGCAAAATAAATTGTTAAGAATTCTTTTATTTGATTAAGTAAAGGTTTAGTCATCTAATATTTCAATTATAGAATGTTTAGAAATTGCGCCTGTATAATTAGGCGTTGTTTCGGATGCAGCGGGAGTTGGATCGACATATCGCTTTACATAATAACACCAATCAGAAGTTCCTGCGTCATAAACTCTTTGGAAATAGTTTTTAACGACTGGCTGAATTCCGAAATAAAGTGATGGTCGTCTTGCACCACCAAACTCAACCCAAGGAGATTCTAATACAGCAGCAGCACTATAATGGGAGCCGCTGTTTTGGGTAAAATCCATCGAACCAGATTGAGTATCAAGCGCCATTTATGCTCCTGGTTTTAGAGATGCAGTCACAGGAAAGAAAAAAGTTCCCACAATACATGCTGTAGGTGTACCAGAGCCAGGAATACAAGCGCCTCCGAGATTGTCTTCATGAGGCGCACGACGAATATCTGGTAATCTTCCGCGAATAGAATTATAATTGGTAGAAGCAGCGTAATTTGCAACAAAAGCAGGCAGTGCAGGATAGGTTCCATCAATATTATCCCCAGAAAGATTGATATCTTCAAGTCCACCTTCCGAACTTATACTGGAGTTCATTCCGACCATGGTCTGCCATCTTCCGGTGGTGGTGTTTGCTGTGTTTGAGGAAAGCAATTGTCTAGTGCCATCGTTCCACCACATCCCCCAGCCGCTCCAAAGTTTCATGTTTGAGCCTTCCGGTTCAGAATTGTTGTATCGACTCCATCTGTTATAGGCAGTGCCCTGATAATCACTATTAAGCCCCCATGCATTATAGCCACCGGCTTCTTGTGAATCGCAATTTTTTAAAAGAATTGGGTATGGATCAGAAGAACTGGATCGCGGCGTTTCTAAGCGTATCGCAGCCAAAGAGTAGGGATAGTTTTCCAAAGTAGCATGAGTATGTCCTGTAATAGCGACAAAACTTCCTGTTGTTTCATCCATCACTCCATGAAAATAAGCAGTAGCACTTCCGCTATACTTGAGTCTGTTATATTGAACAGAAGCAGAACTATATTGTGTATGATAAGATGTTCCGTTTGTGCTCGCACTTGGTGGAAAGTTTACGCCTGCACCTGTAAAATTTGGCGCATTGTGATCGAATGACATCCAAAAATCTGTTCCTGCACCGACTGCGGCAGTAACAGCACACGCAACCGTAAGATATAGAGTTTTTGTTGGTAAGATATTGGCATTTGTTGCCACAAACCACGAATGAGCACTCCCTGTAACAGCGAAAGTAAAATCAGTATAGCTCGTTATGTTAGTGCCACCCGAAACTACCGTTGAAGCATCTGAAGAAGCGCTAATAATCCACGGACTTGTCGTTTGACCAGCCCCGCCACTAAGAAAGCCAAAAAGTTCGTACATCCACTTTTGACCAACCTCTAAATTAGTTCCAGTGCAAGCTTGATTTATGGTGTTGGTCATATACCATGTTTTTTCATTCGCCATTTAGTTATTCTCCTACAATAAATAGTTTTGCTATTGTAATACTACCCTTATTCCCTTAATGACAGAGTTAACGCCTGAAGCAGAGCCAGAAAGATAAAAATCATACCAATCATCGACAACACTGAGCCCAGATATACTCCCAGCCGATCCTGATATATCTTGTAATCCTGTTCCGCTTCCTGTTAGAGTTAAAATGGAGGTGCCACCCGTAAACCTTTTCATTTCCAATGACGCTGTTGCTGCTGTTGAAGTTCCAATCATAGTTCTAACGGATATTGTTGTATTGCTGCCTACGACAACTCTTGCAGAGCCCACATGAGTTGAAGTTGTTCCAACAACTTCGCCGTTTAGGATTAAATCTATTGAACAAGCTGCCATATCTATAATTACTCTTCATTATTCTTTATAAGAATAGTAAATACCGCGAATGCTGGAAACAGAACCCTCAATTGATCCAGAAAGATAAATATCATACCAACCTGCACTTGATACAGTCACATTTGATTGATTGACGTATGAATGATTTGAATCTGCGCTAGAATCAACAAATGAAGCTAAACTTTCTCCATTGGTAAATTTTTTTAGTTCTAATCCTACGCCAGCGGAACCTTCATATGTCAATTCTCCTATTAAAGCCCCGATTGTTTCATAAGTTCTTGATTGCAAATAGAGAGAGCCAATATGAGCGCTATAAACACCGTTGGGATTTGTTTCTTCCATTATTTCAGTATACTGTTTTGCAAGTGGAATTGCTCCACACGCACCCCTACTGAATACTAATGCCCCATTTGGCGTTCCACCGCCAACATAAGGCAAGCACATCTTGCGAAGTCGATCAAATCCAGGGGATAAAGAAAAAGGAACCTGATAAGATGCTCCAACTGAATTATCGTACTGCCTTAAGCTTGCGCTAACTGTAGTAGACGTATAATCTTTGTTTTTGGACATCTTTTAGTAACTTCCACTCCGACCAAGCGGAAATTTAGGAATTTCATCACCATCATCGTCATCTTTGGTAGCCAAAACAGTATAAGGGGCGTATTTCTCTCTTAAAGAGATAAGATTATTTAATCCTTGAGAAAAAACAGGCTTATTTCTTTGATTTAGGCTACCTGAGATGCTAGTGATTATATAAGCGGGAGTTTTTGACATACGATGTTCCTTTATCGTAAATAGTCAAAAATTATTACTTTACATTGCGAAAAGCACAGTGAATTCCGCGAAATGCTTTGCGATCAATCTTTAATTGCACTCCGCGTCGGTCTAAGAAGTCATAATCAAGAACAGCGGCCCCACATCGGTCGATTATCTTGGCTGCATCCTTGTTTGTGCTATAGACCCACACAAATCCGTCTTTTTTGTCCGCATTTGCGTCGATAATGTGGCTTTCGCCCTCTGGACCGCCCGCTTTGCCCTTGAAGTGGTCTTTTACTTCATCCAAAGTGGGTTTTTCGTCTGAAAGCGTTCCCCAATAGTCTATTCTTGTATTTTTGGTTTCAGTCATCTGTTTTCCTCCTAAATTTAGCCCAAAACGACTTATTTTTCGATACCCCTATCATAGCACACCTGATTTGGTTGGTCAAGCTCTATTTACAGTAAGTGAAAAGATTAATCCTCTCTGATTTACATTTAGGATGCTCCCATTCGAAAGAAAAAGAACTTTTAGATTTCTTATACAATAATAATGACTTTGATGAGTTGATTTTAGCTGGGGATGTTATAGATTTTATTTTGGTTCCGACTTTTACTGAGCAAACAACAAAACTTTTTCAATTTGTAAGCAATTTTTCCGGGACAGTGATTTACATTGTCGGCAACCACGACATTCCTTTTAGACCTTGCATTGGATCCGAGCTTTTCGGCATAAAATTCGTTGAAAGATGGGAGTTCGAAGAAGACAATAAGAAATACAGAATAGAACACGGCGATACCTACGAAAAAGGCATCATTCATCGAAGAACATTGATTAGAATCATCTGTGTACTGCGAGATTTCTTGGAAAGACTTTTTAAATGGAATTTATCAGCTTGGTGGCAACGCCTTTTCAGCAATAAAATGAAATTAAAGAGGATTTGGGATATTGTTCAGTGGAATGACGACGCCGATGTTTTTATTATGGGGCATACGCACGAACCAGAAGTATTAATTTGGGTTGATCAAGATCAGAACATTAAGACTTATGTAAACTCTGGTGACTGGACTGAGCACACAACTTATGTGACTGTGATTGACGGGGTAACGCGACTAAAGAAGTTTTAGTAATCTTCCATCTCAGCACCCATAGCGGCTTCAACAGTATCCACAACTTGAAAACCGTTAAGACCGAGTTTGAGGGCTCGCTTTGCCACTTGTTGCAACCTATCTAATATTGCCTTTTGTTGAGGCGTCAGATTCTTATACGAAAGTTCGTATTCTTCTTCGTATTCTTCTTCTCGTAAAGAACTTCCAAGTTCCTCTTTAATAAGTTGCTTGAGTTGTCGTTTGGTTAGTTTCATTGATTCGCTCCTAAACTATAAATAGTTTGATGAATAACAAAACGCCGGGCAAAAAAAAGGGGGGCAAGAGCCCCCCAAAAAAAATCAATTTTTTATTTTAGTTTATAGCGATACGTTAAGACCGACCCCCATAACATGAGTGTGGCTCGTTGAATCACCAAGCGTTGTGTCAAGCAGATAATAAGCATTAACGCCGAGAGTGTCATTTACAGACTTCTCAACGCCAAGTGTTGCTCGGTTGCCCGTTACACCAGATTGATCAACAAAAACCTCATCTGAAACATAAGGCGCAAGCCCTGCTACAGATGTGGTTACAGACAAAGCTGTTCGACCCCGAAGCGTATCCCAATCCCGTAGCTCAAGCCGTGTTGAGTTTCCGAAATCAAAAGCGCCCGCGCTGAACAAAGACAGATCAGCACCAACATAAAGTCGATGCTCACCATAACTTGTATTGCGATAGCCGCCAACAGCAGTCAAAAAATCACCAACACTCCACCCAAGGCTGAGATCAGTGTGTTGACGAGCCAAGCTTGGACCGCTCACATCAGCAAAGCGAAATTGCTCCTCCACTTCAAGCGAAAGATTGTCGGTCAACGAACCAGACACATTCACAGTAGTCCAAATAGCAGAATCATCTGCATAACAAATTCCACCAATCAAAGCCAAAGTCACTGCGACCCAACAAGCCACTCCAATCTTTTGAATTTTCTTCATTTTATTTGTATCCATTTTTTTTCTCCTTGTGACTGATACGAAGATCAGTCGATTTAACTCTCTAGACGTTTATGCGTCTTACTTTTTTTGTGAACGCCAATAAAAAACTGCCGCTACAATTGCTACGGCAACAACCGTACCGATCACTTCAACACTCATATTTTATCTCCCTTTCAGCACAAAGGCTGATTTCTGGTTCATCCATATCCATCCAAAAGGCTAAATTTTCTTTAACCCAGTGTGCATAGACGCCCGTTCTTTTAATGCAGCCAACATCAGGTCTTGGTCCAATCTTTAGAACAAGGCCTTTATCTCCACATTTAGATTGTATAATGTTTCCAACTTTAAGTTTATTCATCTCCAGTTGCACCCCAAGACATCGAGACAACCATGAGCACATGCTCTAATACAAGTTCTAATAGAAAAAGTAAAGAAACAACTATTTTCAGAGATACAATTCTCAATACAGTCTTCAACTCTTTCTTCACTACATGTTTTAGCGGATGGTGGAGCACACCCGGGGCAAACAGGGCAGCTATTGTTTCCTACGTCTTTTTCGAGCGGAAATGTTTTCATTTCTCCGCAAGAAAATAGGAACATAATTGGAATTAACAAAATTATTTTTTTCATATATCTCCTATGAGTCCTTTAATCTCATCCCGTAAGTATATCGGATCGTAAAGGGTTTGTCAAGAAGAAAAAATTCTTAGCTTCGTGATTTATATAGTTGGTAATAGAAGAGATCAATTGCGTGGTCGATGCATAATGTTTTGCAGCGGCTCCAATCTCTATGTTTTGAAGAACAATAAAGATCACCTGGGGTTCCACAATATTCACAAGTTTTGCAACTCAACCTTTCACAACTTTTAGCAACAAGATTTACCACTTCATCGCCACCTTCGATTTGAATATCTAAAATTCCAAATCTTTCTCGAATATGTTTGAATTGTGGGTGAATCTCTTTATCATAAATTTCATTATCCACATACACTCGGATCGCTGAACACATTTGATCAATAATTTCATACCATCCCGTGCGGCATTGAATACAGTTCTTTGGAAAAAGAGTTGGATGCTTAGTGTAGATCCCAAAGAAATCTTTTGGAGGCTTGTTCACTAAAAATAATTATACACCCAATCATCTTTATCTTTAAATAAAAAAAAGCACCCTCCGAAGAGGGTGCTCAAAAAACTACAAATGTTTTTAGCAGGGGATCAGATGGCAACCTTGGTAGTGGGGAACTTACCGCGAATCTTGCTATTGAAATACTGACCCTTTGATGAAGCCTCGGTAAACTGCGTAGCAGTCCTCCGTGTCACACCATTATAATTCCAAACGGTACTCGGCTGCGTACTAAGAACAACTGAGAGTTGCTCCGTGAGCGGATTGTACCCAATCGAACGGATAAGGGCTGAATTTACTTTTTGCATTGTCATTTACTAACTACTCCTTCTGGTGGTTCTTCCACCACGTTAATGTCCCCTATTATAGCACACTGAGCGGGGAAGTCAAGAACTTTTTTCAAATTTCTTTTATTCGATAATATAAAGCATAAGCAGCGGTTACTGCCGTGAGTGTTAAAAGCCCTGTTCCGACTACACAAGTAAAAGCCAGAGATCCTGGTTTTGTTTTTATAATCTTGTTTAAGATTTTTCTTTTATTTCCTATCATCTAACCACTTCTCCAAAGCATAAAAAACTTGATTTATCGCTGCGAGCGAAAAAATCAAAACCACTCCTGCGACAAGAGCATTACCGCAAATCGCAAAAACTTCAAACATCTTTTTTCCTCATTAGGTTTCTACGCCCACAATTTCTTTTAGGCTTCCGTCGCTATTGAAATGAAATTCGACTAGACGCTCATCAACGGTAATCATCCTTTCATTCCAATTTTCGAACTCGACTTCTGCACTCTCTAAGAGCGCAATAATCTTCTCTCTATCAGTCATTCTTTATTTTCCTTTTTTGTTTCCATTTCAACTTTTATATATGCGTAATCAACCCAACCTTGGCGACCGTTCGGAAACACTATTAAATACTCTTCAGGAAAAGTTAAATTTCTTCCACGATAGTTTTTTACCACTCCCAAGTATTCCTCGCGAGGAAAACTGCTCTGGTCTCCTTGAAGGTGCCATCGTTGCGTGGTACTTGGGCAATTTTTGAAATCAACAGAAACTAAATCGCCAATTCTAATAATACTCATTTTGCTTTTGCCACCAGTTCTAAATTAACGCAGTGTTCAACGGCACAAAAAGGTGGTTCTGTAAGACCCCCAAACCAACGAACATAAATCGACGCGGGGTTGGATCCATTAACAACATAGCCCCAATAAGCTCGCCGCGTCTCGAATCCGATGGGTAGCCTTTCTTTAACCAAATCTCCCTTATTATATTCCATTTTTTGCCTTTGCCACCAGTTTTAACCTGCTGGCGCTTTCCCAACCTTTAAAACCATCATGCCACCACACCCTAAGCTCGCGGGCATCGTCTTTGTCTCCATACTTTTTTATTACTACGCCAACACCAGCAGCACCGAAAACACTGCACTCAACCAAATCTCCGATATTATATTCCATTTTTTGCCTTTGCCACCAGTTTTAACTCGCTGGCGCGTTCCCAGCGTTTAAGACCATCATGCCACCGCACCCTAATCTTGCCCCCATATTCATCCCGATCTTTTGCAATGACGATGCCAACA
>Ga0098061_1000270_pt1 | contig 23740 bp, 37 predicted proteins | sample 22_taG_FD_92579 | JGI IMG/M metagenome (GOLD analysis project Ga0098061, IMG submission 92579) | Marine viral communities from the Subarctic Pacific Ocean - 22_ETSP_OMZ_AT15343 metaG | ecosystem: Environmental > Aquatic > Marine > Oceanic | place: Subarctic Pacific Ocean | collected 2015-01-20
GTGCTTACTACCAATTAGGAAATAAGATTTGAATGTTGTCCAATTCATGTTTATGTCTTCCAAAAATAAAGGGAGACAGACACTAGGCCTATCTCCCTTCTATCAGTTTATTGTTGTTGTGGTAAGCTATTCTGTTTTTAGTGGGATTTCACATGTGCTACTATCGCAGAATAACTGCTTACCGCCATCCGCTTCTTCGTTTACTTCTCCAAATAGAACATCTTTGTTTATAGATGCTATTCTATTGTAATACTCCGTTTCGGTTATGGCCTCATAAGGGGCTTGTGCATAACCATGATTGTTACGCGGGAGGAAAGAGATCGACTTAAGTCTGCTCTCATATAGTTCAAGTGCTTTTGGGATTGATTTTGCTTCTGTTTCATCAAATGTAATAGTTGCAGAAATACTGTTGTCTGCCCAATAGTGCTGATACTGAGCTACAGTCTCTAGTTGTTCCCACATACTTACATTAGATACAGATCGCGAGAAGTAACTCTCTTTAATCGGAAATTCTACGACAGTTGTAGTTGCTGGCTGTGTGACATCCGGCTCAGCGTGGTAGCCTGCCTCTATTAGCTTACTAATCCAAGAAGAAGTAGATGAGAATCTAATTCGTCGTAAGTAGTGCTCTGCGATTGGATAGTGTATTCCAGGAGTTTCTCCGCATAAGAGAGATACAGTTCCGCTTGGTTTTACCGAAGTACGCTTACGAGATTTAGGCACGCATAACCATTGAGAGTATTGCTTATCAAGTGCACAAATGAGCTGATAGGCATCGTTACACCAATTTAGTATTGTGCGACGACCATGTCGATTAAAAGCACGGGTGATACCTGATTGACTACATCCGATCCTTCTATTTCTGAGCATTACAGTATTGGCTTCAGGCCAATGAGTTGGCATTAAGGTAACAGTTTTAGCATACAGATACGCTAGTTTAAGCGTTTCCATATATTCAGCTAGTGAATCATGTCTTGCAGGAAAGGTTTCTACTAAGCAGCAAAGCTCATAGCTTTCTAAGGTTTGCTCTACACAGGGATTAGCTCCAGTCACGAGAGGATCAGCATTACGAGCACCGTCAGCCATGCGACCGTACTCACGCATGTTATCTAACCAAATATACCCAGGCTCACCATTGGCAGCCGTAAGTTTGGATAGCTCAGTGTAGTCCATACCTACATCTGCTGATACACTGTTATTTGAGGCCCATCTATGAGATAATAACGCAGTTTTATTCTTAGTGGAATTCTTTAATTCTATAAATTCTTTGTCGTCTGGGCTTCCTATGGCTAGTTCGGCACTTCTTCGTACGTTGCCTGCAACTACGCACTTTCCAATTAAGTTCATTATGTCGGTTATATCTGACGATGTTAGATATTCACCTTCTCTGTCCTTAAATAGATTAAATATTGAGTTATGTAGTTCTTTAAGAGGGTCAGGTCCAGAAGCAGTACCTCCAAATCCTCTTATAGGCTCTCCGGCCTTTCTTACGAGTGTATAGTCAAATTTAGGTAGTTCTATGTCCTGGAACAAGAAAGATCTTATTACGAGTCCCACAGAGAGGACCCAGCCCTCTCTTGTGTCTGGCACTATGTAAAGATTAAAGTTTGTGTCTTCTTCATCATAAGGAGAATTAGGTGCCTGAATTTCTATAGATTTGGCGCCTACAGTATCAAATCCAACTCCTACACCTAACATTAGACAATCCATTGCGAATGTAAACGGCTTTTCAATATCTGTACTTATGTTGTTTGTACTAACAAATGCACAGTTGTTTAAGGCCATTCCGCCTATCTTGGTTATATTGCTTGTTCCCATTGACCATAGGCCTCGGCCAGGAGGGGTAAACTTAAAGTCCCATATCTTCTGGAACATTTTCTGTGCAGTTCGTTGTGCCTTGTCTTCGTCCCATGGTAGATAATTGGCTCCGCAGTGGTTTTTTTGAATGCTTATACAGCCTTCAACTACTCTTTTAGTAGTTTGCCACCATTCTTCTGTTTTGCCATTTTCTAATGTCCGTGCATAAGTTCTTTTATAGGTAATATAGCCAACTGGTCCCCAGTTTGGCTGTTTTCCTACAAAGTTAAGTATGAAATCAGAATCTAATGTAAAAGAAGGCGTAGCGATTACTCCTATATTACTCGCCATTTTAAATTTCTCCCCAAAACTATTTTATATGGAATCACCCTATAGGGTTTCTTAATTAAAAGATAGTGAGCATTGAAGGCTCGACATGTAACTGTTCTTTACCACTAGGGGTGGTACCATGGAGATGACCAACAAGAATAGCTTGCTGTCCTTGTTTTACATCATTGATATCAGGGGAGATAATTGACTCTTCGCGACAGACAGCGGGGATTAGCCTGCGGTCCCATCCATCCTCACCATCTTTAGCCTTTTTAGGATTAAAGAAACTTGTTTGAATGTACACAACGCCATTATCAGGCATAATTCGTTCCACCCGACCCTTTAAAAGAACTGTATTTATAGTACTGTTAAAATCGTCAGAGATAGGTTGAACATCCATAATGCTAGCTCTGATTGAGTCGATTATTGTACCATCGGCTTGCTTGCGTTGCACGTAGGAACCAACAACGGAGAGTTTCTTATAAGTAGTTGTCTCAAGATGATTTAGGACACTTTTAAGATGACGTCCATTAATTTGTTTTTCACCATTTACTCGGATGTCTATCCAAGTAGAATTTCCTAGTTTTTCGTCTAGTTGTAACCTTACTCTCATAGAGGTCCAGAGCTTTGTTCCTGGATCATAGTATTTATGCCAAGTTACATTACCGCCTATTAATATTACATTTTGATCAGCCATAGTTAACCTAGTTTAAATACTTGGAGTCCATCATTTTCCTGTTGCTCACGTATAACTCTATGGAGCAGACCAAAGCCACCTTGGACCTTTTTGACTATAGAATTTCCTATTGCAGACCTAATAGCCTTATGTGTTTCTTCTATGCCACTAGGAGGTACGCCTTCTAGCATTGAATCTGCTAGGCTATACATGTTCTGCGTATTCACTGTAGTTGAGACATTGTAACTATTAGTGCAGTAATCGGCTACCTTCCTGGTAACTGTTAGACTGACTCTTACGTCTTGTATGAATGATTCATTTGAGATATGTTCGATTAGCTCAACTGGATCTACTTCAACATTATTTCCATTAGTATTTACTGTTACCTTCTCGGTAACGTGCTCATTTAATGCTTGTGCTTTTGCCATTAGAAATTAATAATACCATCTTCTACTGTTTCTTCTTCTGCTGGAGTTGCCTCTACAGCTACTGCTTTGGGTAGACTATTTTCGTTATATGTTTTTTTGGGATCAAGATCTTCAAGTGGACTTGTTATAGACATCTCTTTAGGATCAGCTCTTCCTTGTAAGTAGAACGTATCACGAGGAGTTGCTACGCTATAAGCTACCATGTTTTCATTGCTGAAATCAGCTGCATCAGTGGCTGCTATTATCTTTGCGCCCTTAATGGTACTTACTCCACGAGCAATTACCTTTCCCGTATTTTCGTTAATTAGTACTAGATTACCTTTTGGCATTATTTTCTTACGTCTATAATGACGCCTTTCTTTATATAAGTGTTAACGGCTTTAAGATCGTCGACCCAAGTCTGGACTAGGTCTTTTCCCTCGTTGGTATACTTTCTGGTACTTCGAGGGTCTCCTGCTCTTCTACAGATGTAACTTGGATGGTAGGTAAAGTAGACTTTTGTGTCTTTTTCTCTATTGTGCCATCCGAGGTACGGTTTAACTTTTGGTATCTTCTGGTCCATAAGCGTTTCAAATGCTGGTTTTCCAACACAGAGTGTAAGCTTGGAACGCTTGATGATAGTCCGTATGTACTCAAACCTATCTTTACATGCATCAATTTCTTCTTGTTTTGGGTTACGGAATGATTGCCATGGGTAATCCCTTGGCACACATGCAACAGTGTTTGTGAAATATAGCTCATCTTTAGAGAGTCCAACTTTTATGAGATACTCTCTAAGTAGGCTACCTGTTTTACCAATAAAAGGCACCCCAGCCAAATCTTCTTCTGGACCTGGGGCTTCGCCTATTATTACCACTGATGGGTCAATAAAATTACCATCACCAAAGACAACGTGATTTCTATGTTTAGAAAGATTGCATCGGTCGCATGTTAAGTAACTCCTAGTGATGTTTGTATGCAATTCACTGCAACTAGGAGTTTTTGTGCTGCTTTGTCCCATGACCATTTGTTATTAAAATCCTTTAATTCATTATTTATTTTTAGTCTATTTTCTATATCCAGTGCAGAGTTTATAGCAGTTGCTATGGCATCGGTTTTATATTCTTGCCAATTGCCTGGTGTATATGTTGGGTTAAAAAATACACCATCATCTGCTTGCTTATAGTCTAAAGAGTCAGGATTAATTGTTACATGGTTTACTGGAGTTAGATATTCACCTTGGCCAGAATTATTACCAGCTATACATATAGCACCACAAGAAAGGGATTCACATAGTGGTAGATTCCAGCCTTCAGCAAAGGAGGGGAATATCATAATATCCATCGTGCGATAGAATGATGCCATTTTAGTGTTAGAGACGTGATTGTCAGTGCTTAGATATATTTCATGTGGTCTTCCGCTGTGCGTATACTTTTTCCATTCCATATCATTAAAGGTAGTGCTACACGTTTCATCTATGAAATAGTTATCTCTATTAAGGTAGGCTATTGCTGATTGAGACTCATTTTTTAGAAATGGATTATGCCAATGACAGTATAGCTGAATTTTCTTTTGTTCTATGCTTGGTTCAGAGAGTGTTTTTATTAGGACATGGTGTCCCTTTCTCTTTTCAAATTTACCAATAGAACCTAGCATAGGGACGTCGTTAGTGTCTTGAGTAATAGAACGATAAGAGAACTCTTGTGGACTAACTCCCTCTGGGGCTATTTCAGTTGGTATTTCATTAAGTTCATGATGTTTTCTAATTATACTTTTAGCCCATGATGATGTAACGATTATGCCATCAACTCTTTGAAGTTGCACTATCTCGTCTTTAGTTAGCCTATCTAGCTCAAAGACAGGAAAGATTATACTACTACCTATACTGAGATCGGCTGATAAGTGTGTATCTGCACCATGCCAGATCTTTACTGTTGGCAAACCATTCATAGGTTGGATATTAAGGGCAGGCAGGATTCCTGGGAACCTTTTTAGCATAATCTCATCTACGTTAGAGACAGGTGTCAAAGATACTCTGACTTTTGCCTTTATTAAGGAAGTGACTAGATTACATACATGTACTCCATACCCTGTAGGAGAAATAGGTCCCTGAATATTAATCATTTCCATTAGACAATCTCTATTGTAGAGCTATTATCTAGATAGATGTTGGTGTTGTATCCACCTAGATCTGGATGATACTGTGTTGTTGTATAGTCTTCCATCGGAAGACTTGCTGTCAATGCTGCTAATGCTTCTATCTTGTCGTCCTGAGTTGTTTCCACAACTTTCCACTTTTTCATTAATTTTCTAATGTCATCTAATATACCTGGTGTTGCTTTTGTCTTTTTAGTTCCTTTACAGACTTTGCAGTCCTCTCTCTTTGAAGTGACGCACCTGCAGTCTCTTGGGTAACCAATAACTATCTCTAATAGTGATTCTCTTGATTTACTAAAACAATCTGCAGCACCAGATTCAACGATTTGTTTTGTAACAGTCTTAGTTAAACCTAATTCAAGGATTTGATGACAAAGTTCACCAAAGCTAGAGAACTTCTTAGATTCTTTGCTGTTTCTGATTTGTATAATGTCACGAACTCTGGGTCCGATGCTTTTAAGCGCTCCAATTCCAAAATAGATAGTACGGTCATTGGTTGTGAATTCATACTGAGACATATTAATATTGGGGGACTGAACAGTTATATTAAGATTTGCACATTCTTTAATGTACCAATCTAGTTTTCTTGTTTTGTCATCATTTTTTCTCTTAGAGACTCTTGTGCTTGAGCCTCTATCTACTTCGATAGCTACAAATTTATTTAGGATAGCTGTCATAAATGCTGTTGGATAATAGCACTTAAGCCACCCTGTGTAATAGGTTATTGTGCCATATGCTACTGCATGAGACTTATTGAAGCCGTAGCGGCCAAAGGCCTCAATGTCATCATAGATTGCTTCTGCCTTTTTGAGATCAATATTTGAGTGCTCCATTGCTCTATCTACAAAATCTTTTCGAAGTTCGGCAATAGCGTCTTTCTTCTTTTTGCCTATAACCTTTCGTAGCTTATCTGCTTCATTCATACTGTATCCACAAAGAGATTGTGATGCCTGCATGATTTGCTCTTGATAGATAGCTAAGCCGTAGGTTGTCTCAAAATATAGATTGACTTTTTCATGCCATGTACTAATTTTTTCAATACCCTGGGAACGTCTTATGTATGATTCAGTTGTTCCATTGTCTAATGGCCCTGGTCTATATAGGCTTATTGCTGCTGCAATATCATTAAAGTTTTTACAGCGCATTCTTATAAAGAGTTGTCGGATACCTGCAGAATCACATTGAAATACACCTAGTGTCTTTCCATTTTTGAAGACAGTATTGTAGACATTTGAATCTTCTACATCATTTATTGCCTCAGCAAGTGTAATTATGTCCCAGACATCTTTGTGACTATCTAGTGGTCCTTTTAGTTTGGAGCTTTTAATGGTTTTAATACAACTGTCAACCACAGTAAGAGTATCAAGTCCTAATAGGTCCATCTTTAGTAGTCCAAGGTCTTCTGCTTCATTCATATCCCATTGGGTAACTAAGCCACCATCGTTTGCTTGCATAATGGGTATATAGTTAGTAATGGGTCCTGGTGCAATGATTACTCCTGCTGCATGAACACCTGAGCTTTTATGTACGCCCTCTAGTCCTAGGCATGCCTTTAGATAGTCGTGCTCTTTCTTTCCTCTATTAGCGAAACCATTGAATTTACTTTTAATGTGTACTGGAACTTCACTTAAGGGATCGAAGACGTCTGCGAGGGTTGCACTAAAGTCTCCGGCATCTTTTGGGAGGGATTTACTAAGAGCGTCCCAGTCTTCGAAAGCGATTCCACAGACCTTGCCGAGGAGTCTAATGATTCCTTTACCCTTAGCTCTACCAAATGTTCCAATTTGGGCGACTGAGTCATTTCCGTAACGTTTTCCAAGATAACGTATGATTTCGCCACGACGTTCTTTGCATATGTCAATGTCGATATCAGGAAGTGAGACCCTGGACTCGTTGAGGAATCTTTCAAAGAGAAGGTTGTGGTCCATTGGGCAAAGCTGAGTGATCCCGAGACAATATGACACCATAGAGCCAGCAGCGCTGCCCCTCCCAGGGCCAGTAGGGATACGATTGCTCCGAGCATGATGTAGAAAGTCATTAACAATAAGGAAATAATCTCTAAAGCCCAGCCTTTCAATAACTCCAACTTCGTGCTGGAATCTGTCCCAGTGTTCGTTGTGCTGTTCGTCGTTGCAGACGTGAGATTGTTTGACATTTCTATCCTTCTCCATTCCCTGAGGCCCATTTTTGCTATTGTCTTTATGGTCTCCAGGTCTTTTTCCTGGGTATTTTCTATCGAATCCTTCGATAAGTAATTGTTTCCATATGGTTTCTGCATTCTCATCCTTACCAAACTTAGGGAGATGATAACCTGAGTTTAAACCTATCTCGTAGGATTCAACCATGTCAGCCATAACGGTCGTATTTGTAAGACCCTCCGGTAGGTGGCTGCCCCATTTCTCCCACATTTGCTCAGGACTCTTTATGTACCACTCTCCTTCTTCGTCTTTAATCTTTCTGGTTGGGTCATCTTGAGCTTTACGTTCCATATCGGCAAGCATCAGATCTCTTAGATTAGCCTGATCTGCAGTTATATAATGAGCGTCATTCGTAATGACGACTGGAAGGTTAAGTTCCTTTTTTAACTTCAGAGCACCCTTAATTATTTCTTCTTGTGGATTTGGGTGTCCAGGATCTCCCTTAATTCTATGATGCTGAACCTCTAAAAAGAATCTATCCTTAAAGATCTCAGCATATTCTCCAGCTATCCTCTTAGCCTTATCGTAATCGATTGTGCTACCCCAAGAGCTGTGTAGATGTGAATTAATTTCACCTGTGACACAGGCAGAAGTTGCCATTATGCCTTCTGAGTACTGATTTAGAAGCTCTTTGTCTACTCTGGGTTTGTAATAGAATCCGTCTGTAGCAGCTTTGCTAATTAGCTTTACAAGATTATCAAAACCTATTCTGTTTTGTGCGTGCAGTATTAGGTGGTGTCTTTTCTTGTGTTCGCTATCCTTTAGGTCTATTGAGAAAGGAGTTATATAGACTTCACATCCTAGTATTGGCTTTATGTTGTGTTTTTTGCATGCTTTCCAAAATGCTACGATCCCATGGATGTAACCATGGTCAGTAAGGGCTAAATTTTTCATGCCTAGTTTTGCAGCATAAGCAACTAATCTATCGATATTAGATATACCATCTTGAAAGCTATAGTCGCTGTGTACGTGAAGGTGTGTAAACTCTTTTATCATCTATACCTCTATTGTTTTCTATTCTTTTTATACATTGAATGGTTTTATACATTCTTTCTGTTAGGCATATTTCTCTAGTATATTCATTTGCGATTCTATCAAACTGTTTTGGGTTTGATGTGGGCAGACGCTTAAGTATCCAGCATCCAACTACATGAAGAGACTCTTTAATAGGAACATTAAAGATACTAGACATTCCTATGTCTATTGACATGATCTCAGAGAGTTCTGTTAATACAAATAAAGTATTGGAGTTATCTTGGTTACCAAACTTAATAATGTCATTCAAAATTAAGTTTTTCTTAAGGTTTGAGATTATCTTATTTACATTATAGTCTTCGTTGTCTCCTATAATGCTATTCCAACTGTCATCTATTAGAGTATCCATATACTCTCGGATCTCATCGCTTTTTGGTCGCATATTCAAATCTCGTTCAAATTTTTTTTAAGTAGTTGACAGTATAAGGATAATCAAGGCTGTTATCATTATAGATATTCCTATTAGGGTGGCTCTTAAGCCCTTTGGTTTATTCTTTGGGTCCATAGGAACAGGGTTCTTATTGTTATCGTAAAAATCTTCCACATTAATCCTCTAGTGCCTCAAGCATTAGTCTTAATTGTTCATGTCCATTTGAGTCTCTTTTTATAGAGTTAAATAGATTTTGTTCTAGATTGCGACTAAACATTGCTATTGATTTATTTGGTTCACGCTTTTGTCCTGATTTTCTTGCCTTATCAATAACAAGTCCGTGAGCATTTCTTGGTTTCTCGCTTCCTACGCAAGATGCTGCCTCTATGGCATGCTTATTCATTCTAAGCCAGAATATCTTTCCAATAAAGGTGTTACAAGGTAATTTCGTACCTTCAATAGAAAGTGTTTCTGAAGATCCAAACCCCATATCACACAGCTCTCGGAAACTAGGCTTTGGACTATAGAGGTCAACATCAAGACTATCTAGTCTTGTCTTATCTACGTACTTATGAGCCATCATCTCCCAGTATAGACCCATGGATCTTCTGCCTGTAACAGCTTCAGGGCCTACGCAGACTTCGATTGTTTCTCCAGCAGAAGTACTAGGCATAAGTTTGTCTGGTATAATTCTTACAACTCCTTTTCCTGCTTCTCTATTGCTTAGCTTATCGCCATCACTTAGAGAATAGGTACATTCATATGTAATTGATAGAACCCAGGCGACATGTCCAGAACTGATTGTCTTTGATGTCTTAATCTCTATGGCTGTACAGGGCCTATAAATGCCCTCCGCTCTAAAGGTTGTTCCGAATTCAGTACCTGCGATGTAGTCATTAGGCAATATCGTGTCCCCTTCGGAGACTAGATTGAATAACGGTGCAAAGCTTTTAACTGTTTGCCTTTTACGCTTAATACATTCTAGCTTCTTAGCTGCAGATTCACTTACTACAATACAGTCTTCATATGTATAGGAATTAAAATGCATAAGAGCGGTTAGTAAATGGACACCAGAAAGCTGATTGTTTCTTGGGTGTAGAATAGGATCCTCAGAATCAGTTAAGGTCTCAGAATTCTCGAATGTTGTTCTGAGTAGGTATTGCCTTCTTGGGCCTAAGTCTGTAGCAAAAGCGTTATTTGCTATTGTGCTACAAAAGTAGTCATTACCAGGAACAATCCTATTGTCTACTATCTTAGAACCTACCGTTCTTCTATAGGTCTCATTAATCTTATCAGATTGACTTGTTGAAGCAGGATCTACCTTCTTAACCCACTCAGGATTAAATACTTTGTGATTATGACTAATTGTATTTGCTTCTATGTTTAGTACTACCGCTTCCATGAGTGAGATTACTTGCATATCGTTGTCAACGTCTACATCATGTATAAATGGAGCAGTGTTAAACCAAAGATCAATCTGATATTGTATATTCTCGTCACTGTGGGGTTGCCCAGTGAAAAAGAAGTCTTGCATTGCATTGGACGCAGCATTATTGATAGCGTCTATTACTAATTTAGTCCAGGGATATACTATTAAGCTTTTATTGATTAGATCGGCATCTGGTCCAATGTCATATTCAGCCATATCACAGACTATACGATTACGAAGTAACTTAGATCCTTGTACCTCCAGAATCCTTTTATATTTTAAATCAACCCTTGGAAGACTAAGGTTTACTTCAGTGAATCTTAGAGAACCATCTTTTGTTCTAGTTTCTAGCATGCATGTATAAACTCGAATTGTTGGTTCATCGAAGCTTGTTACTTCTATACAAGAAAAACCTTTAGGTTGAAATTTCGATAATATCGTTTTATTACTAAACATTGCTTTCCCCCATTGAATAGTCGAACATGCGATCGATCATATCGGTTTTCTTCTTGCTTGAAGTCCCACCTAGTCTTTCTCTAACATAGGTAATTCCTGCTATTAAATTATCAGGTGTTGGAGAATTAGCCATATTGTATATAGGATTATTGACTAGAAATCCTAGGCTCCATTTTGAACTTGCCTTAAATTCCATAGTTTCTCTCATGAGTTGAACTTTGTCACAGTTTGCTTTTCTTGCAACAGTTTCTATCATGTTCTTTAAGTTATCTTTGTTGTATGTCTTGTTGTAGTTGTACTCTGTTCTAAGATGGCTTCTAGCCTCAAGAGTAGATTTATTCATAGACAATAAGGCCATTCTTACAGGTCTGACTGTATAGATCTCTGCGAATATAGCCCATAGATTCTTAATGTCAAAGCAATCAGATGTTGAAATGGCTTTAGCTGCTTCATAATGCCATCTTGGTTCTTCTATCGTTGATCTCCAAACACCCCGCATATTAATAAGATTTAGTACTTCGAATATGTCAACGGTTTCATTTCCGCTATTAACTTTACCTTTAGCATCAAACAGCTCTTGGTTTGATCTCTCAGATACATAATCTGCTGATCTAAGCAATACAGGATCTGAAGATGCAATTAGTTTTAATTTAGCAGATGCGGCGCCGATGCGGCCTAAATAGCTCTTCTGAATTAGTAAAGCTAAATTGATTTGATTGGACTTCTCTTCTACATTTTCCTTCCCATCAATTATATTGATACATTCGTCATGTAGATTTTTACCAGTATAGTTTTCAAGACTTTTTAGATTGGTACTATTTGTAAGAATGTCATCTGGAGAGACACTAAAGCCTGTAGTTTGGAATCTTGTTCCACACTCTTTTTCTACTTCTTTCCAATTAACTTTACTATCTCCTATCGCTGCCATATTCTTGGCATATTTAGAATGCTTAATTGTAAATGATAGAATTTGCGCTTCAGCTTCAGCTATGCAATCTAAGCTCTGTTTATCTACGACCATAGCCCAAACTGTATCTCCATCTGAATCTGCACCCATTTGACCAAAGACCAGAGGGTGTAGCTGGATAGCATGTCCAGGGATAGGTGTTGCTTGAAGAACCTCAATAGAACCACCATGGATTACCGGATCACGTCCAACAATGATAAGGTCCCCTTCATCCATCTTTAATTTGCTCATGAAGGTTTCTGGGATACCAACCCAGACAGGATGGTGCTGAGCATCAGGAACAATTACAGCTCGCATAGAGAACGCCATCCTTGAGCCGATAACGTTACTGATTATTAGTCCCTTTTTCTTAGAGCCTATCTTTGTTGCTATGGTTCCACAAAGATTGTCGAGTGACTTTTGAATTACTGCTACCGGCTTATTCCCTAAGCTATATTCGGTGATGACACGCAGTAGGTTATTCACTCTTACTGCTATGTCATCAAGACGAACAAGGTGGTCTATAGGCTCTACGGGACAGGGTGGTATTTTGATCTCTCTTATCTCATTTTTCAATATGAATGAGTGACAACCCTCTGGTAGCTGTATAGCACCTCCATATTTTTGGAAATTAGGATCAAGAATAGTATTGATAGATTCTAACGCCCATATTGGATTTACTATTCTTGGCACATTAGCAGTAGTGCCTTTCCCAGGGATGTCGATTGTAAGTGGCTTAAGTGAAACACGTGTCATTTTTCCCCCTAAAAGATTTCGGTGCCACTTGAGTAGCTAAGATCATTGTCCGTCGTAAATATTTGAGCAGTATTGCTGGATACAGTTGGTAGTGCTATAATTATCTTAGCTCTGTCTGGGGCTTGAGGAATGCCTCCGTAGCCAGTTGGATATCTAATTAGGGTAATTAGTCCAAGGGCCGTACCAAACTCAACAGAGACGATCTCACCCCCATCTCGACCAGGCCTTCGTGTTTTTTCAAACACTTGACCTCCAGTTTCTTTCTTCTGTCCTGGACCCAGAAGAAAGCTATACATATCAACAATTGTACGTTTTAATCGACAATCATCTAAGGTGTGATAAACATTGTCCTGTTTAAGTCCCACATCGACACCATCGGAGTTTCTCCATATATTACCTGAGATTTCGAAACCATTCATAATTCCCCCTTTATTAAAATTACTTAGTTTGATATTGAGGCCTAAACGTCTCCAGAATAAATACTTCAAAAGTTTTAGTATTAGTGACACTTCCGTCATCAATAGAGGACTTTAAGTATTTGAATAGCTTTGTTCCAATTACTCTTTTTATGGCATGATCACATAGAGGAAATGATGAGAACAATTCATCTGAGGCAGCATTAAGGGCCTCGGTATGAGATTTTCCATCAAGGTATTGATCAGCTAAGAAAGCGCATAATATAATTGGGTTAGATATTGGCCGTAATGGCAAGTCTTGTTTTTTAAGTTTCTTTGACATTAGTTCGTAAATCATTTTATTATTATTGGTCCTACTGGAAACCAAGATTCATGATCATCTGTTAGCAAGATGAAGAATATTCCCGATTTATGTAGCTGCTTTCGATTGATTATGACTCTGATACTTGATTCTGTTTGATCACAAATTTCACATTTTATATTTTTACCTAAGGAGGTTATGAACATAGCTTTAGTAACTTTATCTAAATCTATTCCACCAATGCTAAGATCAGTTTCATTATGTTCAATTGTGTCTTGCCATGTAGAAACAAAAAAGTTTACTGGTTTATCTATCTTCATTTGTAGCTCAATTTCTTGTCATTGTCACAAAGTCCTGGACATGTATACATAGGATGTAACTCTTTTTCAGAAAGTGGATAGAATGTACAATTATGTTTTATTTCTTCTGAAGAATACCATCCTATGATATCTACATGTGGAACACAGTAGCTCAACATGATATATATAAGTTGTTTATCTCCATCTTCCGTCTTAGGTTTTTTAACCTTAATCTTATATCCAGATCCAAAATTAGGTCTATTTTCGTCTGCTGGCGCGCAGTGAATCTTGTAGTATATATTTCGTCTCTTGTCATGGGGATTTGCTGTGCTATAGTCCCACTGATAATTCTCGGCTGTCCAGTCGTGATGTCTCTTTATATACTGTTCTTTAAGGCACTCATAATATGCTGCTACAGCTCTTATCCCTATTCGGCGCGATACTCGCCAATCTGAGAACCTTGACTCTCCTTTTTGCTCCGCATACCAATCCTTATATGCGATTGCTTCTTCCAGCCACACGAGGGCTATTGGTGCGGAGAGGTATGGCCATCTATATGTAGCAACTCTACTGGGATCGATAGATTTCTCTAGTCTTCGAGGTCCATTAGGATTCGCCATGCTTTTCTATACCTCTTTAATCTACTGATAGCTTTATTGTCATAGTGAGCGTAACCGTCTCTATGGAGATGGTTGTTATCTCCAAGATCTGCTAATTTGACACTTTTAGCTATCTTTCCTGCTTCTGATCCAGTTTTTGAAGCATCTCTAATTTTACGTACATAGTCTATATACGTACTATTCTCTTTGTCATGAGTCAAAAGAGTTATAGCTGTTATTGCTATATCTGGAATTCCTTCAGATTTTAAACATTCTTTTGTCATTTTTGTGTCTTCTATAATGTCATGCAATATAGCAACACACTTTTCTTCATAAGAATTAACGACATGAGATACTCGCAATAAATGAAACATATATGGTGCAGACGTACTGTCGTCTGTTTGATTACCATGATACATCAATGCTAAGCGGAGACATTTTACGTAGATTGGACCCCAATATTCATGATTTTGATGTTGATATCTAAAAGCTTCTAGCATCATAGCTTTACTTCCAGTGTATAGACTTACTATTTTCCAAAGAGACTGTCTTGGCAATTTTGGCAAAAACCACTTACTGTAAACTCTGTTTCTGAGAGTTTATCCCTAAACTTCTCTGCAGGTTTTCCGCAGCCAATAGGAGGATTAATGCAACGATTAGCCTTAATCGCGGCTATCCTACTTGTTCCAGAAACTTTAGTTATAAGCTTTTCGATCTCAGGATTTTTCTTTGTAGGTTCTGCCATTCTTTAGCTCCTATTCAAATTTCTGTTTAAGGTTGCCATATGTGGACACCCAACACTCTCGGTTATGATCATATACCTGTATGATATGATATCTTCCAATACACTCTGGTTTTTCACTAAGCCAGCGGCAGTATCTTGGTATGAATTGATTGTGCCAGTTACTCCATGCATTTCCTATTCTATATGTAGCTCTAGGACTAGAATTCTTAACGACATAGTTAGAGATTGTTGCTTCATAGGCATGTCGATCAAGGTCTAGAATTTGAGGGATACTTCTGCATTCTTCGATGTTAAAGGCAGTAGTCATAGATAGTTGAGAGCTATTTGTTTTAGTAGTAGTGCAAGAAATCAAAGATAATGACAATATGAATATAAAGAGCCAAGGATGTACAGGTTTGAATAGTTTTGTTTGTTTTTTAATCTGATCTTCTTTTCTCATAGTGCATTTCTTCTATCATAGGTTAGAGGTGCTGGTTAAGGTGATTATAGGCTAAGGATTAAGGGATGGCGGGTCTTCGCTTGGTGGATCCTTAGAGATATTCTTCTTGTCTATAGCTAAAGCTGTTTTAAGTTTTTCAAATAACGAGTCAGGTAGTTCGCTAAAGTCAAAGTTCCCTGACTGATTTAGCATTATGTGGTGTTCAGTGTATTTCTGATTAGGTCCATCTAGACTAGGTGAGGAATATGACCTATTTAGAAGTATAACCTTTCTGAGGTCATCTTCACTGTTCTCAAGAATCTTTAAAGCTTTGAATAGATGAATTAATATCCATCCTAGCCACTGTTGATCTCCTTTTCCGTTTGATTGAAGAATCTCTTCATCTTCTTCTATGCTTTGTGGTGGATCACAGTCCCTATATTCAAGTGCTATGCCTCTAGACGCTGCTGTAAGATATTCAAATAACTTACCCATTCTGATATATAGAGAGCTATCAGTGTAGCCATTAGTATCTCTAGTTGCTCTTCTGTAAAGTCTATTTACTTCAGTGCTATCTAAAGAGTCAATTATCTCTTTAACCTGTGTCCTTGCATTGTTTTCTATCGACATGTTTTACTGCCTTCATTCTACATATTACACAATAGGGCTTAATATCATTACAAGAATGCATTTTTATATACTGGATAGTCATCATACCACCACATCCATTACAGCGATGGCGTTTCACTTTTTCTAATATAGGAAGTTCTTTGTCTTTAGCTGATGTCATATTTTCCTCTTGGTATCGTCAGCCTCTACTCTTGCGCCGAAGCGATGATCGTCTTTGGGAGAGGGTACTGTTCTAAGATTAAGAGGGCTTGGAGATTCATTATGGTCACCTTGATCTATGTTATTTTCTATTTCTCCATATCTTGGCTTAAATATCTCAAGAAAGGCTTCTTTTGTTGTTTTTAAACTATTTTTTGATAACTTTGAGCTAGATATAGTATTTTCTTTATCTGTAAATATATGTGTCTTTTGTTCTATGACTATGTTCATAATCAGTTTGGCAATCGTACTTTCGGATATAGTATATCCACGAGCTACAAACTTAAAGGCACGTAGGAGACTAGATCCTGAGTTAGACTGAAAATTCTTAGAACAAACTAAGCGTTTTGCAGCTATATCTTCATAGAACGATGGAGAGCATGCCCCTATCCATCTTGTGCCACTGTACCAGATTGAGGCTTGACAGGTGGTAAAATCAAAAGACTCCATTACTTGAAATGGGTTCTTATTATGCGAGTAGTAGATTAACTGTGTAGGAGGCTCATCAACATTAGATAGATTATATGTATATGCAAAGTTGGACATCGAGCATGTATATTCTCTATCTAGAGACGTTAAAGAAGAGCGGATCTGTTGATTTATAAAATTGGCTTCTCCTATTGGATAGAGATCCCAATCATTAATTATTTCGTTCCCTACAATAGATCTTATAGCTCCACCTGCGAGTATGACCTTTGTAGGGTTTTTAGTCATAAGCTTTTTTATCCATTTAGGTAGACTATTAATCGTTCTATCTGTATCTATTGGGTTTAAGTGTCTATACGACATAAGATATTTCCCTATGGAGAGATGTCTATAAAGTAAGAAAATGGGGCCGCTATAAAAGGGGTGAATAGCGACCCCCAAGCACCTGCACTCTAAAAACAGGAATTTAGATTATCCCAGTTCTTCTGAGATATTGAGAGAGAGTGACCTTCACTACAAATATAAGACGTGGGGGGAAACAAAACGTAGAAACAGATATCGAAGATACAGGAATTAACTGTACTTGGAGTTTCCGATTTGTTCTATGTTTATACTCTTATATGTGTAAGGGTTTTGTGAAGGTACACTCTTGAGAGTGGATATGGAAATTCTATAAAGGAACAACTACAGCAGTACGCTTTACTGTGTCAAATTCAATAGTTATGAATTCATCATACTCTATCCAGTTATTTACAAACATATGAAGAGTATTGTGTCTTTCGTCTATTATTAGTTCTTGTTCCTCTGAACTCAGACTATCTGGTATGTCACAACTTGCGGCTTCTATTAGTGACTGATGAACACCACAAGCATCTATAAATGCTATTCTAAATTTCATACTATATTTCCATTAGACGCTTAAGTAATAGATTTATACTTCTTATAATCGAGGGATATGCATAGGATCCTCAGCGAGTGAAGGCAAATACCTACGTCTGGTTTGGACTAAGCATTTAATCCCTATTTTTATGTATAGAACTGTTTAATACAGTTCCTATTTATTGGGTTAGTTTATTGTCTAAAGAGACATATCTATACATTGAGACTTTAAGTCCATCGCATTGTTTGCATACAGTGCTCGACATATCTTTGTTTCCAAGCCATACTTAGATGCAAATTTTAGATAACTATTTAGTAGTAGAGATCTCCATAATTGTAATCTCTGATTTTTAGTTCCAGAACAACCTTGAATGTAGTCAAAATGACTAAAACTATGTTCTGTCTTTGTTGCAGCTTCGTCATGTGCTGTAATTAGTCCAGTTAAATGTGCATTAGATATACCTTCGAGATTGTAGTGTCTCATAGATTCTATATAATCAACTTCTTCTCCTAGTATCTCAAGCATTCCTATCTCTTCTAGAATATCTGTATTGGTTATTCCAGCTTTTAGCCTATTGGATATTCTTGTTCTCTCAAGCTTAGTAATTAGAAATCCTATTGCACAGTAAACAGTTTTATTTTCTTTTACTCCTACAACGCAGCAGTCGCCCTTATCGTTTATCCCTGGTCCCTGAATAAATAGTTTCTTAAATGTATAATTAAATACTTCTTGGAGATTCATGAGCTATCCTTTACAAGAGTGGTGTAAGTTTATTCAAATTATTACGATGTCTTAACTCATCGTCTTATTTGATGGATACAGTCTAATAACAGTACTTTAACTACACCTAAGGAAAAGACGGTTAACAATAGAATACAGGCGAAACAATAAATTGGAATTAACATGACATCTATAAAAAAGCGGTAGATTACACTCATAGAAATTCCCTTAATTTATTACATCGCCTAGGTGAAAAAGTAGTGGCAGTGGTGGGAATTGAACCCACGATGAGAAGGTGGTCCCGGAATGCCGGTAGTGAACTATGAGTCTTCTCACAACTCTATGTGTTTACATATAGTCTGCTGATCCTCCGCCTCACTGCCCTAACTGTATTTTTACTTTGTTCCAAAATGGAAGAGTTGAATACCTTAAATCTCCTAAAGGTCCGCCATTATGTAGACGAGCCATTTTTTCACAGTCTTTAAGGGTTAATCGGTCATTGTTGAGATTGAGCTTAGTTTGTCTGTTTACGTATCTAGCCATATAAAGATATACAGTTGCTGCTGCATAATCATAGTTAAAACAGCATTCTTCATAGTTATAAAGAATATTGTACTTGCTGTTCATTTCCATGGCATCTGAGTGATATCCACAGTGAATTTGGAATGGCCCTAGAGCATTCCCGTTATCACCTTCTATTCCAATACCAATACTTGGTCCATAATCTCCAACCTCAACAGTTTGAATAGCATTCAAGAATTGCTGAAAAGAGTAGACATTTGTTCGAAGAGAGGGGGTATTACTTGCTAATAGAAACTTATCTTCTAATTGAATTAGAGGAGTAGGCTCTTTCTTTTCTGGTATCCATGTATACAGTGCAAGTACAGCTATAGCTCCAAGAGCAAAGTAAGATATTCTTGTAGTCATTTATTAGGCCCTTCAGGATGTTCGTCTTCATACCAATATTGGAGGCAGTCCATACACATGCTGTAATAGTCCTCCCCTAAATCCTCTATAAATCTTTCTAGATGTTCAGGTATAGTTTCTCCTTCGTTTGAATACAACTCATGACAGCCTGGACAGATCCCACTGCACATATGTATCTCCTTAGTTCACTTAGTAGGCAGCTTGTCAATGAGTCTATATGCAAACCAAGTTTTAAGACCTGATTTATTTCTGGTTCTCTTTACTACAAAGTAATTAAAAGTAATATCTTTATACTTTTTACAGAGTAGGTCTTGTCTCTTCTTAGTGCTTATGAATTTTTTAGCTTTCTCCTCAGTCCTAAAGAACCCATATTTGACACACTTTTTAGGCATTTGTAGTCTCCAAGCTTTTTAGCTCTTTCTGAATTGTCGCTAATTTATCTAGACTATTATCTAGTGAATCCATTATTTCGTGTAGCTCTTTAGAGATAGCTATAGTTGTAACTTTTTCTTCTTTTGATGATCCTTTTCGTATCAGTTCGATTATGTTATGTAAATCATAGGACAAAACGTCTAATGACGTTAAGGCTTCTTCTATCTTATGGTCAATATTACCTATATACATAGTGTTCTCCAGTATTAGAATGCCCAGAGAGGGATTCAAACCCTCAATCCCTTATGGGCGCAAGATTTTAAGTCTTGTGCGTATATCAGTTCCGCCACCTGGGCTTAAAAGCATAGAGGGGATAACAAGGATTGAACTTGTATTTACCATATGTAGGTTGCTTTTCCACTTAAGCTATATCCCCAGGTGCCAGCCCGTTAGGGCTGACGTTGAACTTTGAGGAAGCTCTTTACTAGTTATGAGCCTCAAGCATAGAAGGATATAACTCTTCGACTCGGTTTTAAAAAAATAGCCCATACAAAATGGGCAATGGACTCGGTAGGACTTGAACCTACACTCTGCCGATTATGAGTCGGAAGCTTTTACCAATTAAGCTACGAGTCCCCTAAAGGTAATACACTATCTTAGTACACCCACTTGGATTTGCACCAAGGGCCTGCGCTTTAGAAGAGCGCTGCTCTATCTAGCTGAGCTATGGGTGCTTATTAACCCCAGATATAAATAATCCCAAGGAGTGTGCCAAATGCTACGGCCCAGAAGATCAGCTGTCCTATTGCTTTTTCTAATTCGCTTTTGCTTATATTACATTCTCCTTCCATAGCTGATCTGTGAGCTTATATTGAAGCCTTTCACATTCTTCTTCACCATTACCTTGCCATTTACCTGTTTTCCATTGTTTGACATGAATCATTTCATGAACAACCGTTGCTATAAACCCACGAAGACTTTGATCTTTTGCAATCTCAATGTCGTAATGATCTTCTTTGTTTCCCTTTGAGCAAGTACCCCAACAATTAAAATCAGAATACTTACCAATTTTTATTCTGACTACTGTATTGAGGGAAAAATAATCACAACACCAATTGACAACTTTATTTGCAATCATTGATTCGTTTTGTATGTTCAACTGAATAGTAATTTTCTAGATCCTCAAGTAGCTTTTTAGCTTTAATTATGCCAAGTACTTCAAAGGCTGTTTTTACAGCCATGATTAAATCAAATGTAGCTCTTCCCTCTGGATCATCCTTATCTGATTCATTCATGTCAATCCTTTCCTATGAGAATTTATTCTTCTAGCTAAAGTAGCCTATCATTAGTGTATAGGTATCACTTGTTCCAACGCAGTGTTCAGGATCATATCTGCCTTGATCAAGCTTATAACTATCAGGGTTCCATCCCTTTCTATTGATTAAGTCTAATATATCTGTAGTAGTAAGTTCTTCCTCATCTTCATTAAAGATTCGAACAAAGTCTTGTGATAGAAATCTTTCCCAGTCTAGAAAGGTATATAGCTTATGTTCGCTATGCCCTTTTGGGTCATCTACATGAAGTGTAAATTTCCATCCAGCACTACTCTTACCTATATGGTGAGTGTCTCGATCGTGGCAATGACCACAAGAGCTACAGGCATTGACTCTTGCATAATAATTCATTCCCATTATTGATCTCCTATATATTTGATTTTAATCTGATTGTCTTTGTTAAAGTCAACGCCACATTTATAGGCGAGTTCCTTAGCACTTTCTTCGTCTCTAGCCCATATCTTCAATGAGCCATGTTTGTCTTTCCAAACCAAGCCTCTTTTAATAAATTCTATAGGAACATCTGGTAGAGAAAACCCACTGAGATCTGAGTAACAGATATAGAGTTGCTGTATAATTACCGGATTTCTTTTATTTGTCACTTTTATCACCAATAGGCCAGAAGAATTCACATTTTCCGTCCTTATCTGGCAAGAAGGATCCATAACTTTGCTTTAATCGATCTGGCTTAGTGCCAGAGTTTTTATGCCTATGGCATTCATCGCTTTTAGGACATGTGATTGTTCTTACTTGACACATATTGATATCGGGCATCTCAGTCTCTTTCTAAGGCTTGTTTATCTCTACATATTTTGATCAAAAAACTCAATTGTTTTAACCTGGTTATCAGGATCAAGACAGCACCAGAATAGAATAGGATTTCTTTCCTCCCATTTACTCTTATATGCTGCTGCATTGTTAGAAAACAGATGATCAATTAATTCAGTCTTTTTCCATAAGAGACCTTTCATTACTTTTGTAATTGACTCTCGTTCACTACTATATTTCATATGATCCAATCTATAATCTAAGGTGGGATTTCTTTTTATCAAGCGTTAAAAAGTTGCTTGTACTCGCTGGTATAAAATTCCTTTACCTTCACTTCTGCTCCATCGTTTATCGCCTTTTGCAATCTATGATTGCCGTCCATTACATACTGATATTGTTTCGTCTTATCGTCCACTACAACAATCAAAGGAAATTTGTAGTTTGCTTTTTCAATCCTATCCGGATCGAGATTTGGAAGCTTGTTCTTTAGTAAGCTGATTAACTCGGAGGCCATATATTTTTTACATTCACGACCATCACAGCCTTGTCCTATAATGTTCCATACCTCTTGTATTGTTACTTTTTTTGCTCCAGTGTCCCAACTTGTATGCCAAGCTTTAATCATTATTCTCCTGAGAGGATTCTTCATTCATAGTTTTTGCCATGCTATCGATTGCCTCATCCATAGCGGCTTTTATTTTCTCTGATAAAACGCCAAGTTCAAGTATCCTACCTGTAAGTATGTGATAGTCAATTGGCATATCTTTAGTCGGGACCATTCCAGTTGGAGCATCAATCGAAGCTTTGCATTCTTTAATTAGTTCTCCAACAGCTGTGATCTCATCGCCTATTATTTTTTCAATTAATTCCAAATTAATCATTACTTTTGTTACATTCCTATAGGGGAAATAGTCCCAAAATATTGGAACTGATATAAGTGCGCTATATAGACGCAGTTAGGGTTGTTTCAGTAGCACTAGAAGAAAGTTCATCAATAATGCTTTCGCCTGCTATTATCCAAGTTTCTTCAATAACTCGATAGAGCTCTTCAAGGATAATTTGCGGGCTATTTTTTGATGTAACTCTCATATCTAAATGGCTAGTTGCCACTTGTAGATTCGCGATTATATCAAGCATCTTTTCTTTATCTAATTTATCCCATTTTACATAGTTATTGGGTATGGTTGTTCTGCCTGGCATGGTGTTCTTCCTTCATATTATTAATTACATTTTCGAATAGATTACTAAATTTGTCATCATGCCTTAGAAGGGCAGTTAGGCAGCTATTTTCAGGGCCTCTTGGCCGTCCATTAGTATCTATAATAGTAGCGATAGATAGTCTTCCATAGATAGTAAGTTTACCTTCCTCCTTAAAGGAGTCTACTAGCTGAATTAGCTTATCTGGGCCCAATCGGTTTACATGATCTTTAATGTAGTCTTCTATCCTGTACATTTGCTTCTCACTATGTTTAAACCCCTAGCCCCAAAGGGGCTTCAGACTTTATCCTTTGCCGCCTAAATCTCGGTATATATTCTCGTCTACAAGTCTTAAACCCTCGTTCTGGAGCTCGTCACGCACCCTCTCAAGGAGTAAGCCCATATAGTTATGTTTGGGTCTTTCTCTACATTCAGTACAGACACAGCTTCCCCAGAAGTTGTCGTGCCATTCGTTCCACTCTGTAATTGGCCCTTTAGAGTCTCTAAGCGTCTTTCTGTGCTCTAGACATCTAAAATACTTATGAAGTAAGCCTATTTCCATCACGTCTAATCTTGCTTTGTTCCAGTCTAATCTTAGGGCAACCTTGTTGCCTATCTTCTTAGCATGCATCGGAGTACAATTAGTAAATAATCCTCGCCGCATTGTTGCTTGGTAGCCACCTTCATCTATCTTTTGAGCCTGAAAGTAATTCTCTATAGTAGAGTAGGAAAGTCCTAGATTATCAACTATAGGTTTACTTAGTGGCTGGAAGTTAGAAAACAAGAATGATCTCATTAGATTCTCCTAGTAAGTAAAGGAAATCGACGCACATATGAATACTTTTGTTGTATCCCTAAAGAATAATAAATATAAGTCTTATATAGCACTAGATTACACAGGATATGACAGCACATCACGTAACATTCAATAATGTTCAATAATACAGCCATAA
>Ga0098061_1000271_pt1 | contig 23739 bp, 9 predicted proteins | sample 22_taG_FD_92579 | JGI IMG/M metagenome (GOLD analysis project Ga0098061, IMG submission 92579) | Marine viral communities from the Subarctic Pacific Ocean - 22_ETSP_OMZ_AT15343 metaG | ecosystem: Environmental > Aquatic > Marine > Oceanic | place: Subarctic Pacific Ocean | collected 2015-01-20
AGTGGACATAAAAAAACTAATAGTTAATTGGTTATTTACTGAAGAAAGAAAAGTTGCACTTATCAAAGCTTTAAATGATAATGTAGATATTCCTATTCTTTCAGAAAAAACTGAAGAAAAAATATTCACTGCTATTTGGGAAAGTATTGAAGAAGTATTAAAAAATGCTATCCTAAACAGCAAAGACTAATGCCGAGATTTAGCAAAAAGTCTAAAGCAAAACTCTCCACTTGTGATTTAAGACTTCAAAAAGTTTTTAATGAAGTTATAAAACATGTAGATTGCTCCGTTCTAGAAGGACATAGAAGCAAGGAAAGACAGGATAAACTCTATGGAGAGGGAAAAACTAAAGTTACTTACCCAAAAGGTAGGCATAATAATAAGCCTAGTCTCGCTGTTGATGTTGTTCCTTACCCTATCGACTGGGATGATAGAGAAAGGTTCCACCTTTTTAGTGGGTTTGTCATTGGGTTGGCTCGTGGGATGGGTATTACTCTTCGCTGGGGAGGAGACTGGAATATGAATTTTGAAGTAGACGATAATAAATTTGATGATTTTCCTCATTTTGAAGTAAGGAAAGAAAAAGATGCCTAAAGGTATAAAACAGATTACCACATTAACAGGTGGCATAAATAATGATTCTCATCCTACAAATTTAGGGGAAGATGAAGCTGTTGCATTAGTTAAGGCAAATATCACTGAACATGGACAGGTAAGCAAAATTGCTGATGAAGTTCAATATAGCGATAGACTTTCTGATTTATTAGAGAACTTTACTTTTGATATAGAAGCAGGATTAGGGTTAAGATTACTTTATTCAGATGTCTCTTTAAATAAATTATCTAATGGTTCTTTTAAAACAGAAGAAGGAACTAATTTAATATCTAATGCTGGTTTTCTACCCGATACAGATACAAGTCAAAGTGGATTTGAAGAAACATTAGGAAGCACTCTTACTATGCAAATTAATGGGGAAGACCCTGTTACTGTTAATAGTACATGGCAAAATAGTGCTGCAACTTCTGAAATCTCTGGGTCAAGTTGGTTTATGGGAACAAGAGTTAATCATTTAGAACCTACAAATACTGGGTCAATATGGTCTGCTGAATTTAAACCTAATTGGGATTATGCTGGTGGTATATCCAAAGATAATGAATGGCTTGATGGTCATAAAGTATTAATTAAGTTTCACTGGTTAATGAAAATAGCTTCTATGGCTGCGGTTACAAATGCTAATGGACCACATATTACATTTAGTCATTATGATGGTTCAACTACAAGAACATTAGAATCAAGAAATCTTAAAGATATAGACCCTATAATACCTGGTTCAACTAATAAATATTCACCAGGATTTTTATCTTCATTTATAATAGACTGGACAGGACATGATGATGAATCATTTAAAATAGAAATTGCTGCATGTGATGATGATGAACCTGATATGGATTTTTATATATGGAAAGCTACTGCTCATTCTTTAAATATTAGAAGAAATTATTGGGGATGGGCTTTTGATGAGAGCAGATATTTTCATCAAGATATTTTAAAAGGACAAGGTAAAAGAGTTGGAGATTGGAGTAAAAGGGATATTATTTCGGGAGAAGATTTTAAAGGTCAGAATGTAACTCCAAAAGTTACTGAAATGGTGGATGGTATAGAAAAACCAATTTCTGGAGACTTTCACCCAGATAAACAGAAAATAGGACATTCTCTATGGTTATCAAATGAAGATTCTGATGGAAAGTCTATGTATCAATCTAATATAGAATTAACTCCTGGAAAAACATATGTATTATCTTGGTTTGCAAAAAATCATAATAAATTACATCCTTCTTGGACAAGAAGAATGAGCATCGAAGATACTAATAATGATGCTACTGATAGAGAAATTATATGGAGAAAACAAGGAAAAGATAGATTTTACGATACAAATAAATTAAGAATATCTACAGAAAATTTACATACAGATGTATCAGCTAATACACAATATTTAGTTAATACAGAATCTTGGAATTCAACATCTATATCTAAAATATCAGCTGGTCATAAAAAAATGTATATTCTTTCTGATTATGAATATAGAGCAAATGTATCTGATTATGAAGTAATTAAGAATTTCAACTCTCCAAATTTTGCATCTTCTTATAATACTTATAGCAATTCTGACCCATCTTATGGAATAGAATGGCAAAACATGGGATGTCAAACAAATGATTTTGATTTATCTCATCCAGATGCAAGATTATTTGAATCAACCCCAGACACATATCAATTAGGTCTTAATTTTTATCCTAATCAAGTAGGTTCTATTCAAGGAAAAACTTCAGATGCTTGGCATCCATATACAATTAAATTTACCGTTCCAGCAAATTATAAACCAGCTGTTGATGGAGACCCTTTAAAATTTAAATTTGATTTTGTGATTGGTAAGAACAATCAAATAGTAATGGATGATATACAATTAGTAGAATTAGATTCTCAAGAAGAATTAACCATATTAGGTTATAGCGGATATAATTTAAAAAATTATGCTTCAGTTCTTATTAATGGAAAAGATTTACCAAATGAATGGAATGAATATACTCCTGCAAGAGGTAGAAGAGCAGCTGAATATATAAATGATATTTATCATGTAGATGGAATATTAAGATTTGGTGGTTCAAAAGGATTATTAGGGATATATCCATCTGTATTTAGATTTGTAAATTTTCATTGGTTGCAAATAGAACAGCTGGACCTTTAAATACAAAAGCATTACATGAAGGTGGAGATATATGGTTTGATTGTGGAATCACATCTCACGATACAGCAAGAGCAATATCTTTAGGAATTCCACATAGTCATCATGAACCTGTTGAAAGTGGACAATCAACTAGGAGATTATTTAATGGAGATTCAGAATGGGGAGATAATGAATTAAGATTAGATGCTGATGGTGATGGACATCCATCTCCTATATTTCCAGCTGCTCTTAGATATATAGCATGGGTTCCAGATTCAGAACAAGATGAATGGATACAGAATACTCAAACAAATGGTAATGACCCTTTAACTACAATGGATTTTTCTAATTTAATTCCGATAGAACGATATGGAGGAACTTTAAGTAGAACATATACTTCTCCAGGTTCGTATACCGCAGATGAAGAAACAGGGGAAGATGAAGCTGGATTTTATTTTAATTCTGATAATCCTGTTGGTACTGTCTTTACTGATTTAGATTATCATTTCCCTGGGATATTATTTAAACCTAAATGGAGTGATTATGATGATGATATGATAGGTAAGGAATTTAAAGTTAAAGGAAAGGTTGCACTTCCTAGAGGAGTAAATTCTTTTGGTAATACTTGGGCTGGAGATTGGATTGGTTATAATGTTAATATAACTGGTTCTTTAAATATTTATGATATACAGGAATCACCAGAAGATGATACTAATTTTTTTACTAAAAGAAAAGATGAATCATTTATTATGCTTAGTGGGGATGATGGTTTATCATCTTCTATCCCAGTATATCCTTATACACCAAATCCAAGTTGGGTAAATGATGGTAATACATGGAAAACTGTTTCTTTTATATGGAGACCACAAAATAAAAAATCAGCATTATATCTTTGTTATGTAGGAGATGATATTGGAGTAGAAGATGGATGGTCAGAAGATACTGGTGGAACTCCTGCTCATGCAAGATTTTGGTTTGATGATTGGCAAATAACTGAAATGCCTTCTAATGAAGGATATGGAATAAAGGGAGGAGAAAGAAGAGATAGATATTGGGCTTTTGATAAAGCATTTTTTAATAAACCAAAATCTGGAATTGCTGATGTTATGAGAATTAATGGTGATGATAGTTATGGAACTCATTCTAATTTTTGGCATAAAATAAATGATACTGGGGTTACATATAGAAACTTAGTTACAGGTGCTATTGCTAATAATAAAATAAAAAAAATAGAGACTGTTGATTGGAGTGCTGGAAATAGTAAGGGTTATGCAAATCTCAAATTTAAAGAATGTGCTTGGATGGATGCAACATGTGTAAGTTCTAATGGTGCTGCTGATGCTCAAAATGATATTACAGTAACAGAAGTTATAGATGATATTGATGGTGGAACTTGCTTCCAATTTGCAGCCACTAGTGCTGATGTTATGTTGAATGAATTACATAATTGTGGAAGTAATCATTTTCAAATATATAGAGATAATGCGAATACTGCTCATAAAGGTATTACTGCTATGCTTTATGTTCCTACAGCAGAAATAGATGATGATGAAGATAGATTTATTCCAATGAGAAAATATACTTTTACATGTAAAGTAAAAGGACATGGACCTTTCTTTAATATAGGAGGAGAAAGTTCTCATTATTTTCAAGCTGTTGCAGCAAGACCTTGGGACTTAACAACTCATTATACTGGAACTCCATTTGGTATTATTGGATATGATAGTGGTACTGACTCTGCTGTTCAAGATTATGATAATGTAGATACAAGTGATGATGATTGGGGAATATCTCATAATTCATCAGAAGCTATAAAAATTGATTGGAATGCTGATAGATGGCATACATATAGAATGGAATTTATGTTTGCACAACAAGATAGTATGGATATAGGTATAAAATTTTGTTGGTTTAACTATGAAATGGCGAATAGTGCTACAAGTGATGCTACATTATCTATTAGTGATTATATATCTGTTAAGGATATAAAAATAGTTGATAGTGCCGCAACATCATTGTATGGTTCTACTTTTGTTATGAATAGATTACCAGAAATGTATGACTTGTATAAATACTGGAACTCTACTACACCTCTTGCATCTAATTGTATGGGTGGTCCAGATATTCCAGAAAATCTTTCAACTCATGGTTTTGCTACTGGAGATTGGGATGATAATTTAACACAATTTCTAGGAGAGCAATATGGAACTCATCTTGCATGGAAAGCTTTATATACACAAATAGGTGTCCCTGAAAACTCTGGAAGATATAAACATTTAGTGGACTCTAATGCTCAAGGTATAACTGGTCAGTATTTTTGGATGATAAAAATCCCATCTTATCATCAGTCTGATAGTAGAGTATATAATGGAACTACTATGTCAATGAAAAACTTTTATTGGAAACTACCTATTTTTAAAAGGAATTCAGCTGGATTTTCTGGACATCTAACTGCTGGTATGACTGGGGAAACAGTCCAAGTTGCTACTGAATGTGTAGCAGGAACTTATGGTTTTGGTGGAGTTGCTACAAATGCAACAACAAATAATAATCTCGTTAGAGGATGGAAACATGTTTGGTCTGGTAAAGATTATAAAGTTTTACATAAAAATTTATTTCACAAGGTAAAGGATTTAGGGCAAAATGCAGATTTATTAGAGTTAGGAATTTCTTATGGAACTGGAATGGATTATGAAATAACTTTATTAGAAGATGTAGAAGGAGATGGTAGTTTTGTTGTGGAGCAAAGAATAGCAACAAATTCTGAATTTTCTAATTCATTTAGTAGAGGTGGTTTTTCTAGAGCAAGGTTATCACAAATGAAAGCAGATTATAGTAGTACTTTCACTCCAAGTGGAAGTAATTATCCAAATAATTCTACTTATAGAGTTTATACTGGTTCTGGAGGAGGAACTGCAACTATGGGTACAGGTGGTTTTTATCCATTAGGATTAAATAATAATACAACAAATGTAAATGGATTAAATCAAGGTATTTTTAATGCTAACACTGATGACCATTACACTTATGAAAATAGTGAAGAAATAGTTTTAGAGAATCCACTACAATTATCTGAATTACAAGCATATGCTCCAGATGGTGCAAGGGGAGTATGTGTTCTTGCTCCGCCAGAAGGTGGGGCTAATTTATCTATATTTGTTTCTCCAGGAGGAGCTTGGTCAAATACAGCATCATCTAAATGGGAATTTGGATACACCTATGTTTATTATGCTAATCAAGAAAGTGATATATATTGGTATCCAGATGATGTTGATTTATTTTCTGGTTTTATAGGAGATAGTTCAAAATTAAGGGATGGTTTCCAATTAGAAATATATCCTGTAATACATATGGGTTTCCCTAAAGGAGTTGAAGGGTTAAGATTTTATGCTAAAAAAGTAGGAGATAAAAATGCTTTCTTAATTATGAATTGTAATTTTGAAAAAGGAATTCAATCAAATAGTAACTTTACAACAGAAGAATGGACACCTTGGCAATGTTTAAGAGATTTAGAAGATACTTGGGTTCATAGTAAAGCTGGACAATATACAGATGAATTCACTCAAGGAATTGTTAGTGGTATAGGAAATATAGACCAAGAACCTATGATATATCCAAGGGGAGGCAATAAACATTTAGGTTGGAGTAAAGATAATTTAGATGGAAGTGGGAATGAACACTTTGATTATATGAGAAGTCCAGATGGTCGTTTTCCAGATGGAAACAATGGAACGACAGTTAATGTAAATAATAATTTTTATGAGAATACTAATGATGCATTTGCATTTGCTGAAGGATTTACATCAGATGACCAATTAAATTATCATTCCAACTTTAATCAAACTAGAGATATTAATGAAGGAAGTAAAATAAAACAACATAATCAAGTTTGGACTAGTGCTCAAAAAGTTATTTCTAAATCTGTAGGTTTTACATATGAATCTTTAAATGGTTTCAATTATGGAGAGAATCCATTCTTCTCTAAAGAAGGTGAAGGTTGGGCTACCTCTGTATTATTGAATAGAAAAGTATATATTGGTAATGTTAGAAAATATGATAAAAATGATATATTGCAAAGCTATCCAGATGAGATGTGGATTTCACAAGTTGATAGACATGATACATTTCCAGCTAAAAATAAATTAGCAGTTACTATTAATGATGGTGATGAAATAATTGCTCTCCATCAATTTGCAGATAGAATATTACAATTTAAAAGGAACAATCTATTTGTAATAAATTGCAGTGAAGATGTAGAATTTCTTGAAGGTAAATATCCTTTTATGGGATTAGACTTTAAAAATTCAGGAGTATCAACTGAAGTTGGAGTAATTTGGGCTAACACACATGGAGTATATTTATATGATGGGGGAAGTATATTAAGCTTACATCATAAAGAAGCAGCACATGCAGTTGCAGGAAAGACTAAAAATATAAGAGTAATTAGTAAAGAATCATGGCAAGAATTTGCTATAGATGATAATGGCAATCCTAACCCTATGCTCATAACATATTCTCCTAAAGCAAAAGCTGTATATATATTTGATAAAGGTACTGATACTAATAGAGGTTGGAAATATCATGTAATTACAAAGTCTTGGGTAGCATTAGATGATGGTGGTGCTGGAGGAATAAGATTTGATGATAATACAAAAGAGAGAACAAATTATCAAGTAAGTAATACTGGTGACCCTGTTTGTATAAAAGTTGATGATAATAATACTAATTTAATGATGGTTAAGTTTGATGAAAAAGACCCAACAGGAATGGCAGCATCAACTAATTTTAAATTAATAACAAAAGAATTTAATTTTGATACATCATCTGTATTAAAGAACTTTATAGCTTTAAATTTAGTATATAAATCAACAGGAGATACTTTAGTAATTCCATATTACTCTACAGATAGTGGTTCTAATTGGAATACTTTTTCAGCAAGTGATACAAGATTTGCTCCAGAAGGTGGGGCTGCTTTAGATGGTTCGGGACTATTAGATACTGGTGGTGAAGAAAAAATGGTAAGGCTTAAAGCTGCAACAGTATTGAAAGATATAAAAACAATTCAATTTAGATTTATTTCTGGGTCAAACAATCCTCCAGTAGATTTTAAAATATCATCTATTGAAGCTATATATAGGCAAAAAGGAGTTAGAACATAATGGCTATTACACTGCAAAAAGGAAATACTAAATTAAGAAGAGAGGTTAGAAAGCTTAATAATGATATGATAACCGTATCTTCTAGACAGAGTTTATTTGTTGATGATTTTGAGGATAATCAAATGAGACTTGTTTATATAGAAGATGATTCCGTATATTTAGTATGCAGGAGAGGGTCAGAATTGTTCTTTACTGCGGGTTTTGATAGAGAAGCAGAGGTATCAGCACAAGATTTAATAGAGGGTGATGAGCCAGTAGTAGATAAATTTCATACTCCTTCTTATGATTCTGGGTGGATGGACATTCAAAACAATACATTGAATAAGATAGAGCATGGAATTGGAGGAGAGTTATTAAGAATTTATGCTTATTATAAAAGAGTTGCAGATGGTAGGATATTTCCTTTAAATGCATCTTTTATACAATGTGACTATGAAGACCATGGTGGTTTTGATGGTGTCGATATAGATGATGGAGGAATTCAGTTTGCTATATTAAATGATAAAGAAATTGGATACTCAATACAGCAATGGGCTTTAATAATTTACAATCACACGGATGCAGAGGGAGTTAAACAAACGATAGAAAAAATGGCTACAGGACAATTAAGAATATTATTATATAAAACAGGAGCAACAATATGAGTAGTATTAAAGCACCAGTCGATACTTCAGGAGTTATAGTAGCTCATAAGAATATGATTTCCAAGAAGAATCAAATTTCTAAATTTGACCATAAAGTTGATGCTAAAGAAGAGTATTGGAAACATAAAAATCTTCAAGATGAAGCTGCTTTTAAAAGTGATATAGCTGGAGCTCAATTAGTAACTTCTGTTACTACCCTATTAACTACTTTAGCTAAAGCAGTAAATCCTTCAGGAGATACAATAAAAGGAGCTTCAACAATTGCAAATTCAGATACAGAAACTCTTAATAAAAAAAGTTATACAACAGGAACTGCTGATTTATCTATTGCTGCACCAACATCTGAAATTGATACAAGTTTACCTCATTGGTCAAATGTTGATTCAAAATTCCAAGGAATGGATTACAATCAAGCAATAGAAGCTGGTATGTCTCCATCAGAAGCAGGTGCTTTATTTGGTGTAGATGATGGAACTGGTTCTTCGGGTGATTATTTTAATGTAGGAGGGGGTCTTAGTGATGATGATAGCATAGTAATTCCAGCATTAAAAAATAAAGTTTTTAAAGTAAATACTGATAAAAATGGAAATGTTACATATGAAGATATTACTGAATTTGCTATAGACGATGCAGAATATGCGATAAGATATGGAGAAGGAAGTACTAGAAATCATTTAAAAATATTTGGTGATAAAATTAAAAATATATTTGGTACTGGTAGATTTCAACCAGATGGTGTATATATGATTGGAGGGAAACAGTATACTGGAACAGAATTACATGATATTGGAGTAAATCCTTCAGGAATAGATACATCTGGAGTTAAAGCAGATGATGCTCAGCTTAAAGGTCTTTTATTAAACCAATATTCAGATAAAATATCTATAGATGATACAATGCCTTTAAGGGATATACAAAGAGCAGTAGCTGGATATGAAGTTACAAAGGTTATGTTTAAGGGAGAAACAGATTGGGAATTTGATGCTAATGGTACTTTAGTTTCTGGAACTTTATCTCCAGAGTTAGAGAAGGTGAAGAATTGGGCAACAGGACTTGATAATAGTTATAGTGATAAAGCAATGCTTGAGTATTTAAAAACAGAATTTCAAGAGTATGACCCAGTAAAAATTCCTGACCCAGGCGGTTCTGGAATGCCAGATAATACTTTACAACCTTATGAAGTGCCAGTAGAAGGTGAAGACTTTCATAGAGATTCAGCTACCCATCCTAATATTTCTTTGATTAATCAAAAATTAGATGACCTTTTTACAGAAGCAACTGCGAGTGTTAATGATGGATATTCAAGTAATCCTCAATTAAAGAAAACTCCAGTTCAAAAACAATTTGATTGGATGTTAGCAACAGATAAAGATAATCGTATGGTTTAATAGGAGAAATAAATGGAGATAGTTCAATTTGACACGGAAAAGCATTTTGAAATATGTAAGAGTTGGTGGAAATACTATAAATGGGAAGCACCACCTATTAATATGCTAGATAGAGGACATGGTTTTGTTGTTCAGCATAAAGATAAAAAAACATATTTAGCAGCAGGTTGGTTTTACGGAGATGAAACTTCTCCACTTGCTGTATTTGAATGGGTTGTTAAAAATCCAGAAATAGGTAAAATACAAAGCTTTTATGCATTATCTAAATTGTATGAAGAAGCTGAAAAAAGAGCTAAAGAAATGAAAATACCATATGTATTTCAATATCTTCAGCATAGAAAATTGATAGAATTTGTTAAATTAAGAGGTTATATGGAAACTGATAAAGATATGACAATAGTATTGAAAATAATGGGAGATAAGTAATGGCTGTTGCTACAGCTATAGCAGTCTTTGCAGCGGTTGGAGCCACAGCCGCAGCTTATAGTGCATATAGCACTGACAAGTATTATAGTTCTGTAGGAGCTCAAGATGCAGAGAAACAAAGACAATTTAAAGATTTTTGGGATGACCAACTTGAAACCATTGACCCTGCAATTAAATCTGCTGAAGAATTTGGTGAGGACTTAAAAGGTTTAGAGGATTCATTATATGCTCCAGAAGAAGCAGAGCTTCAATTAGCAACTGGTCAAACATTAGAAAAATTATATGAAGAAGGTAATGCTCAAAAAGTAAAAAGTGATTTTGCTGATTTTGGAAAAGTAGATTCAATGATGAATGAAGCATCACAAGATGTTTTAGAAAAATCTGAACTTGAATCATATAAAAGTATTAATAAATTGAGAAGAAAAAAACTTGAAATAGATTTAGATACAGCAGAAGATATTGCTACTCTTGAAGACAAGAGAACAGAATTAGAAGAAAAATTAACATCATTAACTATAGATTAATGAGAGGTAAAATAATATATGAGTAATGGGAACGACAATAGTACATCAACTATCAGTGCAGCAGATTCTGTAATAAATAGTATAAACCAATTAGTTGGAACTACTATGGATGCAAATCTTGGAAGAGACAATCTTATTAGGCAAATATCTGATTCTGCTTGGAAAAAAGATTATACTGATAAACAAAATATTAAAGCAAATGTTCTTCTTAATGCTGATAATTTTGTCAAGTTTATAAAAGGTACAGATAAAGTTCCTGGTCCTTTTTATAAAATGCATACTAAAGAAGATTATAATACAATTAATAATTATATCAATGAGGAACTTAAGTCGTTAGAAAAATTTATAGCAAATGGAGATATAGGTAGTGATAATCCAGCATATGATATATATAATAAATTAAAATTAGAACTACCTAAAAGATTTGAAATAACTCAGGAACTTTTAGCATTACCTGATTTGATTCAAAATTTTGATACTGATTTTAAAACTGATGTAAAAACAGCACTTCATAATGACCCATCAACAGATATAACTGTGCTTATGAATTTATTAAAAACTAATTTAGATGCTGAATTGGAAACTAATACAGCAGAAGCTAAAATATATTTAGATACTTATGAAAATCAAATTGGTACTAATTTAAAAAATATGCATCGTATATTTAAAGATTATGATTTAGCCTCAGATGAAAAGGTTCTAATAGATATTCCAGTTGTTGGAGGTCAGAGTATTGACAAAACTGTTTATAATCAAACAGCAACAGCAGATACAGTATTATTGGCTTTAAATAATATCCCAGATAGCACATTAACAGATGATGATAAAGCATTAAAAGAACATTTATCTAAAATACCAAATATAGATTCTAATAATATGACTATGGATGTAGGAGAACTTAGTTCAGATGTGGTAACTAGTTTAGATAGTATAGGTCATCATGGAACAATTGATACCTCTATAGTGAAAATACCAGAACATAAAATAAAATCTACTTATAATTTCGGTGGTAATACAAATTCAAAAGAATGGTTAAGTCTTTCTGAGGATGCTAAAATTTTAAGAAGAAAAGTTTATTCAGCATTTAATAATGGAGATTGGCATATATTACCAAAAATAGATGAAAAAATTGATAGTCAATTAAATTTAATACAAAAGAATAATAAGAAATTTGAAGTTACTACAAATGTTGAAACAGTTAAATCTTTTAAATCGGGTATAATGGATATTTTAGATGTAGATAATCCAAGTGGAAACTTGTTAAATTCGGAAATGTTAGATGATATTATAACTGTTATGGAATCAGCTCAATTAAATGGTTATGAAAATATATTTGAAACCTTTTCAAAGGTGGGTAATGCAGATGGAAAATGGAATGATAAAGATGCTATATGGACAATATTCAGTTCATGGGATAATATGAATAAGAATCTAATAGACAATCAAGGAGTAGGCTGGGGATGGAAACATGGGAATGATATGAAAACTGTTATAACTGGAGCAGTTAGTGATAATTTTAGTAAGGTAGTATTTAATGATATAGAATCAGATTTATTTATGCTCAAAGAAAGATTACAAATATGGAATATAAAAGCTAGTGGTGGTAATTATTCCTATAAAACTCCAAATGGAACTCTACATACTATACAAGGAGATAAGTCTAATATATATAAAATGATTCACAATAAAGGTGGTTTATCTGGTAATTTAGACCCTATATATATACCATGGTTAGGAAAACAAAATCAATTTGATTATAACCTAGACCAAGGAACAGGTGGTTTAGATATGAATAGTAATTTAGCTCAAACATATAGTTCCTTTGTATCAAATATGGATAATGTAATTAATTATACAGTAGGTACAAATTCTGTTATGGAAGGTGGAACAGAACATGGCGAGGGATGGTTTGGAGCTGCTCCCGATAAGGGGTCTGAAATACAAACACAATGGAATATATTTATAAATCATAGAGATAATCCAGATACATGGGAACAAGCAGAAACAGCTTTAGATAACATAATTTTAATGATGTCTCAAAGTAAAGAGGATTCTGTATCAGAAGACTGGGGAGAAGATATGCTAAACTTTGGTTTTGGTATATTTAATAATATGCCTATTTTTGGTGGTACTGGAGGAAGTTGGACTACTTCAAATGTAAATTCAGAAGCATTAGGTATGAGAGTTAAAGAAGGAATAGAAATTGTAAAACTTCTTCATACAGCAAGTAGAAAAATTGGTGACAAAACTGGAATTGGTGGAAGAATTCATAAAGCAAATAATCAGAATCCTATCCCAGGTGGTGGTGGTGGTTCTGGATTAATACAATAGTAGTATAAAACAAGAGGGAATTAAATGAGCACGAAGGGTACTTCACCGTACAATGTTCCGTCATGGGACTCACAAGTAGCAAGACAAGGACAACTAAATCCTACATTAGATAATTCACAATTATATGAACAGCAGGGCTATAACTTTGGAACACAAAGTACAAGCTATTGGTTAAATACAATACTTAATATGCCTACATTGACTGATGCAGAATTAGATTCTGTGTTAACTAAAAATGAAGCAGCTGGTGATAATGATTCTGGTCCATATTTTAGAAGCACTTCCGATAATCCTTATGGTAAGTTTTTTAAGGGTATTGATGAGAAAACAAAAGATTTAATCCAACATAAAAGAGGTGGTAGAAAAGTATATAAAGATGATGATAGTGGCGAATTTGAATGGATATTTGACCAACCTGCAATGACATCAGATTTTGAATTACTTACTATGGTTTTATTGCAAAATAGTTATGACTTAATGCCTATGAGAGATAAGGGCAAGAATGAATATGGAGACTGGAATAGATTCACAGAAGGATATACATTAAGTGGTGTAACTAATTATGTAAAAGAATTTCAAGATGTAAAAAATGATGGTGCTTGGGAAGGTTGGGCTACTCAATTTGGATATACAACACATCATTTAGTAGATGCTCTTAAAGTTGGTTCTGAAAGTAATATTAATAGAGTTTTAGATTTCTTTGGAGCAGAGGGCTTTATGGTTATGGATAAAGCCTCCATATTAATGGAGTATCAAAAATATGCAAGTGAAGTTAATAAGGAAGTTCCAACTAATCTAGAAGAATTACAAAATCAAATAAATGCTGGAATGTATCATGGAGTAACCAACTTCATAGATGAGGATAATTTAGAATATATAAACCCAACTGGTCAGAGAGTTCCTGGAACAAAGACTCATCATAAAGGCAGTGTTGATAGAATGGAATCATTTAGGTCTGGAGCAGTAGAATATTTAAATGCAAATCCTGATGTTGCAGCACATTTAGCATTTGTAGGAGATAATCCTTATGGTGGTGGAAAGGCTGACTTTAAAGGATTAGGTAGAGCTTTAGCTAAAGTATCTGCTGATACTATGCCAAGTATGATTATAATGGGAAGTATAACAGGTGCATCTACATTAGTTGGATGGCTTGGTGGTGGAGCTATTGGTGCTCTTGCTGGTTTAGCATTGGGAGGTCCTACTGGAGAAGAGGGTGCTACTGCTGTTGGTGGAGCTACTGCTGGTGCTTATACTGGAGCAAGAATAGGAAAAACCATAGGTGGGCTTTTTGGTCCTTTAATGGGTGGTTATTTATTAGAGCAAGGTGCTATGGAAATGGAAGCCTATAATTTCTTTATAAATCAAAAAGATGATAAAGGCAGACCATTGTATACTCCAGAAATGGCAAAAGCTTTAGCCTTTCAAAATTCTTGGCAAATGGGTGCTGTTGCAGGTTCTTTAGAAGCTGTTCCTTTTATAAGGTTATTTACTAAATGGGGTGGAGATGATTTTGCAAGAGGGTTACATCGGTCTATATTAAATGGTCAAAATAAAGCTATTAGACAGAGTCTTAAAAATCCTACTAAATGGCAATCGGTAAAACAAAAATTCAAAAATGTTAAAACATATGTAAGTGAAAAAGATTTAATAGGCAGTCCTGTATATATGATGTCAACACAAGCTATGACAGAAGGTGTTACTGAATTCTTACAAGAACAAGCAGCAATGTTTAATCGTACAAGATATAATAAAGATGCTACTTGGGAAATATTCTCTCCAGAAGCAAGATATTCTTTTGTATCTGGTATGTTTGCTGGTGGTAGTATGTCTTTAGGTGGAAGTGCTTTAGGTGGTATTGCTTCATGGTCTGGATTAATGAATAAGGATAAAGGATTTGATGCTGACTTTTATAAAAAATTAAACACCTTACCTATTGAAAAACAGAAGAAGATATTAGAATCTATTTTAAAACTTGATATGTTAAAAATGCAAGATAAAGGAGATTTGACAGTAGAGGAAATACAGACTTATAATGAAAGTGCTCAAGAGAATATAAAAAAATGGCTTAAAGTACAAGAAAAGAAAGGTGAGCCAGGATGGAGAGATAGGTTATCAAATTTCTTTAATACTAAAAATACTACTGTCCCAGTTAATCCAGATGAATTACCAGATAATATAGAAGATATAATTGCAAGTTCTGATATTACTCCTCAAGATATAATACAATACTTTCTTAATCCAAGAAATAAAGATTTAGCAAAAAAGATTAATATTTTAAATAACGACTCAACATCTGATTCAGATATAGAAGTTGGAGGTGCTGTATCAATATGGAGAAGTTTAAAGACTAATTGGTCTAAAGGTAGAAAATATATAGAAACTTTTAAACAAATACTTGCTGGTGATACTTCTGGATTACAGAAAAAATTAGAAGGTGTTAAAAATTATGGGGAAGCTTTTGAAGCTATACTTAATTCTGTAAGTGAATCTTTAGGTCTTAATGAACAAGAATCTAGTCAGATAGTATCAACAATGGTTAATTATTTAGCAACAGATAGTAATTTATCTAAAGATGAATCTATAACTAAAATAGCAAGTATTCTTTCTGGTAAAGAAAAAATTATTGATATAGATAAAACACAACAAGGATTTGAAGGATTTGAACATAATATAGAATTTGCTCTTGAAGAAACTGATGCAGATATTGAAGGACAAGGTGATGTAGAAGCTGATGTAGAAAGTAATGTAGAAAGTAATGTAGAAGGTGATGTAGATAATATACTTACAGAAGATGAAGATGTTACACCTATAGAAGATAATGTTGAAGATAATGTTGAAGATGCTATTGAAGAAGAATCTGGTGTGCCTACAGATTTAGATGAAAAAGAACAAGCTGGAGAGTACATAGAGGGTGATGATACATCTACAGATACTTCTATTGATGATACTTATGATAAGGATAAAACTTTTGATGTTACCCCTGATTTTACAGAAGCTATTGTTGATGGTAAAAAAATTCCCTTAACTGAGGAACAACAGAAGAAAGCAAAACAGATTGCTAAAAAACTAACTGAAGGTGGCAATGGAGCTTTAATCGCAGCAACAGCAATAAAATCTTTAGAAGCAGAAGTAAGAAAAGGATTAAAAACTACAGATACTACCACTACAGATACTAATGTAGATACTGATAAAGATAAGAAGAAGAAGAAAAGAACATTTAATGTTGATAAAATAATACCTAACTTAAGGAAATTTTTAAGTGATTCTAAAAGAAAACCTGCTGCAATGGTTCAAGCATTTAGAGATGCAGCTGCTAAAATGGGAACTACATCTACAGGTGGTGTAACAATATTTAAAAATTGGGTAAACAAAATATTTAGAAGTAAGGCACTTACTGGTACTCAAAAGTATAGACTTGCAGAAGATTTAGGTATTGATACTTCTGATTTAAAAGGTGATAAAAATTTAAAACATAATATAGATATTTTAGCAGAAAGAGTATTTAAAAAATTCCAAGGTGAAGTAGATGAAAAACTTAAAACAAGTGATAAAAATATTAAGCAATCAGATACTCCTAAAACTTTAAGTCTTAATGCCTTAATAAGAAATAATAGTTTAGCTGATTTAAGAAAGATGGCTGTTGAAGATGGTATTCTTACACAAGAAGAAGCAGATAAGTTAAGGAAGAATGAATTAGCTGGAATTATACATGCATTCTATAAACCAAGATTAGATGAAATTAAAGCGAAAAAAGAAGCAGATAAAAAGAAAAGACAGAAAGCATGGTGGGATAAGAAAAAGAAAAAGGAACAAGCACTTGAAGATGAAATTAAAAAGAATACTCAACAAAATGAGAATCAAGATGAAGAGTCTGATAGTAAAAAGTCAGATGATTTAAGCGATACTGATAATGTAGAGAATAATAAAACTCCTGAAGATGAACAGCAAGAGGAAGAGAATAAAACTAAAACTGCTAAAGAGAAAGTTTTAGAAGCAGCTAAAAAGACTAATCTTAAAAAGAAAGTAAAGAAGGTTGTAACTAAACTTAAGATGGGTAAATGGGGTAATTCTATTGATTGGATACAAGCTTCAAAAAATTGGACAGATGAACAGTGGCAAGAATTTTATGATTCTAATGATGATTATTTAAAGTCTATGTTTGGTGAAAATCATAAAGATTTAGTTGATGAAAATGGCAAGATAGACAGAAAAAAAGTTGATGAATATATCCAATCTCAAAAAGGTTGGAATGATGATATGTCAGAATTTGCTACTGAATTATCTGAAATGTTTGAAGCCTTATGGGAGGTAGCACAAGCATCTGGACTTCTTGATTTTAGGTCATTTGCAAAAGCAATATATCAAATGCTTTATAAAAAATATGATGTTGCTAGTGCATTGGTATTTAGAGCTTGGGCTGAACAGCAAGATATTACATTAAAACAATGGGCTAATCAAGATTGGTCTAAAAGTCTTGCTAAAAGAGGTAAGAATTATATAAAGAAATTAGAAGAAAAATATGTTGAAGATAGAGGTAGATTTTTATTTAATACAATATTAGATGTTAGGATAGAAGAAAATGAAAACAATAAATCTGAAGAAGGAAATCACTTAGATGAAGATACTGATGTTATCTGGTATCAAAGCGACATTGGAAAAGTATCTACAAGTGTTTTAGAGTATATAAATTTAGTAAGACAAAATACTAAAGATAGATATGGAAACCCTAGAATGCCTTTAAGTCCAGATGAAATGAATGAATTATTTGATATGGTTAGGAATTCAAAAACATATGAACAATTTATAGAGAGTTTCAAAGAAAGTAAATTATTAGATTGGAATAAAGTTTCAGAGACAGAGCAAATGCTATTTAGAACTTTCTTTCAGAAATTAAAATCTCAATCTGCTTTTAGTCCAAGTCTTGAAACTGGACAAGCTGGAGCATCAGTTACAGCACCACTTGAAATTATATATACAAATATTGAAATTGTTGAAGATGACCAAGGTAATAAGACATTTGAACAAACTACTCCTAAAGGTAAAAATAAATATGGAGATAGTGATATTATACTTAAACATAAACAAACAATCCCAGTTGACCCTTCAACTAATGCTAAACTACCAGAGAGTAAACAACAAACATTTTTAGATGAGGATGGTAGAACAGGAAGAACTATAGAATTAAAAAATACTGATATATATGTTGTTTGGAAAGTTGAAGATGAACAGAATCCAAATGACCCAACTAAAAGACAAACTAGATTTAGAACTGCTAAATCATCTCAAGATTTTAGTATAAAACAATTACATAAGATACAGCAGCAATTAGTCAATCCTCATTCAAGTGATTATATTGGTATGTCTTTTACTTTAATAGGTGGAAGAGGAGGTAATGGAGCAAGATTGGTTTTTGCGGAGATACAAGAGCATCATTTTGAATTAGCTGGTTATCGTATTGATGAGAATGGTGATATTAAATATGGTGAAGGTATGAGCAATGAAGGATTAAGAATGAAATTCCTTACATATCTAATGGAAGAACATGAAAAAGGTAGAATTACTGCTCAACAAATAAATGAAGTTATGTTAGAATTTGATGCTGTTCAAACAAACAAACAAGAGGCTGGAAAAGACTTTACTCCTTTAGCTGAAAATTTTATTATTTATTATGGAGCTCAATGGATAGCGAGACATGAATATTTAAAGAATGCATTTCATAATAATTATTTAGCAACAGATAAAAATACTCAGAATATGCAGAATACAGATATTACAAATAGAATTAGAATTCCTATGGCAGAAGGAACAGTTGTAAGGGGACATGGAGATTATAGAGTAGCATATATAGAATTAGATGATAATGTAGAGATGACATTTAATGGAGAGAAAGTTTTAATTAGTGATGACTGGATAGAGTCTGGAGAAAATAGATATAGATTAGATGGTTTAATTGGAGCATCTACTGAAGTATTAGAAAAATCATCACATTTAATGGGTATTGAAACTGCACATGAAATGAAAACTTTTATTGACCATAGAAGCTCTGATGGAAATACATATATAGGTGTTAAAGGAATGGAGTTTGAATTACCTGCTGGAATTGAAATAAGTAAAAATGGTCAAGTTATAGCAAGAACTGTTAAGGGTAAGGATGGTAAGGTATCTATACAATTTTTAAATAAAGAGACTGGAAGATTTAGAAAGGTTGATTTCTTAGTTACTAATGAAGAAGTAAAAGTTCAATCTGGAATAGAAGGAGATACAGTTATTACTCTAAATGAAAAGGATAGAAGAGTTCAGAATACTCAACAACCAGAGTCTAAAAAATCTGTTCCATATCCTTATTCTTGGTTAGATAATATGCTTCCATTATTAGCACAAGATACAAGTCTTGAAGCTCAAATGGATATTATTAAAGATTACTTAATAACTAGTGCTGAAGTATACACTGATAGATATTTTGATTTTAAAGATAATCCACAAGAATTAATATCACTGTTGTCTACAAATGAAGTTAAAAAATCTCTACAAGGTGACCCTATCTTACATGTTCTCAAGTTAGTTAAGGAAGGTAAAATACATCCAGAGATATTATTACATCAATTTTATGCTAGAGATATTAATAAAACTATGTTAAAGAAGTTAGTAATAGAACCTGCATTAAAAGGCAAGTTGCCAGGTAGAGGGACTATTGGTTATATAAAACCTATGTTTGATAATAGATTAAAGGATGAAAAAGAAGTTGCAGTATCTTCTGGAAATGATACTATAATAGACCTTATCTTATTAAAAATAGAGCAGCAATCTAATGATAGGAGTTTCAATAAACCAGCAAGAGAAACTTTGAAAAAAATGTTACAAAGAATAAATCACTATAGAAGAAATGAATCAGAGGCTGGTGTTCATATAGATTTAATGAATATGTGGTTAAGAGAAAATCAGTTTGAATTATTATTCTTTAGACAGCCTATTCCAGATGCTCAAGCTATGGATTATAAACGAGTAGCTTTTATAGATAAAGATAATTTAGGTGATAATGTTATGTTTCATCCTAAAGATGTTTTTGGAAGACAGCAAGGTGACCATGATGGTGATAAAACTTTAGTACAATGGTTCCCAGAAAAAGTTATGGAAGCTCATAAAAAGCTTATAGATAGTGAAATATTCCAAAAGAATAAAGGTATCACTAGACTTGAACTTTATTATAAAAATATTAAACACAATAAAGCACATTCATTATATGATAATAAGAATTATTTAATTAGTAATCAGAAAACTTCTGGAGCTATAGGTGAGATAACGAATGTTAAAAATAACTACTATATAGCACATTATAAAGGTTTAAAATTTAAACTACCTACAAGTAAAACTAGTACTGCTTATAGATGGGTTGTTCCTATAAATCCTAATGCAGAAATAACTGATTCTTTATTTGATACAGACCAAAAAGATGGTGATATAATATATTTTGATAATGCACCATTAGATATAACTAATCCTGCTGTTCTTGAGATGAAAATTAATGAAGGTGAAGCTATATATTATTATGAGATAGTTAATGAAAGAAAGATAATTAGGAAGGTTAAAGATACTAAACATTTCAAAGACTTATCTGCTGATTTAGGTGATGGTAAACAAGTAACAGAATTCTTTATGATGATGAATGCTAAAAGATTTTTAACATTACTAATGCAAGGTGCAGTGGATAATGCTAAATTGCAATATTTACAAATGTGGGGATATACTGGTAAAAATTGGGTTACAAAATTATTATATAAAGATGAACACACAAATAAAAAACTTGCAGAGATTGAAGCAGGAAGTGATAAGAGTAGTTTTTCAGCAAGTCAGATAAATAAATTCTTTTCTAGGTTTATGAATTATAATTCAATAGTTAATGATAATAATACATGGAATAGAAGTCATACTCCAGCAGAATTTTTAGATGCTGTTGAAGATTTAGTTGATGGTTTATTGTCTAATGATTTTCAAGATTTACAAAATAGAATGGATATGGAAGGTAAGAATTTCAATGTTGATAAAATAGAACTTAATGGAAAGTTAACTATAAGAGAACAAATCCTACAGATGGTAGGAGAGAAGGTTAAAAATTTAAGAGAGAATGGTAAAGAAACTCCTTTAAGTTTATCTGAGGCGAAAATAACTAACATTAATAGAACAGTTAGAAAGAATCTACAGGATAAAACTAAAGATGTATATAATAAAATATTTAAAGAAGCTATTGAGAATGGAATTGTTTTAAGTAATTCAGATATTAAATATATAAATCAGATAGCAAGATTAATGCTTGGTGATTATTTAGAAATGTTTGCTACTATAGAAGCTGATAAAATGACTTATGATATAGAACAACATTCAAATAGTATGGTATATAATACTGATGTTAGAGAATTTGTTAATAAGTATATGCCTTATTGGAATGGAGAAAAATCTTTTTCAGACTTTGCTGATATTATTAAAGGACCTAAATTAGAAGGTGTCTATGGAGATATCATTAGACAGTTAGTAACATTAGAACAGCAGATTGTTACTGATGTATTAAGAAGTAGAAAATATGGTAATAAAGTAGTGAAAGATGTACATATACAAGTTAGGGACAGACAGACATTTTTACCAGATGCATTGATGCATGAGAAAAGTTTTATAACATATGCTAATATGTTTGTAGAAGCTTTACTTGACCCTAATGTAAGTGAAACAACTTTATCACAATCTGAATATACTAAAGACAGTATGTGGGATAGAGTTAATAATGAGGTTAGAGAAAAAATGGGATGTAAAAAATGAGCCAATGTAAAATACATGAACCGATTATAGATTTTAATATTGCAGAAGATAATATTTATCTTGATGATATTATATTAAAAGTTAATGATGCAGTAGGTATACCAATTGATAATTCTTCTATTTATTTAAATCAATCAAAAGATAAAAAAACAACTTCAAGAGATAGAGCTATAGCTAAATCAAGGTATAAATGGGAGAAAGAAAGATATAGAGCACATAAAGAACTACATGATAGATTAGTCTCCAGAATGATTGAACTCAAAGAAGAGAGCAATGGAGAGGCTATAATAGATGATTTTATAGGACTTTATGAATTAATGATGATGAGACAATTCAATGTATATGATAGAGATTTAACTCTTACATCTCCCTCTAGAATTAGAAGTATGTCTAAATACATAAAAGATATATTCCATAAACAAGATATACTTTATGAATGGAATAAAAAAAAGGGTTATAAAAAAATACCTTATATTATGCAATGGTCAAGTGTTCATTATATGATGAGAGACCCTCTTATTACTGCTGCACTTGGAGATAAAAAAGGTAAACTTACCAGAGGTATTAAAATGCTTATGGAAGCTAATGAACTTTCATTCTCTTTAGCAAATAAAGTTATTATGAGCCATAAAAATCTTAAAGAATTACATATGAATTTCATTGATAATATATTAGAAAAGAAGAAAGTTAATCTTAATTCATTGAAGTTTACTAAAGATAATGACCCTGCTGTAAGAGAAGATTTAAAAGACTGGGATACATTAACTACTGATGAAAAGAAAGATAGATTAAGGGATGATTATAGGAAGCTCTTAAGGAAAATGATGGATGGAAGAGTTATTAATATGAAGATAGTTAGAGTTCCTAAGAGATATCATACAGATGAAAAAGGTAAGAGAATAAAAATTCAGGGAAAATATCAGGAGACAAAAGAATATAAAGCATGGTATAAAGCTGGTGGAAAAGAAACAGTTAAAAAGGTAGTTGAAATTAATAATCAAGTTAAAGATGGAGTATTTCTTAATAAGCATGAATATATACACAAAGGTGTAAGGTATGAATACTATCTACACAAAAGAAAAGATGGCTATACTGATGTAATATTATATTCGAAAGTTAAAGTTAGTACAGATAATAAACCTAAAGGAAGATATCAACCAATATTTTTTGATGGAGCAAATGTTGATGAACTTGATATTATTAAAGATGGTATAATGGCAGATGGTCAAATATGGGAAGCAACAGACCATAGAGTAAATAGTAAGTATTCAATAATTAAAGGCAAGACTGCTAAAGGATATGTTAATTATTCAAGATTAGAAAATGTTAGTGATGAGTTGTTAACTGGTGATACTTCTACTGATGAAAATACTAAAAATGGTATGGAAGCATTAAAGAATGAAATGTTTTTCTTTGAAGAACTATATTCAACATTTAAAGGATTAGCAGAAAGTAAAGTTAAAGCTAGAACTAAATTATACAATCAAGCTATAAACCATATTATTGAAACTATTGATTTAGAGAAATTAAAAATGACAGCAGAAGAATATTTAAGTAGAATATTAGATGCAGCAGGAATTTCTGATAACTTATATATGGACAAAGATGGTAATATAAGAAATGGTACAAACTATATGGGAAATATAACTGAAAACTATGACTTTAACCAGTATGATGGAGTTGTCTATTTAAAAAAATTAGAAGAAGCTTTAGATAGAGTATCAAGAGAAATAC
>Ga0098061_1000274_pt1 | contig 23665 bp, 8 predicted proteins | sample 22_taG_FD_92579 | JGI IMG/M metagenome (GOLD analysis project Ga0098061, IMG submission 92579) | Marine viral communities from the Subarctic Pacific Ocean - 22_ETSP_OMZ_AT15343 metaG | ecosystem: Environmental > Aquatic > Marine > Oceanic | place: Subarctic Pacific Ocean | collected 2015-01-20
AATTCGCTCAAGAAGTTTCGCAAGAGATATTATAATTTCAAGCAAGATTGGGAAGATGGCACAATATGAGCAATAAAAATTTAGAAACTCTAATCGATGAAGCGCTAGATAATATTCGTGACGATAGAAAAGTTGCGAGAGAGTTTTTAAATGAGATTGCCAACCAGATTGCAAAGGATTCAGAACAGAACAAGTATTTAAGTCCCGTGGCAGCCAAGCATATCGAAACGATGCAGAGATCAAACGAACAATTGGTTAAACTGATTGGTTTGCGACAGAAAGGACAAACACAGCAAGTAGGACTCACAGAAGAAGACAAGAACGATTTATTTGATTTGATTCAGAGCGCCCCCTAATGTCTAAAAGTACAGATTGGAAACAAGCTAATTACGCCATTTGGTCCCGCCGTCGCGCCCAAGATACTTATGGAAAGAACAATATATTTAAAGCGAGGGCGCTTACACAAGGATTTGTTTTGACGCCTGCGATGGCCAAGGGCCTTGAGGCCACGCGCGCTGGCAAGGAAGGAGACGACAAAGACACTCGACATGTTAGAATGTATTTTATAGGTAGAATATTGGGCCCAAATTCGCCACACAAATTTTTACCAGATCCCTGTGACCCGATTTTTACAGATGCAGAAACTACTGCATGTGCCTTGAATGCGATTTCCCTCCATACAATCTTCATTACAACAAAAGATTTTAATTATGGTGATAAGGATGCTATATCCCCTAATGATATTTTTAATGTTGCTTTAAAGGCTGGCACTGGCAATGCGCCATATAATTTACAAGTTGGAATGGCCTTGAATAGAAATAAGAAATTTCAGGCAAGGAACAACAAAGATGATACAGAAAATTGTAAAAAGTTAAGTAGTATGGATTTTGCAGGTGCCATTGACTGCGGCATGCCCACACCTGATCCGAAGACGAGTACAATCGCTGGTCAAAGTGTGACAAATGGCAAGTTGCCGAGTGATATGTTGGCAGGAGTTGATACAAATAATTCGAGTGCCGGCACCGTTCTGGCCGCCGCCGTTTCTGATTTTAATAAGATGGCTGCTGCCTTTAAAACAAATTTCGTAGAGAAGTTCCCACTAAATAATGGATATCGTAGTTACGCAGATCAGGTCAAGGTTGCATGCATGTATGCCAGCGAACCAGGGCGCGCCGCAGAACCCGGCACTTCAAATCATGGCTGGGGCCTGGCTTTTGACATGAATGTTCCCGGCGAGGGGAACACCACCGCACAGTTCGCGCATGCTTATTATATATGGATGGCGGCCAACGCGGGAGATTATGGATGGGTTAACCCATCATGGGCCCGCCAAGATTGCAATTCGGCCGTCCAGAAGTGCAAGGCAGAGCCTTGGCATTGGGAATATACCAAACCGACAACACCACCTCTCGCTGAGACTGACGCCTCCGAATAGGATAAAATTGATGTCTGATAATACAGATAGTACAGATTGGAAAATAGCTCTTGAATTGATCTACGCAGAGTCGCCTGAAAAGCGAGATATCTACGGCAAAAATAATATATTTCAAGTAGTTGCTCTTACTAATGGATTTACTTTGACCCCGGCCATGGCCCGCGGGCTCGATAGTGCCTTTCGGGCTGGTGACAACGACAAAGGAGATACTCGACATATTAGAATGTATTTTATAGGTAGAATATTGGGCCCCCAATCCCCGCATATGTTTTTACCATTTCCTTATGATCCGGCCATATCTGAAAATGAGAAATGCCATCTCAATGCAATTTCGCTTCATACGACTTTTCTTACGGCAGATGATTTTGTTTTTGATTCCAAAGAACCTATCTCAAAAGGAGATATTTTTAATGTCGTTTTATTCCCTGGCACTGGAGATGATCCATTTAATTTACAAGTTGGAATGGCATTGAGTAGAAATAAAGAAGAAACACACGCTTCTATAAAGGGGATTAGCGAATCAATACAAAATATGTCTTATGACACAACGTTCTCACCGCCCGCAGCACCAGAATTGCCTGTTACCCCAGGAGACGAATGCAAGCCATTGACCACTGGAGATGTTGCGTATCCTTGTTTAACAAACACTTCTGTAAGATTGGTTGTTTTTTATCATGGTGTAGAAAGCCACGGTAATCAAGCAGTTGTGCTTGGAAAACTTAAAGAAATTGGTATTGCCGATAATGTAATGTTTTTGATTCCCAAAGGTCGCGACAAAAATTATGCTGATGTTGAACAATCAATTGAAGAGTTGGTAAAATTAAATGGGCTCACGATAACAGATAAATATTTGGGAGCATGGAGTGGTGGTTCGGTTGGATTTAAAACGGCATTTTATTATGGCACTCGACCATGGCCCGGCGAATTTAGTGAAACCATGTTGGCGGATCCTTCTCCATTTCAATGGACCGAGGGTGTTACATATATGGAATATAGACCAGAAAATTGGACAGGCCCAAACGCAGAACTTGGACAACAGCAGATTCCAATGGCAGAACAAATTGAAAACGCTGGAGGTAAAGCTGTCCACGTAGCTCTCGGCCATGAAGAAATTTTAGTGCAGATCTTAAAGAGATTGGCAGCATAATATCCTAAAATAAATAAATAAAATAGAACTATATAAAGGAGTAGGAACAAAATGGGTAAAAGAAAATTAATTAGACAAAATTTCGTTGAATGTGATGTGGGAGATATTGGAACAAGCGTTGCCGGCGAAAGTACTGCTCCAGAACTCGTAGAAGACAGAATTAAGCAGGGGAAGCCAGTTAATCAGGCAATGGGGGGTATATTTCATACGTCTCCCCCACATCCATTTGTTACTTTTAATTCTGCTACGAACGAGAAACGAATCGGAGCAGACGGCGCCGACATTGTTTTTGGACAAGATCGTCCAACTGGATTGTCCTCGGGCTTTGGCTTCAAGGGCATCTTTTCTCCAACAATTGATCTTGTTGTGGGTAGAGTCTCGTCGGCAAAAGATGGAGAAGGCCCATGTGAGGGAATGTTTGTTGATAACAACTTTGCTGCCGACGCCGCAAGAATATATATAAGTCGGCTGACCAAGGTAGATACAAATTTTGGTATTGTAAGAGCAGGTTCAGGAGGCAGCACCCCGGAACCCGGCCGGTCAGGAATTGTAATTAAAGCCGATAAAGTTAGAGTTATTGGCCGAGAAGGTGTAAAAATTGTTACCGGCAAAATGCAGGGCCTAAAAGCCGGCACAGACGGAGAACTTAATTCTGTCGGGGGTAAAATAGAACAGGCCCCTACCATTGAGTTAATCGCCGGCAATTATGGCGAATACCGAACAGTGTGGGGAGGAGCGGCCAACATGCGGGAACGGATTGAATATTTACAGCCAGTTATCAAGGGAATTAACATGCAAGATTGTATAAAAGAATTACGAGGCATGCTTGATCGCACATTGGCAATGCTTCAGAACTTTATAACAACCACAATAACTGCATTAGGGGTTATTGGGATCGATCCGATTCGGAGTTGGGTTCCATCGGGCTGTTCAACATCTGTGCAGATGGCGATAAACTATGCGTTAGTTCCCGTATATACTCTACAGGCAGATCTTATAGCTTTTGAGCAAAATTATCTAGAATGGTCCGGTTACAAATGGATCTGTAGTAAAAGCGTTAGGACGACTTAACTATGGCACGTTCAGAATTTTTACCATATCAGGATGCAGATGGCGATGGCCTAATTGACGTTTGTGATGATGTGATGGATGTTGCGGAAGTAGAAGAATGTCCAACTTGTACACCAAATCCTTCCGCGATTGTTCCCAATTGGCGAAAATTAAAAATTTATGAACCTTTTTTAAATGAAAAAACGTGCCAGTATCAGATTACGATAACAACGCATCATACAACAACGGGCGCCCCAGAAAATGCCAACGAGGAACAATCCGCCGCGGCCCTTAAAGAGATATATGATGAAAATGTTGAAAAAGCGATTCAAGTTTTATTAGATGTGTTTGACAAAGATGATTCTGATGCCTCTAAGGAGGTAGTTGGAGCCACTATTGAATATACGGATTATGATTTAGCCCCTCGTCCCAAATCTAGATTAAAACTGCTTTATTCTGTGCCGTATGATATTATAGATGGATTAGATGAAGCCTCCGGCGATGAGGATGATGAAGAGGACGATGAAAGTACTGATGTTACAGTAACATATATGGCATATGAAATGGTACCCAAATGGCTGGATGCTAGAAAGGGCTTATCACTTTATGGCAGATATTTGAAAATTTTTCGACAGCTTGAAAATTCAAATATTTTATTTTTGAATGATAATTCGGTTTTTAATTTAGAAGATTATGGTGATTATGGTTTTGGGGAATCCGTTTTAAAAGACTTGTTAAATCAATTGGATGACTTTTTAAGATCCAAGGGGTACAATATAGCTGGTGTTGGTGTTTTCTCGTTTGGTGGCGGCAACAGATCTATTAAAAATATAAAAGTTGAAAAAATATTTTTTAGATTTAGCAAGGAATATGAATTAAAGAAAATAAAAGTATATACAGCGGATTGCCCAGAAGATCCTATATCCTATATAAGCAAATTATCATCACTAAAAGCTAAATCTGCATGGAAAGACCCTACAGCGGTAGCATATTGGGCCCATTTAGATGAAATAGAAGTGGATCTTAAGGCAACAACACCTCTTCCATGGTTGGATTTTGTTAAGAAATACACCTATCCAGAAGTGTATACAATGGCAAATGCTGAATATGATCCGGATGCAGAGGGCCCCCTTACTTGTATCGGAGAAGCGCTTGCAAGCGAAGCAAAACAAATTGGTAGTGATGTAATGGATGAAGTATTTGGTTTGGCAGATGCAATTGCATATAAATTTCACGAAAACTTATGCACCGACGCCGCCGGCCAAGAATCAATACTACAAAAACTAGGCCAACGGGTCGATCCGAAGACCGGTCAGTCGGAGTCAGTTGCCGCCGTCGCTCAGGCGCAGGCATACGAAGAACTAGAAGATAGCAATCCATTTCTCTTTTATTTCTGTAATGAACTTTTAAAAAGTGTATCTGGCGGTACTACCGGCTCTGCTACTAAAAGTCCCGGTGTTAAAGCTTGGAATTCTGGATTCGCGGAATTGGTTGGCAAACTTTGGGTTTGCGGACTTTTGGATTTGTTGGCATCGGCCATTCAGTGTTTATTCGCGGGACTATCATTAGAAGAAGCTCTTGCGAGCATGGTAGAGAACGCTCTTAAAGCAATGTCAATTGATAATTTTGGTGATTTGTTTATTGGGCTCCCCCCAGAAAAACAAGCAGAGCTATCTGCCTTGGTACAGAAAAATCTTGATGAAGGTAATATTTTTAAAGAAGGATCAGCCGCCGATTTGGCCTCCGACGATGTTACGGGAAACTATATTGCGACTGAACCATGGGCATCTGAATCAGTCATTGAAGAAGAAAAAGATAATATGACAGAGGGTTCGTATGAATCAATGACTCGCAGCGAATATGAAGAATATACTACAGGATCTAGACGCTCCTTGGCAACCACATATGATTATGCAACTAGCGCCCAAGAAGGCACCGAAGAATTGAGTAACAGCATTTTAATGGAAGCCTATATTAAAGCACTAATAGAAGTATATTCGGAAAACTTGTTGGATTTGGTAGATGAATTAAACAAGTTTCCAGGCGCCGAGATTGTATCTTCAGTTCTCGCAACCCTCGTTTGTCCCATCCCAGCTATGTTTAATCCCAGTATAATGGACTTTGTTAAGGATCTTGAGCTTCCGTTTTGTAGAAACATGAACGAACTCGCTCTACCGAGACTCGAATGGCCTACAAACTGGTTGTCATATATTAAAGATCTCTTGGGGTCTTTGAAAGACGCAGCCATTTGGGCCCTCAATGAGCTATTATACAGAATTCTTATTATGCTAATGGTAAAGATTTGTGAATTAATAGGAGATGCAATTTGCAAGGCGCTAGAAACTGCTGGTGATTTAGCAGCCGCATTGCCAGATCTTTTAACTGGAAGAGATAATCTCTCTAATGTAATTGGAGAATCAATTTGCGGCGATGATGCCGACGATGAAAAGGTTAATGATACAATTGCGGAAATGTTCCAATTGCTTGGGAATGGCGGCGCCGCGTTTAGTGACCAAGAACAAGTTATAGCTTTTGCTGGAGATCTTTCTTCAGCAGTTACGAAACAAGAACTAACAAACTGGATCTTGGGGGATCCTTCCGCAGCCCTTTTGGAAGTCGTAGATAATTTGATCGAGTTTGAATATCCAGATTTTAGAGACAGCATAAGAAACGAAGGAGATGCTGCGAGCTTGGGTAGAAATATAGGTAATTTGATGCCGGTAGATTTTAGGGCCGGCCTGAAAGATCTCGTAGATTCCCTTCCTAAAAATCAAATCTTGCCGGCCAATCCTAGTTTGTGTGCTAGTCCGGAACAAATTGAACAATTTTGTGAGTTAAGGGCAGAATTACTATCTGGTAGAGCCTCGCCGGAACAGATTGCTAAAATGTGTGAGGATACTCCTTCGTTGGGTGATTTAGATGATTTGGGCAAGGTTTTGCAAGATGGAATTCCGAATTACATAAAAAACAATATGCCTCCCCTTATGTCGGATCCTGGTTGCGACAATGGATTGTTACCTTTCGAACCAGAAACTACAATTGCGGCCGCCACTGTATCTCTGGGTAACGAGCTTGAAATGCTTAAGGTTGATTTTTCAACTGACATGCTTGGCAACGGCCCCGGAGAAAAAAATTGGGGGATTATAAATATGATTCTTTCCGATACAATGGGCAATCCTCTAACTGCACATCACAGGAAAGCGTTTAGTCAAAAGAGGTATGTTGATTTCAATGTTGAATATGATTTGAAAGATCTGCTGGCGGACAACGCCACCGCGCTCGCAGATTCCGGCGCGGCCGTTCTGCTCGCCCCCGTCCTCGCGGCAATTTCTGCAATGGGTAGCGGCCCCGCCTTGACTCCTCGTCAGAGAGGCGCCTTTCCGGCGAATGTTGCCGAATGGTTGCAGGAAGAAATGACAAACATAAATGTAACCTACGCTTCAAACAATGACTGGAAAAAAGATAGAATAATTTCAAAGACGCTCTCAGATTATACAAGCATTTTTCGGCCGGCCGTTAATTTTCTGGGATTGGTAGACATGGGATATAATGTCGAAACAGAACCAGATTATGAAAATGATAAATTAGATTTTATTGTGAAAGGGCGTAAACAAACCCCGGATGTGACTTTACAGTTTAGAGATAATTCAAGAGGCGCCGCCAGCAGGGGATTGATCAACTTCCAAGAAGGATTTGATCTCGAATTTTATCTTTCCGATTTGGAAGAACATGTAGCAGAATTTAGAGGTGATACCGAAGGCCCCCGCAATTTACCTAGCGATAATGTAAGAATTAAAATAGTTGATGTGCGCGACACATCAACCGATTTCTCGCTTCTCGCCCCCGCAACACTTATGCCCATCCCCATTCCCGGCGCCGCCGCAACTTCTTTATTCAAAAAGGAGACCGAACGAATCAGCAAAGATAGAAGATTTGAATTTATAGCGATCGATGATACGCTTGGAAACATGGAACTAGATGAATATCCTACTTTTTTAAGTACTTTTGAAACTAAATCGTCATATACTCCACAAGTTGTACTACTCGCAGAAATGCTTAATAATGCCGGCGCCAGCATCGGTAACAAAGAACAAATTAAGAACACTTATGATTCGATTATGAGCAATTTTTTGCAAACAATTTTTCAGTCTGTTGCATCCAATGAAGCGGCATTTAATTATGGAGCAGAATATGATAGCTTAACGTCGGGAGATGCTATGTATGTCGTCCCCGATAATACTACTGATGTGCCATCGGAATATTGGGGCGGTGCATATGAAGACGCGCAAATTACAGATTCTGAAACCGAAGATCTGCGCCCAATTGAAAACGATGACCAAATTCTTGGTGTTAGTTACATGCAATATTCAATCGAATCCGGCACAAGAGATGAAGAAAATAGAGTATTTTTTCTAGATCCGACAATCTTTGGTGGCAATTATATGAACCCTGCTGTTTATGTTAAGCCTTTACAAAATAAAGGTTGGTTGGGATTTGTAGATGTAATGTTTCCGGACCTGAGCCCCTGTAAGCCACAAAACACAGATTTAATTGATTTTGGTGACATTCAAGATATGATTGATGAAATTTATCCTAGCATCCCATTTGACGAAAGATTAAAATCTGATCCTAATTGTGTTGTCGAGGTTCCATATAATAGAATTTTAGATCGCACCGCGGTCGCTGGCTTGCAAGGATTGATTAGTGCTGCAATTAGAGTATTTGTAAGTGTGCATTTCATCAAATCTTTGGCAACGTTCACTAAATTTAGCCCACAGTTTCCTCAAAATTATAGTTCTCTATACGCATCTTATATTGTTGAAGATATGGAGGCCGCCTTTAAAGATTCTCAAAAAGCAGGTTGGGAATTCTTTAATCCGTTTAAAGATGACGAATTTTGGTATGCGTTTTTGGAGCAATCAGTTCAAATGTACGGCCGTCGCTTAGATCAGGGCGATATTCAAACTCCACCTACGGCTGTTTTGGATGCTCTTTTCAGATTAAACGACTTGCAGGAAGATTATGATTATGCAAACACAGAGGATCTTAAAGAAGCAAAAGACAACGATGAAGTTGGTCGACTTAAAACTCTTAAAAATTATCGTGTCGATCAAAATCTTGAAGCCGTTTGGGAAACTCAAGAAGATGCCAAATTAATCCTTAAAGAATTGGTGATGGAACAGGTCAACTTTATGACCAAAAAATTCATGAAAAATCTTAAGATTGTTGGAATGGCTCCCGATGTTCACGATATGGGGTATTACTTACTTGAAAACTTCACTCAAGGAAGCAGTCTCACAATTAATGAAAACGTGAAAGCGGGGGGATCCATACGAGAACAATATATTAATTTACCCGCAGTTCCCATTGAAGAAGATGTCGATATGGAGTTTCATAATGAGGGGGATGAGGCATATTATACACATGGTGGAGAATTTATTGTTAAAGAAGATAGAGATGAAGAAGGGTGGAATGTTGGTCAAGAATATATTGGATATTATCATGTTATGATTGATTCAGAAGCCGATGATATTATTTATATGGTTGGCGAATATCACGACGAAGATCCGCATGATGTTTTATATCCAATGGTTAACAAAGTCGAAGTTGCAATTGGAGATGTAAGCGAATATGGTAGTACCTCTTCTTCCACTTCTACGACACAACCATTTGTGGTTGAAAAATACGTGAGTATTAATGGCACCCGGGTGAGCCCTGCCGCGGCTAAATCAACAATTGCTAGCCAAGATACAACTCTGCTCATATCAGATGTATATCCCGGTAATTTAAAAATTGCCAATGATGTAAATGGGTATCCAGTTGGCCTCCTTGGAGAGCTTGGTGTTCGCCATGGCATTGTTTTTTATATGACCTTTGGCGGCACTAAATATGAAATTGCATCTGCCGAAGTCGATGCACTTGATTTACCAATGAATAAATTTACTGTTGCAGAAGCGAATAGTAAGCTACTGCTTTGTTTGATCAATAATTTGAAAGAAGATGATAGATTTAAATTAATGTCCAGGTATATTTTCCCCCTTAACAAATTTACATCACTCACAGCAATTTATAATAATTTAGGCTTTTTACCTTCAATTGGAGAAATAACTGTTGATGAGGGTGAAACTTTCCTGAAAATTAATCCGCTCATGGCAGCCGACGTGTCGCTCGGTGTGGGCGAAGGCCCCTTGGCCATGGCCGCCGCCGCGGCGGCTTTCGATTCGGCTAAAAAACCAGGCATGCATGCGGAAGTTGAAACAGATGACGATGGTTTTGTCACCAGTGTCTCAACAGAGGGTGTATCCGGTTGGGCTTCAGCAGAAGATCGGGAACCCGGATTGCTTGGTGGTTTGTTTGTTCGAGAATGGGATAATTGGGATCAAGTATTGTTAAGAAATTCAAAGAGTCGAATTAAAAAACTATTTAAAAATCATTATAATTCTAGAGACTTTGATGTTGATGAGATCGGCGGCAAAGAATCGTCCCCCGGCCAGGTTGTTTTAAATCAGTTGAAGGACGCCCTAAAACCCCGCACAGGCGAAAAGATATTACCTAGATTTCGGCGCCGACGTTTGATATCAAATCCATTTAATGCTGATGGAGAATTGTGCGAAAACAAAGATTGATGATAATTATAATGAGGTAATATAAAAAAATGTCTTCTTTATCGGTTGCTTTGCCATTGAAAGTCAGTCTTGTCGATGGTTATGTGATGAATAAAAGTTTAAAATCTTTAATTAAACAAAATTTAAAAATGCTTATATTGACAAATCCTGGCGAAAGGGTGATGGAGCCAGCTTTTGGCGCTGGGTTAAATCGGTACTTGTTTCAGAATTTCACTGAGAGCACATATTCAGAAATAGATACAAGAATAAGAGAACAAGTAACCAAATATATGCCTTCGGTTAAAATAAACAGAATTTCCTTTGATCCCGGTGGGCAAGATTTTAATAAGTTATCTGTTTCCATTGAATACTCTGTACCAAAGATTCATGTTAGGGATTTATTAGAGTTTACTATTTAAAGTTGAGGAACATTTATGGCAGACGAACAGAAAAAAATAGTACCGATTGATTATACACATAGAGAGTTTGAAAGTATACGTAAAGATTTGATGCAAATTGCAGAAAGATTTTATCCAGATACCTTTCAAGATTTTAGCGAAGCCTCCTTTGGAGCATTAATGCTTGACGCTGTTGCTTATGTGGGTGATCAGCTTTCGTTTTATTTAGATTATAACGTTAATGAAACTTTTCTCGATACCGCGTACCAATATAGCAATGTCTTGAGGCTTGGTAGGGCAATGGGATATAAGGACACAGGGCGCCCCTCTACCTATGGTCAAGTAGCGCTTTTTATTTTAGTTCCTGCTTCTACCACGGGTATTGGGCCCAACACAAATTATGTTCCCATTCTCAAGAGAGGTACCCGATTTTCGTCAAACACGGGTTTAGGTTTTGTGTTGACTGAGAATGTAGACTTCGCAGATCCAAAAAACCCTGTTGTTGTGGCAACAGTAGATACAACAACGGGCGCCCCCACCAAATTTGCGATTAAGACATACGGAAATGTTGTTTCTGGTCATTTTGGTGTAGAACAAATAGCCATCGGCGCATACGAAAGATTTAAAAAAATAAAGTTATCAAGCGCCAATATTTCGGAAGTTGTTTCGATTATTGATTCCTCCGGCAATGAATATTTTGAAGTAGAATATCTATCTCAAGATATTATATACAAAGAGCTTACAAATAATAATTATAAAAATGATAATGTGCCGTCTGTAATTAAGCCATTTTTAGTTTCTAGAAAATTTGTTATTGAAAGAGATCGCAATAATGTTTATTTACAATTTGGAAGTGGCAAAACAGGAGCTTCTAATGTGGTTGCTGAACCACAAACGGTTGCATTAGAGATTTTTGGTAAGGATTATGTCACAGATACAACTTTTGATCCATCGCGCTTATCTAAAAATGAAAATTTTGGTATTGTTCCATCGAATACTACGTTAACGATTACATACAGAGTTACGAACCCTTTGAATTCAAATATCGGCTCGGCCGGACTAAATTCGGTTTCTTCACCAAAATTTGAATTTAAAAACAGAGAAACACTCGCAAGAACCACAACCCGGGATGTTATTGATTCTTTGGAGGTATCAAACGAACAGCCAATCGTGGGAAACACAACCACCGCCAATACAGATGAATTGAAAAAAAGAATATATGATACTTTTCCAACACAAAATCGCGCCGTGACACAGGCAGATTATGAAAATGTTGCTTATAGGATGCCTGCTAAATTCGGTTCAGTTTCTAGATGTTCTGTGCAAAGAGATCCAGATTCTTTAAAGAGAAATTTGAACATGTATGTAATTTCTGAAGATCGTTTTGGTAAGCTTACTACAACTAACTCAACTATTAAAAATAATTTAAAAACTTGGTTAAATAATTATAGAATGCTCAATGACACAATTGATATTTTAGACCCTCATATAATCAATATTGGCATTGATTTTGTTATCAAGGCGGCAACAGGTACCGATAAATATTCTTTATTAGATTCGGCCATTCAAACCCTTCAGGTACATTTTAATACAAAGTTTTATATAGGCGAATCATTATATATTAGCGATATTTATCAAGAATTAAAAGGTGTTAAAGGGGTGTTGGATGTAACAAGGGTAAAAATAAATAATAAAACTGCCTCCCAATATGCCAATTCGCATTTAGATATCAATGCGAATTTGTCTCCAGATGGAAGTCATTTGATTGTGCCACGTAATGCAATTATAGAAATTAAATTTCCAGCAACAGATATTAAAGGTAAAGTTAGATAATGGCTCTAAAAAACTATACAGCTAGCGCCGACACCACAATCGTTAACGTATTTCAGCCCGATTTGGCCACTCGCGGAACTGGTGCGAATATGGGGGCAGCGGATGTGGTCGAGGTTTTCTCGATTTATGGAAGGGTAACTACAAGTTCACAAGAACTATCAAGGGCTCTTATTAAGTTTCCCACTACAAAAATCGCCGCAGATCGCACCGCTGGCACAATTCCAGCTAGTGGAGATGTTAGTTTTTATTTAAAGATGTTCAATGCAGAACATTCAAGAACCATTCCAAGAGATATTACTTTTATGATTCGGCCAATATCTCAAGATTGGGAAGAAGGGGTGGGATTAGATTTAGAAACATATGCTGACGAAACAAAAGGATCTTCTGGCGCCAATTGGATGAGTGCTTCAAAAAATACTGCATGGACTGGCAGTACGCTTTCATCGGTTTCTGATGTTACAAATCGTTCGGTGGGCGGCTCTTATTTAACTAGTGCTGGAGATCCGGTATTTAAGGTCACGCTCCCTTCCGGTCTAGAGGATATAGATGTTGATATTTCTTCGCTTGTAGAAAAATGGATAGCCGGAACAATTAATAATTATGGTGTCGGTATATACCTTTCATCTAGTTTGGAGGCATCTGCATCTTCGCTGGCTAATACAAATGATGCTGCCGTTTTGCCACTTACTGGAGGAGCCCAAACTTCTTATTATACCAAGAGATTTTTTGCAAGAGGAACTCAATATTTCTTTAAGAGGCCGACAATACAAGCTCGTTGGGATTCCACAGTTAAAGATAGTCGAGGAGATGTATATTTTAGTAGCTCGCTAGCGCCACCCGCAGATAACATGAATACATTGTATTTTTATAACTATATTCGCGGAAAGCTGACCAATATTCCAAGTTTGGGCACCGATAATAGAGTTTATGCAAGTATATTTTCGGGAAGTGCAAATAATTCAGCGCCTTCGGGATCCGCCTTGGTTTTGTCTCCCGACAATAGTGGATATGTTCGCAGCGCCGAACCTACCGTTATAACTGGTGGTCTAGTAACGACGGGAATATATTCGGCTTCTTTTGCGCTTACGGGCACCACATCAATAACCACCTTATACGATGTTTGGTTTACTGGTAGTGATACTATGATAGCCACATCCTCTACAACACAATATTTTACTGGTTCTTTCTTTCCGCAAGTGGTGAATCCGGCCCAGACAGTATCTAAGCCTACATATTATTTGAATGTAACGAACCTAAGAGGCAAATATCGAGCCGACGAAACAGCAAGATTTAATTTGTATATCAGAAATAAAAACTGGAGCCCAACTATTTATACAGTAGCAAATTCAACTCCGGATAGTACAACTATAGTAAGTGCCTCTTATCGAGTATTTAGAACGATGGATGCCTATGGAGCAGTCCCATATGGAACTGGATCCGACTTACACACGCACATGTCTTATGATGTGTCGGGTAATTATTTTGATTTTGATATGAATCTTCTCGAACCCGGATATGAATATGCATTTAAATTTGCTTTTTACGATTCAGCACTAAACTCTTGGTCAGAACAACCGGGAGCATTTAAGTTTAGAGTAGAAGATTATGAGTATTAAGAAACTTTTTGGTTCTACCGATAAGTCAAATAATTATCTTTCTGATACAAATCAGAAGGACGCTTTTCAAGATGCCGAATCGGCGCGTAATGTTAGGGCGATCAAAGAAAAGCAAGAAACATTTGTACCTCAAATCGATTGGTCGGAAACTAAAAACTTTGCCAAATATGGTTCAGCTTATTTATACTATAAAGGTGCAGTTGAGAGGATTCATGATTATTATCCTTACGATGGCTCTGATGCGGAAATCAATGAATTTTATAACAACCTATTGGGTGTTGAAAAGTATATTTTTGATAATGAATACCCCAGAACAAATGGTTATGCAATTATTAGTGCCGATGGCTGGGGCACGACAACGATTAATTCCGGTTCTGGCTATGGATTACCAAGTGAGCTAGAATATATTACTTTTTATGGCGGACCAAACTCTTCTTCATATACTACATTAGATGGCGCCTTTTCAAATCCGCATGATAGCAGGTTCCAATATTCCAATATTTATGACACCAGCATTTATCAAACTGAGGGGCTTCCAACTGATTATGGAGATGGCACCCGGGAATCAAACTTAAAATCAGATTTTGATACGGGTGTCACTGTTGAGTTTTGGCTAAAGAAAGACGGCTTCAACAATGCCCTTACTTCTAAAGAAGTTGTGTTTGACATGTGGAACAATAACGATCCACGGGCGGTTGATTACGGCCGATTAACAATTGAACTAACAGGTGCCACCACCCCTGCCAGTAGTTTGTCGCCCTTCTTAATAACAGCGCAATCTGGCACGACAGGTATATTTACAGCATCTATCGGACAAAATCTCACTGCCGATTCTTTAAAATCTTGGCAACATTATGCGATTTCTTTCTACAACTCTGGTAGCAACTTTGTTTCAAAACTATACGTTAGTGGCACTTTAAATGATACATATATTGAAAATTCACTAACATTAGGCGAATTGCCCGAAAAAGATTTAATGGGGCGTATTGGATCGCTGTTGACAAATGTGGGCCCCGCGTCCGGTACCATCACCAAGCCAGCGCTGGCAGATGCCGTCTTGTTTAACGCGGCCACCGGTTCTGGGAAACTTAGTGGCTCTTTGGACGAATTTAGATTTTGGAAGGAAGCCAGAAGTGCCAACGATATAGCACGAAACTATATTGGTCAAGTTCGCGGCGGCGTTAATTCAGACATAAGCAATACGACATTAGGTATATATTTTAAATTTAATGAAGGAATCACCGGAACATCAAGCGTCGACGATACGGTATTAGATTATAGTGGTAGAATTGGCAATGGAGTTTGGACAGGATATGACACTTATTCAAGAAATACGAATTCAGCCATTGTGGAGTCCAGCGCCTCCGCGACAGAATATAAAGATCCGATTATATATTCATTCCATTCGGATGTTACAACATTAAAGGGTAATCTATTAGATAGCGGCTCATATCATGATTCTAATAATAATGGCTCTTTTCTGAGCTTAATGCCTGGCTGGGTTGTTGAGGAGCAAGATGACGAAACTTCCGATCTTAAGAAGCTTACACATATTGTAGGCGTCTATCTTGATAAGCTACATTTACAAATTTCGGCCCTGCCTGCGCTAAAGACTATAACATATACAAGTTCTTCGCACAAGCCACTTCCATTTGCTCAACATCTTCCGCAATCTCTTGGATTGTATATGCCGGAATTATTCATCGATTCCGATGTAATGGAGAAATTTTTAAGTAGAGATCAGACGAGTCTTTTTGAATCCGACTTAGATGAGACTAAGAATTTAATTTATCTGAATTTGTATAACAACCTCGCCGGTATTTACAAAAGCAAGGGAACCGAAAAATCAATTAAAAATGTTTTTAGATGTTTTAACTTAGATGATAGACTGATTAAGTTAAGTACATATTCGAGCGGCAGAACGTTTCCTCTAAAAAACAATCTTGAGCAGACACTAGTAAACAAAACACATATTAATTTAAACAAGAATGAGAACAAAGCCGCCGTAGTATATCAGGCAAAAGGCACTTCCGAGACTTCCGCTACCGCAGTAGACGCTATTGACACAACTGGTGTGAAAGCCACCCTTCTTGATGTTACGTTTACGTTTTCTGTACCTCCGGCGAAGGGTGGCGAAGGTGGTACAACCACGATATCGCTGCAAAAGTCTGCAACAACCTCACCAACGGCCGGCGCAAGTTCGATTGGTATTGGTTTTAGTAACAAGACAGATGCTGAAATTGCTGAACTTATTATCAATGCCATCAATGGGGCTTCGAAGACAAATATTGTCTTTGCGACCTCGGCAAACGGACAATCCGGCTACCAGTCTGGTATTAGGGCATCCCAAGGCAGCAGTAATACTCAAATTACGCTTACGATGATTAGTCCCGGGAGTGACGGTAATCTTACTAACGCAATTGCCGAAGGTGTTCACAGTGGCGAGTCGGTTGTTGTTGTAACAGACTTTACCGGCGGAACTGGCGAAAGTAGCGGCCATATTTCCGGAAGTGCCAGCCGGCTGCCGAATGGAACCGATGAAGGCGAGGCCCTCGAAGACAAATATGGACTTACCGTAGAAGCAGATATAACATTCCCATATTTTAATATCGATAATGATCCTGTACATAGAAACTTTTACACAGCATCATTGTTTGGCGTGCATACGGTTTTTACGGGTGCTACGAGTCCCGTTACCACTTATCCTTTCAATTCTCTTTCTGCTTCTCGCGACGGCACAGATACCACATTATTGACCGGTAGCCAAGATTATGCAAATTTCCAAGTTTTTGCTTGTAGGGATGAATTAGGTTCTAAGAACGTACACTTTAGATTGGATTCTTTAAATGCTCCTAATCCTCTTCCGGCCCTTACTAGTAGCACCTTTTTCAATGTTTATGACAATGACAGATGGAATTTTTCAGTTCGGATTAAGCCAAGCAATTACCCTGTCGCTGAAATTGTAACAGGCTCGACGGGATATACCTATGATGTTATCTTCAGGGGAGTTAACGCTGTTCTGGGGAATGTTCAAGATAGTTTTATTGCCACCGGTTCTGTTACTAAAGCTGTAGGTCAGAATTTCCTTAGAGCGCCCAAAAGATTGTACGCCGGCGCAAGAAATACAAATCTTACTGGCGCCAACCTGCAAGAATGCGATGCAACAATTGGCGGCGTTAAATACTGGACAAAATATTTAGAAGATGAAGATTTGAATCAGCACATTTTCGATACTGATAATATGGGAATTTCCGGTTCTTACAAAAATATTTCTGCCCTTGATTCTAATAATAGTACCTATGATTATCTCAACTTAAACACGATAGTATTAGATTGGAATTTTGATAGTGTAACTGGTTCGGATTCCGGCGGCAATTTTGATGTAAAAGATATTAGTTCCGGCTCGGCATTAATAAGAGATAATTATGGCTGGCTCGGCCTCCTTGCCGGGTATCAGCACACTGGTTATGGATCTGGTTTTGAGGCTTCTTCAACTGATGTGATTGATAAGCACGCAGTAAACACATTTAAATTTGTAAATCCAGAAAATCCAGCATCATCAGATATGATTAATATACTATCAAGTGATGATGTTATTTATGGATTGCCTGTTTCGCAAACCATTCCTAGTTTTTTCCATACAATAGAAAAGAGCATATATAACGCCATTTCCGAAGAAATGCTTACATTTTTTGCTGGTGCCATTGATTTTAACAATATAATTGGAGAGCCAGTTAATCGATACAGATCGAGATATAAAGCAATAGAAAAGTTAAGAGAGATTTTCTTTAGAAGGGTTACTTCCGTAACTGATGTTGAAAAATATGTTACATATTATAAATGGTTTGATGATGCGCTGTCTCAAATAGTTTCACAATTGTTGCCGGCATCTTCTGAATTTAATGCGGACACTTTAAATATTATCGAGAGTCATGTTTTAGAAAGAGACAAATATAAGTCTCAATTTCCTTTAATTGAATATAAGACAAGTACCGAAGGCCCAGCCACCGGTATTAATGAGCTTACTTATAACTGGAGATTGGGCCACCATCCCGTATCTGATGTAGAAAATAAAAATACAGAGTGGTGGTCCAGCCGCGCCGACCGGCAAGTTAATAGTAAAATATCTTCTGGTGACACAGATGTTGAGATAGGAAGAGAAATTATACGAAGATCGGTAGTGAACAATAACAATCAAACTGCTAGTGCACTCTTCACGGTGGGTGGTGCAAGATATACTGGTTCAACATATAGATTGCGTAGATTAACATTACCGTATAAATTAGACGCCGATAGGCAGCAAACATACAAAGGCGGCGTTAATTTTACTGATAACAAGAATATTCATTTTGCGCAAAATGCTTTGTATCCAGATGGACCAATAGAGACCCCGGGCACTGCGGTGATCCCAGAAAATATATTGGTATTTTTCGCTAGCGATATTATAGCTGTCAAAGATAGCGCCGATTTTACCTCTCCTCCCGAATTGATGAAAACCAAGAGGAATTTTAAAGTACAGCCTGGTCGCGATTGGCAAGGGGGTATAGGATATACCACCGTAAAATCATCGTATGTGCTGCCGTTTAATATCATTAGTGCCTCCAGGGATAATCCCACAACAGGATATAACAAAAATATTGTCGACAAGCTCTCTGGCGGTCTCCAGGTTACAAACTTACATAATGATGTATATGGTCCCGACATGGAAGTGCCGATGCAAGGGCCCTTCACAAGTTTTGCAGTTGGTGGCCACCAGTCGCGACATGTTGATGTAAATACCGGTAGCGATGATTACACAAATCGACCAGAAGCTTGGAAAATGTTATTGGGCGTCATTTCGGGATCATCCCCAGACATTACTGGTGCTTTGGGAATGGTCGGCGCAGATTATCCGTGGCCCAATACTCAAGATCCGGTTGGACAAAGAGCGGTTTATTACCGAAGCTTTGTTGCCAAGCGACCGGTTAACCTTAGAAACATTGCTAGCACAACTTCTTCAGTTCTAGGGAATTACGATAAAAATTGGCAAGTTGTTAGCACCGTAGGCGCTTTCGAAAACCCGAAACACTTTGTTGACAATCAACCAACTCTCCCAGACCAAATTATTCAGACGCCTGGTGCATCTCAGGCAAGGTCTATTTTGGATATTCACAGAGGTGACGACAGCCATTTCCAGTTTATTCCAGACTATTCGGCAGCTTATTTGACTGGCGCCAATAAAAACTCAGTTATAATTGGGCGCTTTGCCGCCCCAGGCGGCATTGAGGTAATGGGCAACGGATATCAAGACATTGGTGCCGCAGAATTGTCAGTTTATAATGCATTACCTTATCGTAATTTAACAGTAATTAAACCCTCACAGGGTCCGTCTGGCTCAACTTCTGAAGCAACTGGCTCCGGAACGACAGGAATTCGAGTATCCGACATTCATGGTAAGGATTTTGGTCTTCGCGCTCATCTCGCTAGGCATGCCGGCCGCTTTGGAAGAGATTCGTTGCTTGTGACAAACCCCGGTGCATCTTATGATGAGTCGCCGGCATTCCACAAAACGCAGAGAAACACGAAGATAAGATTGAAAATAACCAATAATGGAGATATTTTTAATGCGCCTACCATAACGGTAGCCACTTCTTCGCGATACGATAACTTCTTTGTGCAACATCAGATTCCCTGTTCAGATCGCCAATATGCATGGGTTACAAGCTCTTTGGCTTCTGATAGTACTGATATTAGATTTCATGGTATGGCCCCCCTACAAGGCCCCCAGGCTGGATTATATTCAAGTTCCGCTGACGGCTATGTATCATTTCTTAATTATGTCTCAGCCAGCGATGTTTTGGGTACCACAACTCCATCACTTTATCAGCCTACGGAGCGCTTAGGAATTTTTATTGTTGATCCTGTTGACAATATAAGCGCATCTCCCAACACATTGGGGAACACACTAACATCGAGTAATACAGATTATATAAATTCTGATCTGCTGACAAAGGCGGGAATTAACGCCGAAATAACCAGTTCGGTAAATTATTTTAATCTTTTGATGACACAAAGAGGCAATAGTTTTGGCTGGAGTTGGACCGGCGCCCGCTCTAGCGATCACCCAATTTTGTTAAAACAGCGCCGCGCCAACACACTAACAGTTTATGAAAATAATGCAATTAAAAGCTATAGAATGGCACCCGTTTCTACGAGAGGGCGCCCAGCTTACATAAATTATGACATAGAAGGATCTGCCGCAGAAAACATTACAATACAATCAACATTTAATAATGAAAGAATTCGTTTTAATGAAACGGATTTAGATGACTTACAATATCCTACGTCGCAGTGGAATGCAACGCCATTTGAGCAATTGATTGAACTAGGAAAAGACAACGATTCTTATCATATGAATTGGGTACAATATGGAGAAAATATCTTCCCATCATTAAGAAATGAATATCTGTCTCGTTCTACCGAAAGAGTAGGATATGATAATAAATTCTGGAGAAATAGTTTGGCGGCAAGGATTGATGTTGGTACTAGTAGCGCCAACTCCTTCGGTCTCGTTGCTTCGCAAAGTTGCTGGCTGCTTGATGCACAAGAGGATTTCCTTACGAGAACTGCTTCTGTGGCCATAGATACTGCTGGTGGTGCCTTTGTCGAACTCTTAAGTAAGGGTAAAGCCGGAGAATTACAAAACAATTATGTCTTGGTTCATACTGGTGCTGGAGCCAATCTGGTGACTTCAATAAAGAGCCTCGCGCCAGCCGCTCTTTATTCTAGAAAACACTTGTTGTCATCGCCTTTGTCGGTTGTTTCTCCGGCCGGCATAAATATTGCCGAGACCGGAAGTTTGAGTAAGATTTATCTCGATAATGTAGAGATATATGCAGGAGAGGCTGTTTGGGAGGCACCTTCACAAGCTGGTATTGTTGTGAAATCTGGCTCAACTTTCAATTATGAAGTTTCTGCTTCGGCGCCTTGGTTTGACGAGTACAACGATTTCAAAGAAGAACTAAAATTGTTAGCTAAAGATTATGCTATTATTCCAGAATTTAGAATTAGTGAGCATGTTGAAGATTATGTTAAATATGGATTATTTAATAGAAATAAACTTGACACATTTGAGATCCCGGGAACGACAGCAAACAGTAGCACTGCTTCTTTTTATAAAGATTATTCAAACTCAGAATTTATGACAAATTTTGTGAAAGTTAGGAATGATACTGCATTAGGTGCCAAGGAGATTAGATTAGTTTGTAGCGCTGCAATTAGATTTAATCCATACAAGGGGTTTTATCCCGCACAAAGAACATCTGATTTAGTGAAACAACTTTCAAGTTCATATGCCCGCGGGTTTGTTACAGATAGACAAGGAACTGTTACCCAAGTACGCAATGGTGCGATGAGACCACTGGCACAGGCATTGTTCGCTCCTGGTATATTGTACAACTCAATTAAATCTGGAATTGCTGTTGATTACCCAATCGTTACTGAGCCAACAAAAATATCTAAGAATTATTATGGTGGATCTTCGGGTACTGACAATTGGATGATAACATCGAGAAATACTGGAAGTTCTGTTTCTGGTGAGGGATATACTGGTGGTATGTATTGGGATCTTAGAGTTCCGTTCGAGGCGATTATTGAACCAGAAAAATATTTGAATAATATTGATTTTTTCGATGTGGAACCACACCCGTCAGCTTCTCTCAATGCAACAGCATCTTGGACTGGTCAGTCAGTAGACAGCATTTATTCATTAATGGCCAGTAATTTCTTTGGCGAGGTTGGCAAATTCTTCCTTAAGGATTCTGGTTTTACGAAAATGAAGTCAGATATTATAACCAGTGATTTGGAATTTTCAAGTGGAAGCATTTATGGTGCTAGATTAAAAATTCGTCGCTCAACAACTGGTACGCGAACATATCAATTTGAATCTGGCTCTTCTGGCGATAATACGGCGTATACTAAATTTGGTGGAAAACTGCACGATGGTAGCAATTTTGGAACTTCCGGATACCCAATTCCGCAAGATCCAAGACAAAATCCCGGATTTAAAGAGAGCTTTACAATGTATAGTCGCCCCACTGCATTCGGCCCACCGATTGCGGGCCGGCCCGGTGAAGTTCAGGCGACCAACCACAAGGTTACTGCATCTGTGCCGATGGATGGGCTATCTGGATTTAATTGGGCATATACTCCTCCTTATTACCATGGCGAGTCGTGGGTTGACTTTATCTTTGAACCAACAACTGGCTCGACTTATAATCTAGAGAAAATATTAGCTGAAACAAAAACTGTATTCTGGCGAGCAGACCCCGGAATTTCAGCATCTTATGGTCAACTTCCGGCGACTCAATTAATTGCCACCTTTAGTGGTTCATCTGCTCTTCCCGGCGTTGGCGACTTGATTTATGAAGGCAAAAATATTAATGCCAACGCAATGCAGCTTACTGCTAGTGTGAATTGCTTTGGCATAGAGCGAGTTGCTCGCCAAAGTACTGATAAGTTTGGAAATGATGTTTTGGCTGAAAACGAGACTGTTGGTATGAAGTGGGTGATTCAGCCCAAATTTGAAACACCTATGTTGAATTTCAACGATGAAGGCGTGCACCCTATCTCAAATGCCAATTCCACATTAAGTATACCTACGTATGGATCGGCATCTGTGCCTAGAGGAATGTGGCATCAATTTGGGGTTATTCCGGAAACCAGCGATAAAGGAGTTTTCTTGGAAATGGGCGAAATTCCAGTTACTTGGTTGAAAAATCATTATGATGTAATAGTGAACAATTCCACATATAACTCTAATGGCGATATATCCGGTTTAACGGTTTATGAAAGAATGAAGCCGTTGACAGATGTAGTTAAGTTCTCTCCATCAAATAGTAAAGTTCGCTTGGGGGAATTAGCAGATAAGAAAACTATAAAAGAAGCTGTGGTGGTTGTTCCTTATGTTTTGGAAAGCGTAGTAAATACTGATGCTAACAACGTTAGCGGCGAATTCGCGTCTGAGAGAAAGAAGTTCATAACAATTCCGGAAGAACAATTTACGGCCGCTTTGAGCGAATCCATTGGAAGCTTAAAGGGGGACTCTTTGGCGGCATCTGGCGAATCTATCAGAAAACTAGTTCAGAAAATGGAAAAATATGTATTACCGCCCCAATTTGATTTCTTAAATAACAGAGATGTTACTCCTGTCGTAATGTATATGCTTGAGTTTGAATATGCACTAGATAAAGATGATTTAAGTTATATTTGGCAGAACTTGGCGCCACGCGAATATCAAAAGATGACTTTTACTAGTGAGTCTGTCGCGCATGAATTGCTTGACACCGAACTACTTAGTGAAGATGACCTGATGAATGAGAACTTGCGGTGGATGGTGTTTAAGGTTAAACAAAGATCACAAACAATGTACTCTGATTTGATGACTGCGCAAGCCGGCCAATCTGCGAATGGGGAACTTTTTGGCTCCTCTGAAAATAACAATATTGGCTTTAATTGGCCCTATGATTACTTATCTTTCGTTGAGCTAATTAAGATAGATGCAGAGGTCCTCTACCACAACCCAGGAGATGAAAGTTCAACCA
>Ga0098061_1000279_pt1 | contig 23516 bp, 50 predicted proteins | sample 22_taG_FD_92579 | JGI IMG/M metagenome (GOLD analysis project Ga0098061, IMG submission 92579) | Marine viral communities from the Subarctic Pacific Ocean - 22_ETSP_OMZ_AT15343 metaG | ecosystem: Environmental > Aquatic > Marine > Oceanic | place: Subarctic Pacific Ocean | collected 2015-01-20
CTGGATAGCCGCCTAAATTGATTGTTACAAATAATTTTCTCATGTTTCTATACCATATTTCTTAGGTTAACCTATCCATAAAATATGTTCCCGCAAGGTTGTACCTTGATGATGTTTCTCCGATAGGCCAGTTTCACATCTTTTAATTACCCCAACTGCTTATCTCCTATACATCCACAGTTACAATTGGAACGGAAACTTTTATGCATTGCACGTAAATAACGAAATAATAAGAATCGCCATAATGATCTTCTAATCTGTAATCAGTAAAATTGTCTACTATCAATTCCGGATTACGATTATTATCAAATACCGGATAACCATCTTCATCGCGGCCCGATGGTTCTATTTCAGACCTCCAACCCGATGTGCTACAAATATGCCATCTCCTAGATTGTTGAGAAATGATAGTATCCATTACATATTTATCTGCTTCTTCATAAGATGCAAAAACTCTACAAGATGATTCCGGAGTATCAACTCCTTTAAATAATACGTTATATACCAACATGTCTTTCTGCGGTTTTATAGTATTTGTAAAATGTTTCTTCTCCAGTTTCAAAATTGTAGACAATAAACTCTACATCTCTACCGGCAAATGACCCAATAGATATTCCATTATCCAACCCAATATAAGAATAGCCAGAACTGGGATTATAGCCAGATGATTCGATTTCCTCCATTGGACAATTATCGCAAAAAGCCAACATGCATTTTGCTAAACCCCTTAAATCATTAGGAGATAAATTATTCAAGTTGTGTTCGTTTGTTGAAAGTATCATGTTACAAATGTGATTTATGTTCGTTCATTCTTGCTGAACAAACATATACTGTTACTGTGAACTCTATCTGCACACCATCATTTTACCGCAGTATATATTATAAAACCACCTTCAATTGCCGCAATAATTGATAGCCCAGAAATAATCAACCTATCCTTCTGGTCTTTCCACCAGTTCCTGCGCTTTTCTTTTTTCGTTAGTTCCTGCTGAATGTCCATGATGCTATCAATTACCATAGATTCTTTATTCCAATTATCTATCTGGTCATTTAGATATGTTATCTCCAGATTCTTTTGGTCAATAATATTATCGGCTAATTGTAACTGATTGTGAAATAGTTCCCTTTGCTCAAGACCGATAATTACCAATGTAAACTGGCTATCAGTTATGCAAACATTATTCTGGTTGGATAGCACTATCCGCTTTGGCAATTGCTGATAGATGCTTGATGAAGATAGTATCTCGTTGTTCTGGCAGTAACCGGCTAATGGCATTAACCCTATCAACATATATGGAAACAACTTTAGATTTTTCATTTGTAAGACTGTCTATTTTATGTTTTAGTACATCCACCTTTTTAAGAATGGAATTACGTTCATTTTCAAGTACAGTTAGTGTATGTTTCAAGTTCAATATCTGTATCTGCTCTTGATTAATTACACTTGTTTTTCTGGAGTAAAACATATATCCAGTAGAAACATTGGTTACTAGGAGTATTACCACCAGAACAAAAACTACCAACTTACTATTTGAATTCATCTGGAATTTCCTTAACAATTGGTAACCACTTTTTCTTCCTTACTCTAAAATTTGACCATGTTAAATCATCATCCAATACATTGGTACATTTTTGTTTACCGACCTTGATTAAACCGCAACCCCAATCTTGATTAATAACTGCCATAGTCAAATCTGGTCTGGTATTGCGTAGATGCATCCATCCTTTCCAGACATCGCCAGTCCATTGCTCGGTTACTCTCGGAATCTGTTGATGTTCCTCTTTTTCTGGCAGGACATCATGGCACACAATTACACCACCATCATTTAGCCTATCCAAACTATTTTCAACATCTAGTAACCATTGACCAGATTCATGGTCTGCATCGATGAATATAATGTCGAATGTTTCTAAACTTGTATCAAAAAACTGGTTTGTAGTACCAATAAATAATCGGTGATTAAAATCAGAGAAATGTCCTTGAATTGGTGATAAATCAACGCCCCTTTTATAATGTATCGAAATATTACTAAAGTTATTACCAGTATCAACTCCCAATTCCAAATACGTTTGGTAGCCATTTTGCTTAATTAAATCGTTAATGATTATTGTTCTCATAGTCTATTAAAGTATTTCTGTAACCTCCAAACAATTGTTTGCCATTTCTATTGTAAAGGTCTAAATCAATTAGTGAATGTTTATACTGATAACCAACCAATGTTACTTTCTGTTGATGTACGTCTGCCAGTATATATATATCGCTTGTTTGATGGTCTTTTTCTACAATCAAATTACCACCATCTAAATCTGTTGATTTTACATCTATTCGATTCCCTTTTCTGGATACAAAATCACAACTCCCATACTTATTATGGCTTGTAAAATCCCAAAATAAATTAGCATGTTTTCCGAATGCAAATTCGGCTAATGCTCCATTAGTGTTTCCACCAAACCAATCTGGTTTAACCATATTATTATGTGTTTTTTGGGTACACTTGATGAATGTTAGATGCATAACCATCAGATATTCATTTTCGGTTAAATCAATTGTAACCATATACTAGACTGTTCAATTTATCCATTCGCAATTGTTGGACATCCTGCCAAGTATCCACCGAAACTGGTAATGCTTGTTTCTCCAGATCCATTAATATCTCATCCAGATTGTTAAATGATGGCACTACTTTTATTCCGCTTTGCGCTTGACCAGAATAAGGAGTAAAATCAATTGCTACAACTTTGAATTGATAGGCTACTGCTTCTTCAAGTTTTATCCTGCTCCGAAATTTGTTAAATGGAATTTTAGCTAATGGACATAGCATGATATCTACATCTTCAAATGATGTTTGGTACTCGGTTGGTTTTTTCCACCCAATATGCTTATATCGCAATTTCGTCTGGTCTAAACCTAAATGAGAGTTTACAATTGACCTTCTGGAACTATCTGCTCCAATCAATAATAGTTCGTACTTGTTTACATCCAATGTTTCTAGACCAGATTTTAATAGACCTAGATTCATTTCATGCGTATTATTGACTACAATTCCTATACGAATTGTATAAGATTTAGTTTTATTAATAGAAATAGGTCTAATTGCATTTGGTACAATGGTTACACTAGATGCCACCTTATCAATTTTCTTTGCCAGATGCTTGTTAGTTGTCCATACATCACTAGCAATTCTCATTGTATCAATTATGCATTGCTTGGTATTGTGCCGTTTCCAGAATTGGATATTTGGATGATTGTCTGGAATATTCCAGTAATCATCTACATCAACAATTAGTCTGGTTGATGTCGGCATGGAATTCCAAAGATGTAGTGCTTGTTTATGAAAATATGGATTATAAGTAATGGTTCGGGATAGTACAATTACATCATATTTCAATAATTCAGAAAATTGTTGAGACAAAAAATCTGCACAAAAATCAATTCTCAGTCCAATGTCCGATAAATCTTTAAATGGATTATAGATGCGATGAAATATAGTTCCATCCATGTGTTTTATCGAATCAGTACAAACTAAAATTCTCATCGTTCTCTAAAAAAAGTATTGCCGCAATCTGGGCAATAATGTTCAATCATTAATGGAGTAAAACCCCTCAGAATAGTTCGTTTACTATTGCAAAACTTACAATCTCCAGTTTGTATATCGCAATCTGATTTTTTGAACTTCACATAAAAAGTTAGTGCAAATAGTGCTACAAAAAAACCAATGGCTAGAGATATGATGCAGGACATCATACTCCAGTAAATTTATCGCCATTTCTGGTGAAACTGGCCCAGATGTATTTTTCTGGATTTGCCTTTTTATAATTATTAACTGCAATCTGCCATTGCAAATGTTTTTTGGTAATTGGGCCAGTTAAAACTTGTTGCCTAGATGCAGGACTATCATCTGTTGGCCCTAGTCTGTAAACATCGATATATCGCATAAATTCAGCAGGACAATTGCCCCAACCATGAGATGTAGTGATGATATCCATCCCAAACTGTCTTTTTCGGCCCAGAATCGTAGCCAACTCACTTTCAATCTGGCCTCTCATATATGTATTGGCATCATCCAGAATTAGAGTAAAATTATACCAATCGCCATGTTGTTTTCTGGTAGTTGGTTCTCCATTATTCGTTATGCACTTTTTAAGCATATATGAAAACGTAGGTTCTCCAGTTATCAACTTTGATTTTTCTTTCGTTGACTTGTATATAACAACTGCACATCCCGACCAATTATCTGGAACTTCCTCAATCATGTTATAATGCGTAAACATTGGATCGTCATATAATGCCTCCTGACCATCTGGATCTACACATAAAAATCTTTCTCCTTTTGATATTCCTAGTTTCATTATGCGTAACAATTCAGTAGTCTTACCAGATGCAGGTTTACCGAATAACGCCACCATTTTTGCTTGTCTCATATCTTATTTTTTTCCGCTACCGCGATAATTCATCATTCCATTCTCATGTTTATACTTAGTATAATTACTCATGGATGAAAATTTGCCTATCAACTCTGGATTAGATTTAGATGTCTTTGGTACACCATCTCCCAGATTAAATTTTACGCCAGAATACATACATGTTTCTGATCCGGTTAGATTACCAGTATCTGGTTTTACTGATTTACTTCTTACTGGTTCTTCATCAGCAATATCTCTAGCAGTAATTACATTATCCATTTCTCTGGCCCTGCGTACTGCTCGTTGATGCTCTGCGGAATGTTTTTCTTCCTCGAGTTCTGAATCTCCAGACCATGCCCCAGATACTTTATTCCATGCTTTACTCCAACCCATTGCAATGTACCTTTTGTACCATTTATATAAACCAGTTACAGTTCCCATTCCATATGTAAGGAATAATGTTAACGCCAGATACCACGATGGAGTAACATAGGTCTTTTTCCATCTTAGGTACAGTTCCCATGCACGTTTTACTTTCTGGCGATTATGCGCATCAGCAGTATGGTTACCAACATCTTCTCCATGTAGTTTAGAATTAAGATTGGCAAATAACATGTCTGTTACTTCCGTTGTCGCATCAGATGAAAATGAATACATTTCATCAGACATTTCCGAATCCATTGCATCCGGAGAATCTTCATCGGTAAACACACTATTAAACCAGTTCCTGCTATTGGATGTCTCTGCATCTTCTGGATTAGAATCTGCTACATCTTCTACTTCTGGAATTGCATCGGCTACTTTTTCATCTTGATACCAACTATCAAATGAATCAGATTCTAAATCCAGATTGATGTCATTCTGGTTCTCCAGATTCGTATGGTTCTGGTTCTCCGATGGATTCGATTCCTTGTTCTGGTTCTTCGATTGTAGATTCTTCAACATTATCTTCTGCTATTTCTGAAATTTGAGATTTATTTTTTGCCGATGTAAGAGATTCCATAACCATCTGTAACTGCTTTACATCATTTTTTTCGGATACTGCATCCATGATTTCTTTTACATCCAGATTGTCAATAAATCTGCTTAGTGAAAATCCAAGTTCTACCAGTTCTCGTTTTATCTGTGTTTGCCCTCCAGAATAAGACAATGTAACTGGACATAGAATGATCTCGTTCGCATCAGTATATACGAACATTAGAACTACATCATCTTCATCATCATTTAGCTTTATGGACATTTTTTGAGCAAATGCAAGTTGATGGGCCGTTTTCATTATGCCAGATTTTACAGATGTTATCTGTTCCTGCGGAATCTGCTTGACCGCCATCATTAACATATCTTTTATCATGTCTTTAGTTTGATTATGTATATCGGAGTTTTGTTTTCTGTTTTGGATTTAATCATGTCAATCTCAGCTACCATTGATTTACACGCGCGTAGCATTCTAGTCCTTAATGCTCCAGTAGGTGCAAGGTCATTTTCTACGCATATATGATGTAACAATTTAGAACTGGTAGTTTCCTTTAACACTTCCATTGATGCCTTTATTACAGAACGTAAATATGGCGAGTATGTATCACTTTCCATTATTGCAAAATTACTCAAAAGAAAATGCCCAGAACCAACCATTTTTAATAGTGTTTCTAGGCATCTGTGTACGTTTTGTGCCAGATAGACAATCTATCTGGCACATAAAATCAAACTTGAATTACTGATATGTTACCATGTTACCATCAATTTCTTATAAAGATTATTAAAACAGTGATAACTGACGTTTTTTTGGAGTAAGACTAGACTTGACTATATCAATAGAATTTGTCCAGAGATTAGGCTTATCCTTATCAAAATAAGTGATACGATAAAGCCTATCGCCATTTTCCTTTGTGTACATGTATTCGGCATATCCTGCCGTAGTTCTATATACTTCCATCGTCCAGAGAGTTTTCGTTTGTTACTCTAAGAACTACATCGTAACATCTAACTGGATTAGGATTACCAACTAATCTGGCCCTACGTTGGACGAAACCGAGAGATTTAAGCAATGCACCTAATTTCTTATCGCTTAGATTATGCATTCCAGATAGTTCGGTTAACTTCTGTAATATCATGGTAGTAGTCATAGTCTCTCGTCTGGCGTAATGACCATCAGTATCTGGATTATATGGCATGAAATAGTGCGTGAGCAATCCTTCTTCGCTGAATTCTACCATGAACTGTTGCTTGTATCCAGATAAAGTTGATTCTTCATCCTTTGTGACCCAATATTCAAAATTATTTTTGTAGAGATATAACGCATCGGCCCAGACATCATTCATATCTATTTTTTTGAATGAATCCCACTCAATACTATCAATTTCAAATGGCATGAACCTCCTGCTTCCAGTTAGATCAGTAATAAACTCCTTATCGTTTACTGTTGCCAAAAATGATGCACGATGTGGCATGACTTCTTCCAATCTGCCATAAGATTTTCTAACCTTAATGTCTGGTCTGGTAATGGCATTTTTGATTTCGTTGTAATCTCGCAAATTGACTTTCTTCAACATGTCATCCAGATGCAGTATCATGTACTGAGCAATTGCGATTACACTATCCTTACTTCTGGGATCAAAATTGCCATCAGTTTTAATGTATTCGCGCATCTGCTCTGGCAACAGTTCCTCAATCAGAAAGCCTTTTTTCAGACCTTGTTCTCCAACCAGAACTATGCATAAATGATTATAGCAGTTATCATCTCGCAATGCATTGGCAACTGTACCAACCAACCATTTGCGCCAGTATGTAAATAGGTATTCTTTTTCAGCATCACTATACCAACTGGCTACTTTAATACAATTAGTAAAACGCCTAATACTACCAGTATCCTTGACATAAGACAATCCATTTAGATACTGTTTTACTGGGTCAATCTCTGGAGTAAAATCCGAATCTAATAGGGTGAAAAGTTTATTAGGACTAGTTGCCAAATTATCCCAATTATCTTGACTATTCTTAAACCTAGTATTTTTCAATTCCCTGCTAATGGAATTAATGGTTCTATCTTTCATTCGCATCCACCTATTATCTACCAGATATTCCAGACAACCTTTAACGACATTATATCTAATAGTATAATTGGCCCTTAAATGATTTTCAACTCTCTGGTCTTTATTCATTCGTTCGCCATCTGGCGCACTTGGATTCAAATCTCTTATTTCCATGTTTCTTTGTTTTTTTCGTTGTAATCTAACTTCTCAAAATATTGCAATGGACATCCATCTGTAATTGCCGCATCTAGTGCATCATATTTCGATAATCCGTAATCTAACCACTTTTGATAATGGATCCATATTAATCTAATCTCTATTGGCATATCAACCAATTCAAATGTTGGGTCATCGTAATTTCCGACAACCGCCAGAAAAAACAATTCCAATGTCAATTCCTGCATCTGCGCATAGGACTCAATTATTACTTTGGCATCGCGCTCTATCTGCTCCTTACCAGAATCCGTTTGATTGAATTCTTTGGCCCTTTCGTAACGCCAAAGCATTCTGGATAATGCATCTTTCAATTCAGACATATCGGAATAGCTAAAAGTGATTTACATGCGCATGGTTCTACTCCTATCAGTTTGCTTAAATAAGCAATGATGTTAACGACCTTTTGCCTATCTGCTCCAGACCACCAATTCGCGGCTAAACCATCTTCATACTGCCAGATCATAAACTGAATCTGGTCATAATCAAACTGGCGTACCATATTTTTAAAAGCACTACTTAACCCACCTTTCATAATCTGTCATTTTAATTTTGTTAGCACCGCAATTGTAGCTAGTAAATAATATATTAACTAGGGTTCTATGTGTTACCGGAGTATCCGAAATTTCCACCAGATACTGCGCTAATTCAATTACCCTTTCAAATGGCATTTCCTGCGGATAGGCAACATGTTTGCCTAATCGCATTTTCGTCCATCCTAAACCACTTTGCACCGGATAGCACCAATCGTATGCGCTTAACTGTCGCATCAAATATTCCTCTAAACTCATTTTTTGTTTTTCCATTGTTTTAAAATTAAAAGGTCTGGACTTTCGTCCAGACCTATGTTTTTTTTATCCGTAAACTACATCTCCTAGAGAACAACATTGAAACCAGACATCAGCAGTAATTGCATCTGTATTATTGTCCAAAAAATCCGAAAAATGATGCCTCTGTTGCGAAAATAATTGCCATCCCTTTTTAATTCTATTTGAACTAATGATTCCGATTTCATCACCTTCTGGTTCTTCTGCATCCAAAATTGCAACAGAATAACCCGACCATATATACTTTGCAAATTTTACTGAGAATGGTTCTCCATTTAGATTGTTCTTCTTGGCCCAATTTCGAATTGCCATGTACTCATAATCTGGAAAATCGGCCCAATAATTAATACCGCCCTCTAGTGCAGTTACAATTAGAGATTCAAAACCATCATAATCAATTACATATTCTACTGCAATTACCATTTCATTTTCTGTCTTTTCCATGCTTACTAGTTTTTAGTTAAATAATTAATTGTCTTTTACCCCAAAACCCGATGCTGAATTAACAACATCGGGTCTGATTAGGTATGTGATTATATCTACTGGACTTTTAAAAAGGTTCGTAGTGATTTGATTGTGGGTTCGCAAAGGTCATCACCTACCATGATGTTCATAGTGCACCATGCCTCAACTGCTTTAATCGTTCTCATTTGGCTTGCTGATGCATTGGTAGGAACTTGCTTATTCATCTTTGAAGTAGTTTCCATTTTCTGCTTTAGATCCATCTTTGAAAATTGGATCATGAATTTTTCTAAGGTCATGCTTTCTGGTTTTACTGGTTAATAATTAATTCTAAGTTCTTTCTGTGAATCACATACTCATCGCCATAGCCATAATTGATGCCCTTGTCTTTCCTCCATCCGTATGCTTTAGATCCATCTTTACAGTCTGCATCTGCATTGCGATAAGAGTATGAATGTCCAATATATCTTTGAGTCATTTCGCACCATCCTTTGCCCCTTTCAATATCTCTTACCCTCACTTGGGTATAACTGTTAGATTCAAGGCCGATGATCTCAACTTTTTTCTTACTGCCATTTTTCATGTTGGCTAGCACTTCTAATTCTGATTTGATTTGTGAATGTTCCATGCTTTCTATTTTTGGTTTCTGTTTGGTTCTTCCCCGTATTGCTCAATGGTATCCCACGCCTCGTTACTATCGTAGGCTGAGTAAACTGCATCAAGGTCATCTCCGAACTTGACTTTATGCAAACCGCGATTGTAGTAATCCCATTGTACGGTTGCGCCTCTACTTTCAGCGAACTTCTCTACTGCCTTTCGAGTCTTATACCTCCACTTCGGTTGATTAACCTTCGGCAGTCTATATAAGCTATTCCAAAATTTATTTGCCATGGTTTCTGGTTTTCTATTTGTAGAAATGATTTCTAGCAAGATACAGAAAGTATTTCTATCTCACAAATTAAAAGTTGAAAGTTCTAATGACTACTGGTAACATTTACCACTAAAAACTCTGTATCCCTTACTGTTACTGCGTTACAGGTGTGCCAGATAGCATGGCACTATCTGGCACAAATAGTTTTCCATACGAAAAATAATTGACATAAACATCCACCAAAAAAATTAACCGTTGAAAAAAATGGTGGGCCATTTTCTGAAAATGGTTTTTATGGCCTGATCGCACAATTGAAATCAAAAACTAATTTTCATTGTGCGAATGGCATTACTCCAGAAATGTTAGGACAAAAAAAAGCCGCATTACTGCGGCTATTACATGTAGGCAAATATTCTTCTTTAATCATCTACTGTATAGTTATATAATTCCTCCGCGTATTCGACATCCATTCTAATATCTTCATCAAATGAATCATTCCTTTCATGATTTTCTTTGATATTGGCAATCCAAAGGTCAGTAATTACCCTTGTATTAATTCTACTTAATGGGATTCCAAATATATCTATTGGCCCTTCTAAACCTATTAGATAATAGGATTCATACCACCTATCCAGTAACCGCCTAATGGCCTCAGATTTCCTTTTGGTTAGTCTTTTTCTAGCCATTTTAATACCCTCGTTTGATAGCTTTTACCAATGCACGTTTGATATATCCTAAATCGCTTTTTAATGCTCCTAAATCATCTTCCTTATTTACATTAAATCGTTCTTTGCCGTAACCCCAGTTAAATACTTTATTATGGTTTCTGTCCTCAATTGTTACAAATTGAGATTTAACGCGAATAGGCAATAGGTCTAAACTCATTCCAATTGTACCACCGAAATAAGAATCAGCATCTAGATATTTTTCATCGGCCTCCTTAATTAGCTTGTTTACTTCGTCTATTCTTCTCTGCAATGCAGGAGTAATTGTCCTTTTGTTTCTCATCTTTTTAGTTGTTTTTTATGCTGATTCTTATATGGAAAGGCTCGATTTAATTGTTTTCTTCTTTTATTACAACCACAACCACCACCAAAAACACCTCGAAAAACGGCCTTAATACCGCTTGCTGTTGTAAATTTATCGATACTATCACCTAAACCTTTAGATCTCGCCATGATTTACATTGTTTTTTATCTGCTCCAGATAACCAGTATTACAATTATAAATGCCATTAGTGCCAGTACTTTACCTAGTTCTTTGTGATATAGGTCTGGTCTACCGAAATGTTTCATAAAATCCGCACAATTATTCCACCAGATTGTGAATCTTCCAGACTTCACTAATTCAAATCGGTTTAGAATTTCATCTGGACTACAATCCATCATGTTTGATTCATAGATCTGCATGGTAGTCTCATTCGCCATAAACTCGCAAATGGAAATTACACGTTTGCCTCTAGAACCAAAATCGGCAATAGTACCATTCTCTGCATTCACCACAATTCCGTAGTGATTGAAAAACGGAATACCCAACATAGGTCTAGATATTATTGTGCCATTTTCCATACATAAAACATAATTATTGCAATGAATAAGACTATGATAATATACCTTGCAATCTGATATATAGTAACATCTTTTCTAAGTTCATCCATATCCAAATTTGGATCACTTCTGCTATCACTTAATGAATCATGGCTAACAATTTCAGCATGTTTAAACTGCCGCTTTAACTTAGCCAATTTCATCACTAATGACCGATACATTGGCTTACTGATTATTTTCCAATTTTTAGTGCCGCTTATATATCTATGTTTACCAGTTATAGTTACTCCAACGCTTTCTGGATTATTATTTCCTGCATGATAGCTAACCTTGTTTAACTTATTTGTTTGATAAACATTGCCATCTTTTGTTATGAAATAATGATAGGCAATTGCTGGCCAACCTTTAGTGTTTACATGATACTCGGCAGTTCTAAATGGATGTTCTTTGCCCTTATCTAATGAATCAGTTTGATGTACAACAATTTTTGATATATCATCTAGAGATCTAGTGCTATATCTTTTAGTATCATGTTGTATTAACTCGTCCGTTAAATCTATTTGTTTTCTAAACATCAGCCTCTAATTTATTTTCGAACCACCTAGTTAAGAAAAATGAAATTACCGATGCTAAAACAACTACACCGATTTGTACTACTATTTTATTATAATTCATAGTCATTTATTTTTGCAGTAAATAATAAGCTAGTATCACAAGGACAATTCCAATGATAATTCTGTAATCAAAATCGTTACTGGTTGTATCACTTACAACTTCCTCTGGTAACTCCGTACTGTTGCGCTCCAGATAGTAATCTCTAGGCGCACCAGTATAAATTATGGGATAAGATGTGTTATAACCCATATAACTTACTCTAGCTACTGTTCCGATGCGTTTTTCCATAGAAAAATAGCCAGTAGCATCTGTAATAGTTCCTGCAACCATATCGCCTTGATACATATTTTCCAGAATCACATGTGCACCAACTAATGGCCTTTTGGTTTCCTTATCCTTGATGTAGCCTTGAACCTCAGTCATTATTTGCGATTAAATAATACTGCAATTAAAGTAAATGCGGCCACGTAGCTAACAAATAGCACCATGCCGATTTTGAATAGTTCCGTATCTGGAATTTTAGCATCTACCTTAATTGATTGCTCTCCAGAAATGAGCCGATTAAAATTCTCTATTGCCTCGTTCATTAGTTATTTTTCATTTTATCTTAGGATTGATTGTAATTCGATTGTTAATGTTAATGTCGTACTGGCAAGTTGCGTAATATACATGGCATTGGAATGATTCATCAATACTCCAGAATCGTACCCAAAATCTAATGTTCGGATTAGACCATCACTATCTGTTGCCCTCCTGCTCGCAACCAGAGAACCGCGAATGTCTTTATTTGCCGCACTTCCATCTAGTTCAATTGCATAATAGTTAAATGGCATGGCATACTGGTTAACATTTGTAGTCTCCAAATTATACCCTCTAATAATTGCACCTTTGCGGAAAAAACTTGCTAATTGGTTTGGTAAGTAATCGCCATTATCCCATGTTTTAGATACAATCCCGAACGTATTTCTAATTACTCCATCGGGATCTCCAATTTGTAATACTGCATTACCAGTCCATGTCGTAGTATTTTGAATGGTAATTGGCATTATATCACCTAAATCAACACTAGAGATATTTGTGTAGGTAACTCCAGATACAACTGTATCAACTTCTGGATTGATGCTTAGATTACTACCCAGACCAGATGCAAATATGGAATCGTCTAATAGCATTTCTACAAAATTTTGTATTGTATTGGATGTGCAAATTTTTGTCCAAAATAGTCATAACTGATACCGCCCTTTTTATCTGCTAATGAGTAATCAAATGGCCCTAATTTTAATGGTTTTTTTCGACCACCGAAAGGCTTTATTTCGACTGTATCTTTTCTTGGATTAGGTATTTTAAAACCCCGACTACCAGATGCTTTTTTAGGCTTTGAACTTGACTTTTTCTTTACTGGAAATACCCTTGCAAAGCCACCTTCTTTGACTGACTTAATCATGTTTTTGTTCTCAATAAATTTGTAGGTAGTAGGCATTGCTTTTCCCTCAATTTTATCGGTAACCAACATATCTTCGTAAAACCTATTTTTTGCGGCATCTGCTCCAGATGCAATTGTTACATAATAACTACCTTCTCCAGACATACCAGAATAAGGTATTTTATATAACCGAGTACCAGATGCTTTATCCATAGTGCCGACAGATGCATATTTTCTACGTTTCAATTTCTTCTCCATCCCTGCGCTTTCATCTCTCCTAGATTTTAGCGATTGCTTAGATTTTTTAGATGATTTTCGGCCCTTTTTACTGGTCATACTTTCATCTTTCCTCGCATTGTACCCTTGTTTCTTCGGTTTATCTGGTAACCTCTGGCCTCTCCACCATGTTTCTAAATCTATTTCTAAATCGGCAGTAGGTCTTTTGGCCCGATATGCATCAACTCCGATTAAATCAAATCTTGATGGATTTTTCATCCATCGTAATAGATTTTCAGCAGTAGGTGATAACCTTCGTTTGTTGCCAGACCTTTCGTCAATTGCTCTGGCCCTTTTACTTCTTGTATTCTGGAATTCAATTGCCTCTTTAAGAACTTCTTCTTTAGACATCCAGAAACCAGAATAACCCTCATTACCTAAACATGAAGATTTTAGTTCCTTTTCCAAGTCTAGAACTTTCAACTTTAGTTCCTTAATGTCTGCTAGAATGTCCTTTTTGTAATTGGCCTTACCAGTTTTCAAAATCTCAATAATTTCACCTCTAACCCATGATCCATCTTTGGTCAGAATTCCCTCTCCGTCCGCACCATATTTTTCAACAATCTGCTCTGCCGCCCTTTCAACACTTGGCCCTTTTTTAGATACCAATGATGGACTAATATCCTTTTTAGAACCAATCTTGCCACCAGTTTCTTTTTTAGCGGATTCCGTATTAATTCTAGGTAGGTTACTAACCACAATTAACTCTGGAATATCGTCATAAGCCGTATGTTTAAAATTCTTAGCATCCAGAATCGATTGTTCCAGAATCGCAATTTCATATTGTAATGCCTCACATCTATCCATACCTATTTCATTTTACATTTATTCTCGCGCACATTTACTCGCATGTTCGCCAGTTCCTGCGTATTCTTTTCAATAATATCTGCAAACCGATTAACATGATCTTGGTTAGCCTTAGACCATTCGGATCTCTCTGTTTTATGATCTTGAGTTATTCGGTTTAAATAGAACAGTAACGTACCTAGAAAAATTCCGATAATTCCGATTTCTGATAGACTAGATAAAAGTATTTCCATTAGATAATATAATCGCCTGATTCATCAATCTCTGGAGTAATTCCCCATTCAGCCAGTTCCTCAATCCATTGTGCTCGATCAATGAATTCATCAAAAATCCAGATTGTTTCAAACACTTGATTTGGTTCAACATAACCATAAGACTTTACCTCTGTCCGAGCATTATCGAAACAAATGTAATAAGTAGTTACCGCAGGATATTTTATCTCGTTCATGCTCTCCTATACTCTGGTAAAATAGACTTCAAGTTGTAATCATAAGTGATTTCTGATACTGTATATGGATCAGTTTCATTTTTATGTGCCATGTACACTTCTAACCGATCAGTATAACTTCGTTTTCCAATTAAATAGTTTTCATCTTCCAGAATAACGGAATCACCACCTACTTCTCCATCATACACCACAGTACTCTCCAGTATACCTCTCCATTCTTCTGACATACCATTCACTACTATCTTTCCAAATGGCGATTTAACAGTAAATTTTGCTTTGGCCCAATCATTATCGGTAGTTGGCTCTAGCTTACTGGCAATGAACTGCTTATTATACTTCCTCCAGATCAAATAAAGGACTATTCCAACCAGTATAATTATTATCACATTTTGATACTTCTTCATTCTTTTGTTTGTTTAAAAATTAGCCAACCGATAATGCCAATTATCAAAATCAACCATAAGTCACCGAAATTGCTATCTGTTAAATCAGATGAATCATCTATTGGCCTTTGATACTCATCTTCTCCTTCACTTGTTTTACCAATAACTCTAGTTGGATTTGTTGGTTTACCAGTTAAACTTTTATAGAAATAAATATCATCTGTTGCTCTAGTTCCTATATATTGTCCTGCATACTCACCACTTGATATTAACGTATTCAGCAGTTCTTGCATTTCTTGTGTAATCTCTGTTGAATAAGTAGTATATAATGCAAATGGATTAGGAATTTGATCAGTGTATGAACTCCAATCCCTTACGAGACTTAAATTATATTTTCCATCCAAAAATGGAAAAGAATTTGAACGGATAGTAACATTGTCATTTGTTCGCAAAATCGGAACTCCGTATGGATTGGAGTACCAGATTATTAATTGCCTATAATCAGCTCGATTTGGGTCTTGTACAATTTTTGCTCTCCATGATTGAAATCTTCCTGCACTCATTTTTTCTTCTTTTAGACCGCACCGCCATCAACGATACCGCCCCATTTACTAATTAAACTCGTTCTGGCAGTTTCTGCCGCGCCACCAGATGTATATTTAGATCCACCAAAATTGGCAGTTCCAGAAAAAGACATTGCGCCCTGCGCGTCCCAAGCAATGAGCAATGCATCATAATTTACCGTTGTAGTACCAGTAGCACCATTCATGAATGATGCTAGATTCGTTACTTGATTAATATCCCAACCATCCATAGCACCTCGGAACGCATCACATTGATTGAGCATGTATGTCATATTGGTTACATTGGATGTATCAAATGCACTAATGTCTCCGTTCATGTTGCTACATGATGAAAACGTCCTATTGAAGCTATCTACATTGCTGGTGTTCCAACTATCCAAACCCGTTCCCGTAAATGCGGTACAACTCTGTAACATTCCGTATAAATTTGCATTAGTCCCAAATGATAGATTAGCAACAGAAGAATTGAATCCAGTACAACCACGCATAAACTCGTATGCATCAGTTACTCCAGAAAAATCCTGCCCATCCAAACTTCTATTCCACGATGTATTGTTTAAAAACATCTGGCGTACTTTGGTTACGTTACCATGAATCCATCCAGTAATAATTGGATTCAAATTGTTGGCCCTAAATGCATTTTGCCAGTTAGTAACCGAACTAACATCCCAACTGCTTAAATCTGGAGTACCCAACGCATGGCAATTATAAAACCAGTAGTCTCCGTTTCCTGCCGTAACCAATGGTGCATCTGTTGCCGAAATAGTAAAATTAGTGCATCCAAAAAATGCCCGATTAGTTGTGATTTTTAAGTTACCCCAATTGCTGACATCCAGAAACTTCGTCTTATCGCCACCATTATCGAATTTGAAACCATCGATAGTACCGCTTAGTGTTATGGTCTTAGTTCCTGCACTCGCAAAAGTATGCGTTCGATTCGCATAGCTTAATGTATCTGAAGAACCATCGCCCCAGTTAATTGTACCAGAATATGTGCCGCCAGATAACAATGGCAAAGTGATACTATCTCCATCACTAGCAACCGACCATGTAGCAACGAAATCTGGATTGGATGTGCCACCACCAGAACCGCCAACTGGTACTCGTTCCTTTACCCAACTATCTGTAAAGGAATTTTCGCCTAATGGAGATAGCCAATTCATTATCCACCAACATTATAAAGTTGATAGTGAACTGTTGGTTGATTGGCATCCGAACTGGCGAATGTGATGGTTCTAATTTGATAGGGATAGATGTTTAACACATCTCCATCATAAATTGGAATTCCATTGCTTGATGTTGGATTGGTAGTATCTATCGTATAGTAAGCAATTGGTGTAGTTCCACCATCTTGTGATGCGTGTTTAATAAATCTTGCGAATGCAAAATTGGCCGCATTGCCAGTATAAACTTGTGTTTCTGAGCCAGTAGCCGCAATTGATGAAACTCCTTCTGAAACAAATGTAGCCTCTCTGTAATATCCGATGTTTGGCATTTATGCTAAGTTTTCTAATTCGTAAAAGTTCGGATATTGATTTCCGTAACCCCAAACTACATTTGGTGATTTGTCTTGATCAACATCCAGATGGATAAAGGTATTGCCCCATCCAATTCTGTTAATGCCTTGATTAATTGCGGCCTTAGCGATTTCAAATCGCATATCTTCTGATGGCGCGGCAATATCTGCGGCTAAACCCTTGATGTGCGAAGAATTTGGAACAGAACCAGACAAAGAATCGTTATATGCTTGTGAACGATACCCAGATGTAATTATCATCGGAAACCCAACTTCGGCTCTAATTGCATCCAGTTTATGGATAAAATCTGTGGACATATATTTTGCACCAGAACCTTTCAAATTTGGTTGATCAAATTCTGAATAAGTAAAGTATTTAAACGGAGATTCTGCTCTAGCCATCATATAACGAATTAATCGTATAACTATATAGGCTAAACCAATAGCCAGTAATAGATATACTATATTTTTCACTTTAAATTGAAAATGATTAATGCAGTAAATATTGCAATAACCGAAATCATCAATATGTTGATGCGTTCCACCTCCTTCTGCTGAACTGACATCATTGGTTGCGGAATGTTCCCAGACCTAGCAACAGTAGTTCTAGTGCCTTTCGCACCAATCCCGACATGTCTTTTCTGGCATGGTTGCCATGGGCCTAATACGTTGGTAACTATATTACCATTCGCGTCATACACATCTTCAACCAATCGCTCCAGACATTTACCACTTTCTGCCGTAGTAATCTGATAATGGGCCATGAGTTACATTTTTTTAACGATAGTTCCACCTACAACAACAATTGCCAGTGCTACAAGAATGTAGCACATGGCCTTTTTGTTGTACATGGGATCATCCGCTTGACAATTACACATATTTATTGGTTTTAAAGGAAACTAACTGATGCCTCTGCAACTGGAATATTGGCAGTAGATTGCCCATTCGGACTTCCTGCCCTTGCAAAATTTGCATTTTCTAGACGATCAGCCGTTTTTGCTAGATCATACGGATTAAATACTTGTGTACCTTGCGCAGTCTCATAACCAGAACCTTCTTGATCCTCGTCTGATACTGACTTTTTGAAGAACCACCAGTACGCGACACCGCCTAGTACCAGTAGCCATAATAGGTCATTATCACGCATCTGCATCTGGAGATTTGGTTAGAATTCTTTGTTTAGCAAATCCGTTATACTCGAAACTTGCTCTTACATGTAGTGCTATCACAATAAGTAATACAACAACTAACATTGGTGAACTGAATAGATTTTTCAATTTCTTTTTCTTTTCTGGTTAATAATTACGAGTCTCCGTTATCAGAACTCATAGACTTGTTTGCATAATAGATGGCCGCGATTACTGCGATCACTAAAGCGATGGTCATATTTCTTTTGTTCATCATTTTTTTATTGATTATTGATTATTGATTATTGATTATTATTCGGTTTTCTCTTGTATTGCGTTTTCCAGAATTTCTTTCTGGTCTTTATCAAGATATTCTTCATACGATTGGATTTCCTCTAAATCATCGAATTCATAGTCCTCCGGAAAGGATTCTATATTGTCTATATGCTCTGATAAAAACCCTTCTTGACCAGACCAACCGGTACTGATAAATAAATCTAATTTGCCATCACCATTATCCATTATAACTTGGTAATCTTCATTAGTTATAAAGACATATCCAGACATGTCATTAAACGCAACTTTTACATTGGACGGTTCAAAATATGCATCAGCTATTGGAGTAAGTTTTCCATCTGAAAACATTGTTAATTGTTCAGCCGCCATTGCTATTTCTCTAGGGCCAAAATCTTCAAATCCTTGTTCGTAAACTGCCATTTTTTATAATAAGTTAAGTGATTGCATTCTTGCGGCAACTTGCGATCTGGATGCGACTCCCTCAAATGGATCTTGCCATCCCCATTCATCCATGATCCATTGGTACATTGTGCCATTTTTTTCTTGGTAATACATTGCATTGAAGTAGTTATATACTCCAACCAATTCTTCATCTGGTAGAGATACAATTGTGCGCCATAATTCCATGTCTCGATTCCATCCAATGCCAGACATATCTTCATGCGCTTGTACCGCTAATCTTTTGGCCCTTGCTTTTTCTTCGTCAGTTAGATTTGGCGCATCAATATCTATCTCTGATGGTGGAGTAACATCCCCAACTCCAAATAGACTACGGATACCATCTGCTAATGCACCACCAATGTACATTACTACGATTAGCAGGACAATAATGCCAATGCCATAAGCGATATATGATTTAGGAATGTTTTTCATTGTTGCTTATAATATCCGTTTTCTTGCGGCCCATTTCCATAATGCGGTTTATCCGTTACAATCCAGTAAGATTTTTCATCCCATGCATCTTCTGGAGTAAGAATATCTATTACTGTTGCCACTCCATCCATCTGTGGATATAAATGCGAATCATTGTCAAATACAATGGAAACGTCATCGCCTTTTTTGACTGACGGTTTATGAGACAATCTAAAACTCAAATTTTCTTTTTCTGTATCTCCTGCCCAATCAGATCTGCCGTAATCTTCGAATGGTCTTTTGCGCCTTTTGTAATAATACCAAGAGACTAAACCAACTGCTAGTAGTAATCCGATAACAACTATGTATTTTTTATACTTTTTCATTTTAACCAGTAAATTATGGTAGTTATCCCTATTAATGCTGATGCAATTAAAGGTATTGGAACATCTGTTGATTCCCTTTGGCCTCTTGATGGTGCAACTTCTGGTGGTGGTGGTGGTGGTGGCTCTTGTGGATGTAATTGCGCGTATGCATAATCAAAAACCTTATCATAATGATTTTTGCTTGTTGGATCTCCACTAGCACCAAATGTCCAAAATCCTATTGGTTCGGGATTTTCTGATGTAGCTTCTGGCATACTATAACCACCACTTACGATTTTATAAAATTGTTGGTCGGGATATTTATTCCAAAATATTAACCCAAAACTTCCAATCTTGTTATATCTTCTAATATAACGACCAAAAGAATCTGGGCCAGTAACAGTAACCCGATGGATGCCATTACCAGACACCCATGTTGGATAGCCTTGTTGCGATGGTGACCAACCCATTTTATTTAATTATCGCAATTAGCATTAATACAATCGATGCAATCATCATCATTCTAATTATGTTCTTAAACCGATAATCAACCAGAAAGATGTCTGGCAAATGCAGGGTATTTATTATCCCTGCACATGTATCTACATCTCCTGCTCCACGAATTACCATTTTTCCCGCCCTCATGCCCTCTGGACATGCGCCCCCCTCATAATCATCGCCATACAGATAATATCCAGATGCTAGATATGGAGATTCCATATCAACTGCTCGGCCCGACATATCGATTCCGACAATTGTATTTGCACCAAAATTTGAGTAATAATCTTCCCTTATATCTGCCATTATTTTATCACGTAGTAACTAATAAGTAGTGCCACTAAAATCAGCAATAGTATATAGTCTATGGCAAAACTGCTACGCCTATCAATTGTTAATCCTGCGCATTCTCTAACGACATTTTGCGTTAGAGTATCTGGAACTAAACCACCAACTAACGAACCGAAAACTGGTATAACATTCGCCATAGTTTTAAAACCATCGCCAATTGCATTCGCCCCTGCATCTCTAGTCAGCCACAATTCACTATCTGTACATCTATCTGGTGCAGGCATTATTTTATAGCTAGATAAATTGAAAATCCTAACATTACTAAAGCCGCGACACCTATTATCACTTGTTGACTATCAACATGCGTAGATTCCACAACGACATCATCATAATTGATATTTAAGGAATCAACCGATTTGTTCGCGGCTAGACCACCAAAAATTCCAGAAAACACAGATACACCACCAGCAATTAACTGTTGATATGTTCCTGCTGATTGCATACCGAAATTTTGATCCGCCACTATAATAAATGTTTAATTCGTACTGGAGTATTATGCTCTGGTTTTGATCTTTGACTTACTCGGCCTCCAATATGAATTGGCTGATCTGGATCAAATGCCCAATCAGTACAATGCCTACGCCTATCCGCTAATGAATAGCCTAATAGCCATGCATCCCAATTTGCATGCATGCACAATCTTTTTCTTCTTTTGAATCCCCTTGCCGCCATAGTTTATTTTTTTCTAGTTAGTAATACAACCACTATTATCACCGTTATCAATGCCGCAATAATTAATATCATGTTGGTATTATCTTCAGGCAAATCTGGATTAGGTGGTGGTGGTGCAGTATTATTTCCGTTGTCTGTTGGCCCGAATGCGCCCCAAATATTAGTAAAAACACTTGCCGCAGTATTAAATAGAGATCCTAAATCATCTATTGTGAAACCATCTTCGCCCCAAAAACTGCCAGTATTACATGCTCCAGAATCCATAGCAGATTGTTGCTCTGGACTTAATGGGCCAATAAAGTTTGGATCACAAAAATCTGGTAATTGGCTACTAGCCATTGGTCTTGGTACTGCCCTCGCAAATTGCGTTCTAACTTCCTGCGATTGTCCTTTTAAATTTAATGGTACATCGAGAGCATACATGACTTGATTCATGCCTCCAGATTCCATTGCATTTACCAGTACATAGTAAAGTTCTTCTCTAGGAACATCAGATGTAATTAATCCTGCTGAGATAGCATTATTCACTACTCCTGCATGGTAATTATCAACTACCCAATTTATATATGATTCTTTGCTTTGAAAAATGTTCATTTTCTTGATTTTTAATAAAGAAAGGCCGCAATGCCGCTTTCACCTAGCATCGCGGCCTTTTCTACACACATGGAAAACAAACAGACTATTTTTCGATAGCTTGGAATGTAAGGGAAAGTGTTACTGTTGCAGATGCTGCTATTGTATAAAACAATGCATTATCATGATCTAGTAAAAGGAATCCACCTAGTTTGCCGAAATCTAGAGTTCTGATAGTAGTGTTTTGATCTGTTGCACGTTTACTTGCAGTCAATGCTCCTTTGATGTTTTTTCTAGCCGCAGATGAATCAACATCAGCAGTATAATAGAAAAAGTTTTGTGCAAATTGTGCCGCCGCAGATACTTCTACGTTTAGACTCCGCATCAATGCACCTTTACGGAAAAAACTTGCTAGTTGTGCAGGAGTATAATCGCTAGTAGTATATGTAGCAGATGGAGATAATGACCATGATGCCGCAACAGTACCATCTGGGTCACCAATTTTGATTAGATCACCCGCAGTTCCTGCCGTATGACTAATTACTACTGGCATAATTGCACCTAGATTAGTAGCACTAACTTCTGTTCGTGTTACTCCTGCAATTACTGTTTCTACTTCTGGATTGACCGCCAACGTTGATCCTAGGCCAGGCGCATACTGTTGTGCCGCCACTGCCGCACTTCGTGAGTTTTGATATTTCATTTTCTAAGGAAAGTTTATTTTGACTTGCAAACTTCCCCCAGAATTGACGCTATATCAATATGCTTTAACTATTAGACCATTAATTAGTGTAGGGTATTGTAATTAAACATAGAATTGTTATACAAATTCAAGTTCAATGAATAGATGTTACTGGTATTAGGATTTACAATTGGAAATACAACTTGATCTCTACTGCAATGCTCCAGATGCTCAAATACTTTTTTGAATGTTTCCTGCACTTTCGATGGTTTGAAAAACATGATGCCATTTGCATACATCTCTCTAGTACCTATCATGTCAATATCTCTAAATAGCATTTGGTGCAACCAATATTCATTACTGGTATTCCATCTACCATGATTTTTGCATAGTTGAATTTCATCAGAAATTGAGTTCGACATGGGATGTTTAATTAATGCCATATCCAGATGTGAATTAGATTTCAATACATTAATAATGAATTCTCTAGAGCCATTAACACTATATAAGGCATCTGCATATACTACCATATCATATTCTGCATGATTTTTAGCCAATGACCATTTTATACGTTTGGATGTAACTGCATCTGACATTTCACTACTTACTGGAATGCACTTGAAATCTGGATATAAATGTGGATAATCAGTATATGCTATTTTATCCCATGATTCATCAAAATAATAATTACTTA
>Ga0098061_1000283_pt1 | contig 23409 bp, 15 predicted proteins | sample 22_taG_FD_92579 | JGI IMG/M metagenome (GOLD analysis project Ga0098061, IMG submission 92579) | Marine viral communities from the Subarctic Pacific Ocean - 22_ETSP_OMZ_AT15343 metaG | ecosystem: Environmental > Aquatic > Marine > Oceanic | place: Subarctic Pacific Ocean | collected 2015-01-20
AACCTTAGAATTCACGCGGGAGAGAGGATCAAAATAATGATGCACTGGCGGCAATTCATGAGAGGTTTTTGGATCGTTAACAATGCTATTGATGTTATTCTTCCGAAAATACCGTGAAATTGGGTGCTCTCCGCCTCTTATTTGTTTCCAAGAAGGATGTTGATAAGGGCCGTTGCGATGGAGGAGCAAGGCGTTTAAAGCAGACGCATCACCCAATGATGATGCATCAAAAATGAAGTGGGGTCCAGATCCTCTGTTAAGATAAGACGACAATGGAGTAGTCGGTGGGTACCCTAAAAAGTTAGACGAAGCAGTTAACGGCTCATAAATATGGCTATTTATGCCAACAAAGTCAGTCCTGACAAATTGGTCTAGGCCGCTGACATCAGCTGTCCAAAATTGGCGAAGTGATAGAACCTCCGAACTCCCAAAATCACTTGCACTCACAAACGTCATTGCAGGAACATAGCCCGTTGCCGATGATGAAAAATAACCATCCTTTGGCGCATAACCCAAATATCCCGGGCGATCTGTTACGTCTTGTGTGGTGATAGCAGATGCAGTAATCCACGCATATTGTATGTCACTTCTTGGAATTGGGTGTGAAATAAATTGGTTATCAAAAGCGCTTCCTGTCAGCATCGATGTTGCAGAGGAACCATCGAACATAATACTTTTCAATCGATTTCGATTGACTTTAAAGTATGAAGGAGTCTCATCATATGACAAAGTACTTTCGCCAAAGAAATCGCTAGTAGGCTCGGCGAAGGGGTAAATTGTAGCGGCAGGAGTTGCTGCAAAGTGCCCTCCAACAGCCCCGCTGAGCCAATCTAAACCAAACGGACCTGCATGCATTGCTGATAGCTGATTCAAAGGCTGTCGAACTGATAAGTTTCTCCATGGCAGAGCATTGTAAACTGAATATTCTTCTGCTTCCAAATCTAAGAAACCGCGAGAATTAACTTCCGGGCCTCCCGGTGCTGAAAACCTATTGACAAAGACGCTCTTTGTTTTTTTCGTGGTTCGATCCGGCAATTCAAAATCCACAACGCCGGTAACATATGAAGAAACGGCGTATGAAGATGACACTCCGTTGTTGTATCTAAACCACAGATTATTTTCTGTCCTTCCAAATGTCTGTGCGACTTCGTAATTATTCTGAAAGTTCCCCAAAACTGAAGAAGCTGTCGTATAATTGATATTACGAATGTTTATGGGTCTTTTAGCCAATTCATCGCGATAATACCTAGCATATTTATAAATGGTTGCCGGATAATCTGCAGGTGTTGTGAAATTCAAAGGATAGTCCGGACCTGCCAAACCAATCATTGGATCAGAAGGGTCTGTGGCTGATGGCCCGATAATCAATCTCCACCCTTCTGGTCTGGAACTTATATCGTCAGAACCTGTATTTAAATTTACATGGCGATGCTGAAGCCCCCCGACGTGCGCATTTGTGAAGGGCGACTGCATCGGGATCTCATTGCTTCCATAAGAGTCATTATGAAGGTTCGTTATCATCACAGAGCTTGTTAAAGCGTCTTGGACAGCTTTATTGTACCCGGTGGCGACACTAGAACTTATAAGGTTGAACGGGGCAACAAGATCGCCTTTAACTTTTGAATAAGCATTTCCGGGTGAGTTTATGTCCCTATTGTTTTCAAAAGCGAACTTAACTTTGCTTTTTTCGCTTATGTCTAGTTCTACTTTGTTTCTCTTCTCTTTTTCCAAATCTGTCTCAAAAACAAAATCTCTCTTAAAGGCAAGGAGAACATTTAATGGAACCTTAAACGAGGTGGTGGGACCATTTAAATCTGTTTGCGCGAAGACATAATTCATCTTCTTGTTCGAATGGAAATTTACGCCTCCCTTGTATACAAACTCTAATTTATAATGATCTGAGGCAATATGCTCAATATATCTTTGATATTCCCGAGAGATGAGCGCTCTTAACTCTTCCCTGTTGCTGTCAACATTGGAATCTCCGCTGAGCAAAGGGCTTTTGTCCCTCTCTGCATCGTGTTTCCACCAGAGTGGAGAAACATTTTGCTGTTGCTCAGACGGGCCTCCCGGGGGGACAAGGCGAATTTTTGTCCTCCACGGAGACGGCTCGATCCTAGTCCTAATTGTTCTCCCTTGAAATTCCAATGTAGGATACTTGTTCCAATACTTGTTCCTCTCGAGGATATGGCTCTCAACTGTTGTGTATAACTTCTGAGAATGATCCATCGAAGCAGGAATAAGCTGTTGCAATAGATACGAAAGGGATTTATCAATCCATTTATAAAAATCAACGAACCTGTCCAAGTCAATATCATTTTCGACCTTTTCAAAAAACAGGTGTCCCATCTTTTTAAGGTCTTTGTATTCCATTCGATATCGATGCACAGGATGACCGATCAAGTTGTCAAACTCTGTCAAAGAGGCAAACATGTTGATCATCTCTTCCGAAATGGTTTGGTACATGTTTTTTTCGATTGACAGGAAATGATTTACCGGTCTTGCGTCCTTGGGAAAAATTTCATCGTCTGTTGTTAATATTCGAACCATATTTTGGTTATTAACAATTTCCGGAATTGTCTGCCTTGCAACATAGACATAATCTTTTGCCGCGACTTTCGAATTGCTAACAGGAAAACCAAATCCCTTACCGGTATGTTGCCTATACAATATATTGTCGAGCCATCCGGCCTTAGCTATACTAGTTGAACCTGAGGAAAAATCTTCAACAATAAACTGCCCACTGGCATCAGATCCGGTGACATTGTCAAAATTCCAATGTAAGGCTAGTGTGGAAGCTTCTGGGACTTTAATTGAACCGGAATCCAGCATTACATTTTGCAAGAAATAAGCGTTCTTATATGGATTCTCTGTTCCGAAATTATCGGAATTGAATGAATGATATTTTATAACATCATCATCCAGATATGATTGCCAATATCTAGCAGAGACAAAATTGACGTCACTGTTGACTAGCACGGCGCCTGAAAAGTTGGTTCTGTGGGCTCCGACATAAACCCTTTTTGGACCTTCGAGGAAATTAAATAAAGAGGTGTCTTCGCTAACACTTGCAGTGACAGAAAATTGGTTTTCTATCGTGTCTATCGAAGAATTGAACCCAACAAATTCTAGATGCCATTGAGTGGGGGCATGCATAACGCTTCCCCGAAGAAAATCTGATCTTGGGAATTCCTGATGTCTCATCCGGACAGCAAAATTCCATTTTGAATCATCGTAGACTTCCGGGTATAAACTACTTGTCAAATGAACAGTTGCCAATGTTGCTGCATCGATCAAGCTTCCGGTCAGGACAAATCTAACATGCTTTGATTCTACTTTTGGTCGAACTGCATAAACTTGCAATGTTTCATCAGACGAGGCCCATGTAGCGTCATCTAAATCGCTAGTATCTGCCAAGTGCATGCCCATGATGGACGATGAAAGGAAGGAGGTGTTAAAATAAGCACTTGTTCTGCTGTCGGGTTTCCTCGCGAATACTGTCTCTGATTCAAATGTAAACGGCATAAATATACTGCCGGTTAGGGATGCATCGCCGGATGTTCCGGAAACAAAAGAGACTGTTTCAGAATTGCTTGGATCCCTGAGTTGGTAAACTGTTCCCCCGAAAGAGCCGGAGTTATTCAAGTCCAAAATGTTTCTTCGTAGGTTCCTAGAAACATAAGAATCTTCAAAAGTAAAAGTTGAATTATTCGCGTATAAATTAAGCTTAATCAATTCATCGTCAATACCGAAACATCGAATCATGTTCCGGAAAGACTTCTCGGTACCTTTTGATTTAAAAATGTAAGATAAGTTGTTATATATATTTTGATATATTAAGTTCTTGACATCATGCAAATCACGTTTAAACGCTTTGTCCTCGTTTCGCTGTTGAAACAATTCTATTAAATCGGCGTCAATAAACAACTCCGGAGTAATCAACCCCTTTGATTCCAACATCTTTTCATAAAATGGAATAGGCTTTTGACTGCCTGAAACATATCGAAGTTGTTTTAACTTTGGAAGTTCCTTGACCTGAAGATATAAGTTATCAAAATAACTACTTGCAATTTGAGTTAGCTTAAGTAAATTCCCTTCTCTATCTTCATTTTGGATCCACATGGGAAAAGAGCGATAAAAATAAGAAGGATTTTGACCATCATGGGCGCGACCCTTAAGTTTCAAAGCGCTTAAATTTGTTTGAACAGTTGGATGTGCTGAATAGACAATTGGGTCTTCGTATTCGCTCGAAGCCGCCGAAGCTGATAAAATAGCAGACCCTGTATTTCTATTTCCGGAAGCATATCCTGTCCAGATTCCGTTGCTCATTCTTCCGGAATAGTCCAAAACGATTGAATCAATCGCCGACGTCCCGGTGATACCTTCATTGAACTTGTAATAAACACCTAGGTCAACAGGAAAATGCTTATCATGCTTATTATTATCAGTGTTTGTACCGCCGTTAACTTGGGTATACCAATGTCGACCGATTTCCTCTGAAGTTCTTTTTGTTCTCCAATATCGAAATTCATCAACCGAAGAAGATAAAAGCTTTCCAAACCCGGTCATCGCGAGATTATGATATGTGTTTCCGGAAGGAGGAGATATCAAGGCACCGATATTTGCCGTAAAAGATCCGGTTGTGACAGGAGAAATCTTTGTTCCAAATAGTTGAGAATCGTTAAGTTGACCGTCGATATAAAGTTTTGTTCGGACGTTCGAACCTTCATTGATGAAGGAGAAAGCATAATGATGCCAAGAGCCGTCGGCGACCGAAGAGGTTAGAGATGGGCTTCCCACTCCAATTTGTTGATTGAAGAAGCCGGCGGTTCCGGATTGGGCGGTAACTCGAAAACATGGATCCGCCGCCACCTGTGATGCGCTCATCTCGACTGTCAAACGACCATACCCGGATGAAGAAGACGCCTCGTTATTCCATAGATCAAAAAGAACTTCCTTCTTCGTTGTAGAAGGGCTAAAGCTTTCCTTTTTGAGCCAGAGTTCAACCGTAGATCCGCTTAAATTGCTATCCAGATCATAATTTAAATTTACAGTTCTTCCAGTTGAAAAATTGAAAATATTTCGAAGGTCTTTTTTTCTCTTTCCGGAAACGTCAAACCTAGCTGATCCAACCGCAAGTGAAGCCGATGTATCAGAATCCAATCCTAGGCCGGGTCCGCCTTTTACCTTGATGTATTCATATGAAGCAGTTGCTGGGGCGCCATATTCGCTATATGTCCCAACTAAAGCTCCCCAAGTGTGGCCTAGTTTTATATACCCATTTGTTCTAGGGTATTCGCTTTCAAAAATATACCGATCAACATAAGATAGACCGTTTCTCCATTCTGTCTTTTCAGAGTGAGAGCCGTCATAAGGATATGACATATATATTTTCGTATAGGAATCTTCATAGTATTTTTCAGCAGAACCATAGAATGCAAAATTGGCCGGATCAGAAAAGTCAGTATAAGGAACTATGTGCCTTTTTTCATGACTCTTTTCTTTAATAAGATGACGAGATTCTACATGTCTTTTAATCTTTTGCCCTTCTTCGGCAACAGACTTTTTCGTATATCCCTTTTTAAATAAATCTTTAAGACTCATTTTTTAATCACTCTTCCACTCTGAATTTAAAAGTGTATGGTTTTTCTACATATGTTCCTATTGAATCGTTATAAAGAGCAATTTTTACCCCATATTGGAAACCATGCTCAAATAATGACATATCCAAATCAAAATAGTTGCCAGACACATCATAAGACATCATCGTATAATTTTCATTTCCGGATCCTGTGCCATATGATAAAACTTCATAATTATCGGACATTCTCATCACCCGATAAGAAGCGCTTGGAACTATAAAGTTCTCAGCAGTACTGTTTGCCTTTGTATATATGGTTGGGCTCCAATTTCTCTTTCGAATATAAGTCCGGAACCTTGCCGTCTGAGTTCTGTTATAATATGGCTGAAGGTTACTTATACTGCAAATATATTCATCTGTCGGGATTGTTTCATATGCTTCGAACGTTTTTGGCTTCATGGAGCCGGTGCTGAATTCAACCCCTCCTGAGTGCCATACATCGTAAAAAGTAAGCACGGGTGTAGAAGCTGCTGTAACGGCGAAGGAGGCACTGTAAATCCCAGTTGATACCCAGCCACCAGTTACGTTCGTTTGAAGCGCTGTGACCACTCCTCCGCCTGCAGGAAGCAATATTTTTGATCCTGAAGGAGCAGTATCGGCCGCAGACCCGGAATAAAGACTCAAAAGCAACTTGCCAGTTCCAACCGCTGGAATATTTTGTAGTTTTCCTCGTATATAATTATACAAATAAAGAGTGTTAAGATTATCAGCCGCAGGTGCAAGGGAGCTAGAATAGTAAGTTGCCCCCCTATCATCTTTTGTTGCCGAATTCCATCTAGCCTCTAGAACCGGTCGCAAATAAAAGAATTCACTTTCTCTTGCAAAAAACCTTTTTGTATAATAAGATTTTTGAGAACCTGTAGGATTGTGAAGCAGGCCTGCAGACTCTGCACCGGTATAATAAGCTTCTTGACTCGATGTCAGATGGATCCCAACGCCATAGTTTGCTTTACTCCCTAAAACAGCCTCATTTCCCGAGCTATTAACCCACTGTTCTACCAAGGTTGTGATGTCAACCTCTAGGTCTTCCGTTCCTTTGGTGAAAACTTGCTGGAATGACGAAGAGGCGTCCGTATAATATGTCCCTCCGGGTCGCTCCCATTGAACCCCGGCAGCTATGTTCATCCAATTCGAACCGGCTGAATCGTATGTTTCATCTGAATATTCGATTAAATCTAAGCCTTCGCCTTCTTCCCAGTCAGAAGAAGCGGATATAGCTTTAATATCCAAGGTATACTGCTTTGGCAATTGTTCTGGGTGTCTAGCGTTATATACTTTCAAATAAAATGAAACAGAACCACTTGCGGGAATTGTGCCTGCGGTTCGGTCGGTGGAAATGGTGGTAACAGGGAATTTCAATATTGCACGAGACAATTCCGGAGACAGACCTGAGGAGCCTGAAGCTTGGCCGTAGATTGAATAAACTTCTAAAATATCGGATAACCCGGCGTTGGAGCCAGTTCCCCTATCAACTAAGTTTGCTTGAAGTGCATTTACTATTGTATTATCTGCGTTTGCAATATATTTTTTAATTGCCATTATCTAACCACTCCCTTAATATCGATATCAGGGTATTTAAGTTCCATTATAACATTTTTCGGGGTCTCAATAAATCTTCCATCTGCTGAAATGAGTTTTTCAAAATTGAAAGAAGTAGAAGAATACCCTGCGCCTGTTTTTGCCACAATCTCGACATCAACAGCATCGATAACGCCTTCAAGCTCATTAAGTGTATTATAAACATCAGCTAAAAATACTGGCTCCCCAATGTCATACTTCAATGTAACAAACTTTTCTATCAAAGCCGAAATTGCATTGTCCAAGACATCAAAGCGATTCAAGTTGCTTTCTCCAACGATTATAAAATTAATACCAAAATTAACAACGATGGCATCTAGAATATCAATTGTGTCGTTGATCATTTTTTTCTGGAGTAGCCATGTTTTAATATTTTGTTTAACCGCGGAGTTCGTTGTCGTAAGAAAACCATTCTCGTCCTCTGAGATGAGATATGTATTTAAGTTCCTTTTTAAAGAATTTGAGTCTCTCAAAATCCTTGCCCTCTTGACTCTTCCAAACCTAGGTGGCATTGCGTGTATGAGGTGTTTATAATCCTGAGCGGTGACCGCGCGGTTTTGGGAAGCAAAAGTATTTGCGATAAGCACTTTCAATTCGTCAGAAGTTGGAATCGAAACATCCCCGGTAATAGGCTCTTCGTTGATGCACTCTAAAGAATCTTTTGCTGCAGCTAATAAATCTGCGTCCAAAGTGTCTTCATCGTCAAAAAAGAATTCCGCTTCAGAAACTGTATCGACAGTGCCCACGGCCGCATTAACTGTGTCTGATGTGTTTTTTCTATAAAACACAGTTAACGTTGTGCTCGAAGGTCCAATCCCAAACTTATCTGTCTGATTTAGGTTGAAAGGATCAAACGTAGGATCCGTTATGTGAGAGCGCCCATGAAACTTAAGAACAACATTCGAAGGATCAACTATCTCACTTTTATCTAAATTGTTTTCCGAGCCATATCCAAACTGCAAGAAAATTCCTTCGGTGTCGCTGTCAACAACGAATCGACGTGGCACTGAAAAAGGCTTCAAAATTGATGGGGCTTGGTTTCTGGTTGTGATATCTTTATTCACTAATTCACGATATATCACGTCTTGAGAGAGATATTCCACTTCGTAATATTCATTTCCCTCCGCATCGAATACAGAAACAATTTCCGTTATGTTGTCGTCGTCAATTAATATCTTTTTAAACTGTTCAAAATCTCCAACTTCGATCGTTTCCCTGAATACTTGCCCAGAATAAACAATTCCCTGTGCTTTAACCGCATATGTCGCCGGGGAGCCGGTCGTGCTATTTGCGCCAGCAACCACAACCTCGTTGTTTGGGTTGGTAAAATCAACATCTTGTAAGAGGGCGAATTGAGAACCTCCAGAATTAGAAAAAGTAGAGCCCTTTCTTAAAACCGGCAAATAAGAAGAATCCACCCCAACCCCAGTTGTTGAAGAGGGGACAGAAACATAAAAACTCAAAATTCCAAAACTAGAAGGATTTGTTGCAAACTTGAACCCTAAAGCTTTCCCAAGCTTGACAACATTGTCATATTCCAATGCTGTATCTAGAAAACTTTCATTTGCTTGATAATCCAAATAAAAAGAAAGTATATCTCCAATGTACGCAACAGAATCCAATGTTAAGGATCCGAACCCGGAAGAAGTAAAATCCTTGTATGTATCTGGATAGTATCTCTTCGCGTAATCCACTAAGTCAGATTTTATTGTATTAAAATCTCTGCTAGTATATTTTATTGATACATTTTTTGATTTCGCCATGTCTATAGTTCCTTAAATTACTCTTTCAAATTAATATCCAAGGCATCTGTCACACCCAAACTAGGAATAGAAAAAACAAGCCTAATATTTATATAGTTTGTAGCGTCCAAAGGTTGCCTTTGGATCCCATCTTCTATTAAGTTTGAATCAATAGTAACTTCTTCGATCTCTACAAATGGCAAATATTTCTTTGTTTGCCCTAATATCGAATCCTTAATCCCGGTAATAACCTCGACTGTCAAAGGCTCGAACAAATAACCATAAAGGCCGACCCCAAAGTCAGCATCCATAACCCTTTCGCCTTGGGCTGTTAAGACTAAATTTTTCAAATTTTGCGTAACAACATCCCGAAATTCTTTATTAAGACCATAAAATCCGTCCTTTTGGTCGTGGAACAAAGGAAATTTTGGAGAAAAGCCAGACAATTTTTATTTTCCTCTTTACTCTAAGCTGCCCCATTCAAATTTATCTATCGGGCAAGGTATCTTATCTTTAAATAGAGATTCACCAGATATTTCTAGTTTCGAATCACTACAAATCCCTTTATTAACGGCCTCCACCAAACTTTTGGTTTCACGAATAGTGTTCTCGGTCAAATATGCGATTGCCAATATGGGAGATGAAGGCCAAAGACCCATCACCCAGAATGGGATAGAAAAGGCCGCGGCATACAAAGGAACACAATTATCTAACCTCTCTTTTAACCATGGTGCTATAGGTTCTGCTTCCGGATCAACTGCCATGATTCCAATATCGGCTAAACTGGCGGCCATTACAGAGAGATCAAATCCCGACCTTATCAAGTCAAGGAATTTCTTTGTGGTCCCTATATTGGGATCATACCCTTCTAAAAGGCTTTTAAGTATTGACCACGGCGTTTCTATTACAATCTTGAGTATTATAGCGCTCCAGTCTCTTTCGTTCAATACAGAGTCTTCTAGAGCGTTTTCGAACCGTTCCTTTTCAGCACCAAAGAAGTCAAAGTCATCAGAAGACACCAAGCTCTTTAATGTGGAAAAGAATTCTTCTTTAAGATCGAAAAACAAAGATGATTGCCCTCGAGTAAAATTAACATGTGCAACGTTCGATAATAGGAAAAGAGAAACTATATCATTTGTTGGGATTGAATATCCAACCATGGCCTCTACTGCATCCGTTTTCATCAACTCTTTTTGAAGATCTGGGATCTCGGATTTAAATCTTGATCTTATAGCTGACCATGATGTTAACTCTTTACTTTCTTTTATAAAATCTTCTAGTTCAATGTCATTTTCCTTGTTGGATAATGGTAAGATAAAATTCCAAGAACCAATTGCTGAGCGGGGGGTTATCTCCGCGGAGTACTCTAGAATAGATTTTTCATAATATGAGGTTTTAAAAATATCTTCTTTCAAACCTAGATTATCAAAATCCAAGTTAGAAAAATTATTAACAATTTCTTTAACATTGGCAGGGAAAGAGCCATCGGGGAGAATCAGGCTTTTTTGCACGCCCCTTTCAATAAGGCAAAATCTTGTTCCAATTTTAATATATTCAAAAGCTGTTTCAAAGATAGCAGTATCAACCAATGCAGAATGTTTTAATTTTTCTTCAAATCTGTTTAAACTAAGGATCTCTTCTTTTCCCTTTTCGAAAATAACATTCTTTCCTTCTGAAAAGAAATCTTTCGCCGTCTTAATTCCTTGAAGTGTATTAAGCATATTGGCTCCGATGGCTTTGTGCAATAGCTTTTCAAGGCGAAAGCGTTCTTTTTCGATCCAATTATCTTTGTAATGTTCAATCTTGATTTTATCTTTTATTCTATCTATTAATATTTGGGTAGCAACTAGCTTATTTGGTGTCTTTTTGTTCCATGTCCATTGGAGCCATGCATTTCTGCGAATGCCTTTCAAACATTTTTTCGTTTCCGCTTTAAGCCAGCTATCTGATAAACCACTAAGTCTTGTCGCCAGATCCTCGAAGAAATCTACAAAACTATCGGTGCTGTCTAAACTTCTAACCCGGGTTTTGATTTCTGCCCAACACTTTAAATCCTTAGCCATATGGCTATCACAAATGCCGGCTCTCCCTGCGGCGGAGACGCAAGGGGCCGGTGGAATCTTATAATAATATATAAATGTTAGTATTTGACTTGCCTTCTGAACCTGACTCAGTCCGAATTTGAATACAAAGTTTGGGGGCCAAAGCAGAGATTTGAGGATGGACCAGATGATGCTTTCCTTGTCTTTCAGAGGGCCTTTCTTGATTATGTCGCCCATGTCATCATAGAGCTTTTTCCATTTCGGTGCCATCTTCTCTGCGATTATTTTCGCATAAAAATCTAATATCTTTTCGCGGGATTTTGAATGGGAAATCTGGTCATTCCATGACGCTTCCAAGTTTTTAGGCTTCATTCGGGTTTGCAAACCTTCAATTGAAGTATCCCATTTATTAAGATCCCCCTTAATTTCTTCTTTTGCTTTAACTTTGATATATTTCTCAGTTATAAAAAATGAATTTCCCGCTTGATTCGAAAACCTTGCCGGAGGCGTAGAAGTGGACGGCTTGAATTTATTGCCACGTTTCTCAACGTATGAATGGTCTATTACATCATATGTCTTTATAAGCTCCGGATCTTTACTTTCAGCTTGCAACACCGTCGCAATCCGCTGAATTAAATACGAGCATTCATAATTGACCAGCATTTTAAGGGGATTTTCGGTTTCCTTGGGAATGATCGAAGGAGTAAAGCCTTTCAAAATTACTGCTGCTTGTTTTTTAAAAAATATTAATAAATTATCAAAATCAATTGGAAATAAATTAGCCAATTGGTTTTCCATTCTCATGGATTTCATAACAAAGTCATAACATGTATCACCAACAATATTTTCTATAGCTTCCAATTCAACAAACTCTAAATGTTTTGAGGCCTCATAAATAACTGCAACCCCTTTAAGAAGAAACTCCAACACATATGTTCGGATAATTGCAACTATAAAATAATCTTTCATAACTTCCTGCAAGAAAGTTTTTCCATTATTAAGAACCAATTTTGAAAAATCCTGATCTTTATCGCATCTTCTGTTTTCAAAATCATTAATGATTCTTTCGCCTAATTGTTTAAAGTTAAAAATGCTAGGATCACACTCTCCTGAACCTTCCAGACCCGGGTTGAAGTTTAATGTGTGAAATTTTAATAATTCAACATCACTATAGCCTTTCACAGTTATCTTTTTAAAGATCTCGGAGGCATGCAAATTTTGACTTATAGTTTTTATAAAGCTTTCGAAAACATCCTTATATACTTCAAAAGATATATGTTCGCGCTGCTTTGCGGTGAAATTGATTAGCTTTTGCGAACTGCCGGGAGGAGATACTTTATTTCCCATCCTATTAAACGCGCCGGCTAGAACAGAATAAAACACTTGTTGCTGGGGTGAGAACTTATCTCTTTTAAAAGTATTGACGTCATTAATGAACTTTGATACTTTTGAACTTTTATCATTGGATAATATTTTTTTCTTAACTTTATCTTCTGCGAAAGTCGTGTTTTCCAAAGCTTTTAATGCCTTGTGGATTTCGGAACTGGCATCAGGAATCTGATCAGCCAACTTTGAACCTATTACCAATTCAAAATCTTTTTTGTAAGTCAAGGCTTCATCCATTCGAGACATTGAGAATTTTTTGTCAATTGAATATCTTATATTATATAATCCCTTCCCATCTTTCATTATCAATTCAAAAGATTTGTCCGTTCGATGGTTCGAAAGATCATTAAATTCCAAGAATTGTGTACTTGACCGAGAACCTAGAGTACTTAAATAGCTTTGAAATTCCGGGAGGAAATCCCTGTCTTCTTTATATTCCCATAATGCTGGCGGGATGACATTGATATTTTTTGACATCGGCTTGTCGACAAAAGTGAAATTTTTCTGTATCCATTCCCCATTATCACCATGGTCCGGCCTTTTCCATTCAGCCGGCAATTCTGAAAGTATTTTTTTGTGTGCGCTGGATTTACCTGTCTTGGCTGTTGGGGCGCCCCCGGAGACGGCGTATAACCTTTTCCAAGCATCATCGAATTTTGCTTTCTGCCAGTCTTCCAACGTCATGTTTCCAACTGGATGAACCATTGCCCCGGACCGGAAGGCAGCAATATATTCTGGATTTATGATAGGCCCTTTTATCTTTGGGAGATTGTCTGGAACCGGTACATCCTTCGGCAAATTAAGAGGCTTGGGGTAGACTTCCCTAGGAATCCAGTGGTTTCTGTGAATTTTGTTTTTCGGATTGCTTATATTCGCCGAATATTCTGCCAATTGACTATCATAAACGAGAGAGTCTTTGAACAAATCCAGATTTTCTTCATAGGCATGCATGGAGGTTTTAAAAATTGATTCATTTGCAGTTTTAATTGATGCTTTGGTTGTCGGGCTTAAAGGAGGACACGCCAATTCTCGAGTAATCAACAAGTCAAAAGCATTGTCATTAAAAAGAAGGTTTAATATATTTTCAAATCTTTTATTCTTATTTTTGTAATTATCGTCAATAGCTTTTTGACAATCTTCAAAACTGATGTTTTGGCCTTTACAAAGGCAATGTCTTAGCTCTATAAGCCTATTGATGGTCTTATCTTCACAAAACTCTGCCGGCTTAGCTCTTTCATCAACATTGTCGCAAACAGTCATGTCAGCATGTGAAGCTAATTTCAAAAATAAATTAATTATCTCATGCTCTTCATCAAAATATTCTTTACATTCTGGAAATTTCTTTGCAACAAAGTTCATGATCAGTGATATAGTAAGGGGTGATGGCTCCCCTTTTAACAATAGGCAAATTTCCGCAGGAGTAAGAAGTGAAAAAACGAACCTAATGATTTCCGGAATAATCTTCTGGCATCGATAATTTAGAAGATCCCCCAAATCAATATTTAAAGTCGGGAATATATCATCTGCCGATATTTCACCCGGAAGTTCATCGGAACAGGCATCATTCATAGCTTCCATTATAATCTGGAAAGCAAGCGCCATGAACTCCGATATTATACTATCCAAAATAACATTTTCAATATTCTTTTTCCATTCATCATTTCCGTCGACGAAGGGATAATTAATAGGGAAACCAATAGCTGGAGGAAAACGATCCTTGAGAGAACGGAAAAAGTCTGCCATTTTATAGAAATCGCCACCGACCTTTTGAAGTGCGGCCCACCCTGCTTCTTTTACGTTCGAGAAACTGAAGAATAGAGCATTTTTGAGAAATGATTTTGCGAACTGCTCGATTGCATCAAAAAGAGTGTTGCAAAGTTTCTCGAGGTCTAAGATAGAAGATATAATTTCAACAAGTTCATTCGCGGCTTCTTTGATTTCGTTTGCATATGCTCCGGAAGTCGGATGCGCAGAATTCCACACCTCCCCTGTCTTGTTGACTAATTGACCAAATTTATCCGCCTTCTTGACAAACAATTCTGTTTGTTCCGGGCTGACCATCCCGGAAATATCCGGACCTGCCTTTTCAAGAGCCTTTTCAAGCATTACGTTGTACGGACCTTCCCCTCTCTTTCCCAAGACCAGCTTACAAAACGGCAAAAGGATTTCATTGAAAACCCCAACCGGTTCCAAATTTGAAACAATCATTTTGCAAAGAGCCTTTTTGTCCATCCCGATCTTCTTCCAAAGACATTGAAGCGCCAAGTTTAATAATTGGTCAAAGGGAATCTTATCTAGAATGAGGGCATAGAGCCTAGTTAACTTTTCTTTGGTGGTGAGAGTTGTTTTCCCTAGAAACATCTCTTTCATAAATGCGTCAGCTTTATCCCACTGCGCATCTTTTTCGTACTTCTTCTCTGCCTTTTCAATTTCTACGGCTTTTGTTTTTAATGTGCCTATCAACTCTTTGAAATTTTCAACCTGACTTGCTGAAATGAGGTTGCTGCCTTTCAACTCGCTTAAGCCGATTTGATATTTAAGAAAATCAATTTCTGGTTGTAAGACCTTGTGCTTCAAGTCATAGAGTTTAAGAATTTCTTTAAATAATAGATCTGCTTTCTTTTCGATTGAAGACAGGAATATTCCACCACCCAAAGATGTGAACTCTATAGATTTCAAATCCTTGAGAACAGTTCCTTTTAAATTTGAAATATCGTCCAATAGTGATTTTTTTTCCTTGCCAATCTTCTCTTCTATCTTTTTTATAAGCTCTTCTTGTTCTTTTTTAGATTTTTTCAACTTCTTTGAATCTAAAAGTTCTTTCAAAGCTTTTCGAAGCTTTTTTTCCGATTGAAGATCTGATTTCATCAATTTCCCGGACGATTCCACCCTCTTCATCTCGAACAAGCTTTGAGAAATTTTAATATACTCAGCCTCTAAGCCAACCAAAGGACCATAAGCTTTATCATTAAATTTCGTAGCAAATTTGCTATCCAATTTCCTCAAATTCATCAAGCCATTGATGTTGACATCGACTCGACGCAGTTCAGCAGAAACAAGATTTCGAACTTCTTTTATAATTTTAAGATGCGTGGCATCAATCTCTTTGGAGAGCTTATTTTTTTTCGTATTCTTTTTTCTTAATTGAACTTTAAGATCTGCCATAATTTAGCCCTAAGTTAATTTCACACCAGAACTGGTGATTCTTCCCTTGCCAAGAGGAGCTGCAAAGTGCTTCTTTTTCATCGACAACCCCATTCTCTGTGCGTCGAAAGACATGCATACCCGACTTGCAATACCTATAACATAAGCTCTTACACTATGTTTCAAATCTGCTGGCGGGATTGTTTTCTTAATATCTTTTTTATCGGATTGGTATGGGGAAATATACCCTGTGTGTGTGACCAGTTTGCTAGCAAATTCCATATGATTTTGCATAAATTCTTGCAATATTGCGTAAACAGCGTCTATGGAATCATATATGTCTTCAACGCAGTCGACCATCCTATCTCCAAGAATAGCTGGCTGAAGCTTGCTCTCGGGTTGTGAGCCCGGGTTTAAAATAATGTCTTGGACTATAGATGAGTTTTTGTATCCTCTGGAATTGTAAATCTCTGTTCCTGTAGCTAGCTTGATTGGACCGCCACCGGTGAAAAGTGCAATTGCATCGGCCTTTCCGGTGATAGTCGATCTAACATATTCCTTTTCTTCGTCCTCTTCGGCTGTATATCCATAGTGGGAAAAGTCCGGATTATCATTTGTGGAGATAACAAATGTCGCCATATTCCTCCCCGGGCCAGTGTTCTTTGGACCGGTAAAAGCTATTTTCTTCCCTGATACCTTATCAAACTCGACTGGCGACTTTCCTCCCATGCCCATTGAAATTCTATATTCATGAGAAACAGGTCGAACGTTTATCCCGGAAGACATTGAACTGGGCTGATCGCCCAAGGAAGGGCCTATGCTTATTTTAGATGTTCCATGTTCTGCTAGGATCTTGGTATTCTTGGGGGGGATCCATGCAGGATTTGGATCTGGGGGGATGCCATTCCAGCCGTCTGCTTTATCTTCGTCAGATAACCCATCCCAAATCGCAGCTTCATCATCAAATAAAGCATCCAAGGCATCTGTATAATCGTCCATTATTGACATGTGATAATATTCCTATTTATTATTTAAATCTTTTCCATGTATAGTGCCATGGCTCTGTTGCCTCTTCTTCAAAACCCCAATTTGATGCATTCGCTTTTAACCATTCATACGTTGGGCCAAAACCTATATATGGAGGTGAAGCGCCCTTATTCTTTTTATACCCGACTTGAATATCGATTGCCCCTCCGTACAAATGGCTTTTCTTTGATCTTCCGTTCGTAGCAGGAAATTCTGATTGCAGGCACGTAGGGCAGTTTCTTATATTCAGAAATATATGCTTGCCTTTAGTTTTTATTATCTTATTCTGTGCTAACAGTTTAAGGAGCGTTTTATATGATGCGGTTGTCTTCTTGACTCCGTCACTGTTGGTCCAATATTTTGTGATCCAATTTTCAAATTCTTTTTTGGAAAACTTAGTTTTCAACTTAGGTTTTAACGCGCAATTGTCACCTTTCGCAAAAGTAAAACAATACCAAAGAATAAATGCATCTTTGAAGCTCCTTAGCGCATCGTTGACATATAAGATAATTCCCTTCTCTTGAGCCGCTTCTCTCATCTTTATAAAACCTTCGGCTGCTTCCTTTTTTAAAAGAAATTCCGACTTAGTTTTCTTCATGAATTTTAGAAGCTTACTGCGGGGGAAGCCCGGGAATATAGTCTGAGATACATCAATTGATTTATATTTCCCCCCATAATCATATTTTTGTGGGTTCACATCCGTTATGTTTTTAATTTTTACATATTTGCCTATTTCCTTTGTATACAAATTTTTGACACTTGGGTCATAATAATGTATTGTTTTTGAAATTGTTGTTTCTAAATCGGATTCGGGAATAATAATTATTTTCTTCCAGTCGACAGTTGGGTTATTCGTTTTTCGCTTTTTTGCATGCGACCCTTTTCCCTTCTTTTTCTTTTCTTTTGCGCAGTTTTCTTTTGAATTATAAAAAGCCGAAGGTGGTACATTGGGAGTTGTTGTTTTCATATATGTGATGCTATCTTGCGCATCGAAGGAAAACTGCGCTGATTTCCCGACCAACTCTTGCGCGTCTTTCAAGGGTATGACAGCAGTGAAAAGTCTATTATTATATTTTTTAGACAAATTAGCCATTGAAGCGATTTTATCAATTAGTTGTTTTTTGCCTTTTCGATATTCTTTAAACTTGACAATATGTTTTTTCGGAATAAGAGTATGGTCGCTAATTCCGGGGATATACACCTGACATGTGGTCAGGCCTATTTTTGTTATATCATAATCCATCCCATGTTTTGTTTTGTTATAAGCATTATTAGGATTAGGTTTCATTCCTGCATGAGATACAATAAACCCTTCAATAACATAAGCGCCAACATCATTCTTCTTGTCTAAAAGATTATTCTTGATTAACTGACGAAGTACAGAGAACAGGTCCGAACTTCGCGATACCACGGAAGGGTATGCAAACTGATTATTTGTTGCAACTTGATTTAAATTGATTGCGCTCATTCAAAACTTATTCCTTTATGGCGTCGTATAATTCTTCTTTGTCTTCTTCGGATAAAGAGATTTTTCCACCAGATGATTTTCCAATAATTGAAGTAAGTCTAACTAGCTGTTCGTTTGATCTTTGCAAGGTTTCCAAATACTTTGCTATAACAAATCCAACAGTTTTGTGATGCTCTTCATTTTTCTTGGCATATATCATCGCGTCAACAAGCAGAGAACTTGCAGCGGCGCGATCAGTTCGAACATTATCAATCGCTTCTTCGATAAGAGTTTCAATGCTTTTCATTCGTCATCCCAGTTAATTTTAAAATCGCGATACTTTGCACGGATTTTATTTAGGTTTGAAACAATCTGTTTCGTATTCAAGCCAGTTATCTCCCTCAAGTATAAGTAAATAGCTTTTTTATTAAAAATTTCAATAGAATCAATGTTGTCAAATAAGATTTGAATAGCTTCCAACACTTTTGTTTCGTTCTCTTTTTTTGACTGACCTTTCCAAGTATCAACCTTATCACACAAAAGAATAAAAAATTCCTTTTCTTCCCTCAGCCTAATATACTCATTTTCGACTGCATGTTGGGGATTATCTAAAGCCGTGCGGAAATCTTCATATTGAATTTCACTTCTAAGTTTTTTTGAATGTTTTTTTGCCCTATATATAAACCAGTTTTTGGTTATAACGGAGAAATAGGAAAAGGCCTTATGACCTTTGGTGGGATCGAACTTATCCAAGATTGTGACAAGCCATATTTTACACTCTTCCCTTAATACATCGCTGTTGGGGAGGGAATTGAACTTAAATGTGTATACTATCTTGTCGACCATCTCGTTGAAAACTGGCTGAATGTACTCTATATATAATTTTGTCTTTTTCCTCAAACAGTCTGTTGCGACATATTCCAGTATCTTTTGCTCATGAACTTTGGTAAAATACTTTTTTTTCTTTTTTTTTCTCTTCTTTTTAATCTCGGTCATCAATTGGTTCTCCGCCTTCCTCCTCAGCCTCTAGGTAGTCGACAAACCTATTGTTAAAGTTTTCCAAAGTATCCTCAGTATGTTGAAAAAGATTCTTCACCGTTGGTTCTTCGCTATAGGCCTCTAGATTAAGAAATCTTCTTAAATGCTCTTCATACTGTTCAACCTCCTCTTTGAATTCATTAACATTAAAAACAACATAACTTAGATCAGATATTAAGTTTTTAACGTACCAAAAGCAAAATCCGTTCAATATAACTGAAAAGAGAAGCGCTGCGCATATAATAAAAAATCCCAATGTCATGATTCCACCTCTTTTTTCATTTTATCTTTCTCCTGTTTTACTTCCTCTTTGGTTTCTTCGATATATTCACGAACCAGTTGCCCGGGCTTTTGGTCGGATTTCCTTTGAATTGGGATCATGAGGCGAAAAAAGCTTGGAACCTTATGAAGATCGCATTTCTCCTCTTCACAGTCTGGGTGTTTTTCCAGTTTTTCTTTTATGCCATGGCGATATTCAAAAATATACTGACACTTTTTACATTGATAATCATACTTCGGCATCTGACTCTTCTTCAAGATCCGAAACAAATTCTTTTGGAATTTTTGCTTGCGGAGGGTTCAAGACCATAAGCTCCTCTTTGTCATCCAATTGAAAATCGAATTCTTCTAGAACCGGAACAATATCTTCTTGTTCCATAATCGAGTTTTGGAGGGCTAGCATTACAGCGCCCATTGCTTGTTTTGAAAGTTTCATTCTAATCTCCTTCTTGAATATTGTACTTCACTATATTTTCTTTCCATCCTTGTGTGGTGTTCCAACCATGAACCCATTGCCGCGGATGTTCGGCTGGGAGGTTAGTTTCGTCATCATAGGTATTCTCGAATAATAGTCTTTTTTTTTCTGAAAGCTCGAGCGGGATTTCGCTCTTTATTGGCTCGAATACCCACAATTTATCCAAAAGTCCGATTTGCTTAGAGGCTTTAACAACTTCGTGATGAATTTGTATATGGTGCTGATGGCCATATTCCCCTTTGGGCCCATGGGTTAATATTTGTTCCCATTTTTTACTTTTAATTTTTTCTAATATTGGAGAAAAGATATCGCCATTTATCATTGAACAAAACCCAGTGTCTTCGAAACTCAGCATGCTAGTATTGGCGCACACAATCTTGGAAACTTTATTTAAAAAAATTGGAATTCTGAATGGGCTCTGGCTATCTGGCGTAACTATACACAAAATATCCCACTGTCCCTTTTCTTTTAAAAGTTTTTCTCCGGCCCAAACTAATTCATCATCAGCATGGGCCACAATCATTAATTTATTTGTATTTTCAAAATGCATTATCTCACTTCTTTTCTAAAAACCAAACATCCCACTCTGTTCCATGTTTATCACATTGGATATATTCTCTCCCGTTATATCCCATAAAGTCACATTCCTTAAAAAAAGGTAAAATTGTTTTTTCGTGATCGATGACATATTCTGGATCTTCCTCTATTCTATCAGCATGTAAAATATATTTTCCCTCTGGTTTGAGCATTTTTAAAATGTTTTCAATATATAGTGATTGTTGTTCTTGTGAGAGCCTAACTCCATTCCATCCAAAAACTCCAACATCAATTATTATGTTAAACTTTGATTCACTTTCGGGATACTTACTTAAACATTCTTGAACCGTACAATGATAAAATCCATCATTATTCTCGTGATATTGCCTATACGGCTCTAACTGCCAATACTCAACAGAATTATTAGCAATCAATTGTTTACAAACAGCATTATAATCCTTTGTTCCTATATCTAAGACAGCAGGATCTTCTTTTTCTAGAAGATATGTTCCAACTTTTTGATAAACTTTTAAAAAAAATTTCCTATCAGTTACAAACGTCCACCAATTTTCATATCTCCCTAAATCCACAATATTAATCTCCACATGCCCAGTTCATATTACCTGTTTTATTATACCATATCAAAGGAACATTTATTAACATAGATTTGTTATAATAAAATAAAGTGTCCATACAAAAATCATAATCGTATGATACATCCATAGTCCATTCCCAGTTTATTTCTTCTAAAACACTTTTTAAAATTGCAGTACTGCCTCCAGTTATATTCCAGTCTGGGCCGAAACCGCTTCCATATGGCAATGAATTTCCCAAAGAATCATACACTTTTCTAGGTCTTGTTTTTCGAGTTCTTTTTACTTGCTCCATCTCTTTAAAATCTGGGAAATACATATCGAACATCTCGTGAGACTTTTTATTTTCTATCTCTTGAACATTTAATTTTTCGAACTTTTCCTCAAAATTATACCCGTGATTTAAGTGCAAAATATCATGATTTTCAAAGAAATATTTAATTATTTCAATCCTCTGGGGGTGTGGAACATCGTCGGAATCTTGATATATTAGCAAATCATTTTCCGCCACTTTGCTGCCTTCTCCTCTGTTTGGCCCTTCATAAACTTTTCTAAAATGAGACACTATTTTCAAATTCTCGAAACAATTATCATACTTTGAAACAATATTTTTTATTTCCCGTTTATCCATTTCATGAGCTTTTGAAACTGAAACTATAACCTCGTCTGGCTTTACAGTTCCATTTTTATAGTGTTCTAATATACAACCTATATATTGAAAATGATTATTAGTAGACGGTATTATTAGGCTTGTTTTCATTTTTATAAATACCCGCCCATATCCGGATAAGGCAAATCTCGATCTATATGTTCATTGTATTTTAACACTAGGGGATGAAATATATTCCCACATATAACAGCCCATGGGATAGGATATTTTGATTTTAATCCTGTGTTCGGGTCAACATGATTATGTGAATCTCTTGACCACTTAGATGGATATTGCTTAAGCTCTGGTAGATATCCATCCATTTTTTCCGTTAGACCCAGCCACCATTCTTTTACCAATGGGGTGCCTTTTTTACAGATATATGCTCCATTTCCGATTAATTTTCTCCACCCTTCTCTGACATGTTTTGAAGACCATTTTTTACCAGAATCATCTAAGGTAAAATCTCTACAATGTTTTGATTTCTCCGGATCTAGTCGGCACCCTTCTAAAAAAGCAACGTGGTCGACATGTTTTTCTCCGTACCCGATGGCATATAAATTTTCGGATTCGTTAATTCTATTAAAATAAGGTGTCCAATTTTCATGTGATCTTTTTACATCACTATACCCTCCTCCGAAATGATATAAAAAATAGCTTCTTAGATAATCTCCTTTATGAGTTTCAGATAAGAACTGATACCCTTCGTGAATATCAGGAAGTGTTTCTACCTCTTTTGCCGTCACTAGTCGTACATTACAATGATGATTTGTTTCACAAAACTGTTCATAGCACCTTTTCCTTTGATCCGACATTTTATTTTCACCAGTCCAAAACATCCATATGGTTTTATCTTCTATATAATCCTTATTAAAATCGAACATTTAAAATAATACCTTTAGCTTTTTACACTCATTCATATAATCACTATCATACATTACTTTGGCTAATTCTTTAAATTTTATCTCAGTATCCCACCCTAATTCATTTTTAGCTTTTGTAGGATCTCCAAGCAACAAAGGAACTTCATGGGGCCTATAAAGCCGCTCATCAATTTCTACATATCTTTTTACATCCAAATCGGCATGCGCGAAGACCTCTTCTAGAAACTCCCTTACAGTATGAGTTTCTCCTGTCGCTATCACATAGTCGTCCGGATTATCTTGTTGTAGCATTAGCCACATTGCTTTAACATAGTCTCGGGCATGCCCCCAATCGCGTTTAGCTTCTAAATTTCCCAAATAAAGTTTCTTTTGAATACCTAATTTAATTCTTGCGGCTGCAATCGTAATCTTTCGGGTCACGAAAGTTTCTCCCCTTCTTTCAGATTCATGATTAAATAAAATACCGCTAGAGACATGAAGTCCGTAAGATTCTCTATAATTTCTAATCAAATTATGCGCAAATACCTTTGCGCAAGCATAAGGTGATGCCGGCATTAACCTAGTTGTTTCACTTTGTGGAAATTCAGGATTATCCCCAAACATTTCCGAAGACGAAGCTTGATAAAATTTACATTCAGGTGCAATATTTCTAATAGCTTCCAATATTCTAAGTACCCCCATTGCTACACCATCAACAGTATGTTCCGGAATATCAAAAGAGACCCTAACATGAGATTGCGCTGCAAGATTATAAAATTCATCCGGATGATATTCAGATAAAATCCTATAAATATTGCCCACATCATTCAAATCAAAGTATTCTAATTTAAAATTTGAATGATTATAAATATCGTTTATTCTCTCAGTACATATGAGAGAAGTTCTTCTTTTGCAGCCAACGACATAATATCCCTTTTCCAAAAGGAGTTCTGCTAAATAAGAACCATC
>Ga0098061_1000284_pt1 | contig 23400 bp, 25 predicted proteins | sample 22_taG_FD_92579 | JGI IMG/M metagenome (GOLD analysis project Ga0098061, IMG submission 92579) | Marine viral communities from the Subarctic Pacific Ocean - 22_ETSP_OMZ_AT15343 metaG | ecosystem: Environmental > Aquatic > Marine > Oceanic | place: Subarctic Pacific Ocean | collected 2015-01-20
ATAGTGATGGAACATTAGCAAGAGATAAGGATGGAGCCCTTATTAAAGATCTCTCTGGTATGGAATTAGGCAGAAAAGAAGCTAGGCAAATGCTTCTTGATATACAAAAAAAAATATTAGCTAAGGGAAAGGTAAGCCCAAATACCATTAAAGATGATTTTAATTTTAAAGTATCACCTGCGAAAGGTGGAACAAATACTGTAACTTATAATAAATTTCAAATACAATTACATGCAGTTACTCCTGCAATAGCAGGACTATTCGGGTTTGATAGCTGGGATGAAATGCAAAACTTTATAGATAGTAAGAAAAATACTCCTAAAAGTGATGAGGAAGTTCGATTCAAACAAGCTTTTGGGTCATATCCAGAAGAGTAATAGGAGATTAAATGACAAAACGTAAAAAAACTCATACTTGACCAAAAAATAAAAAGCCTCATCCAGTTGGGACGAAGCATAGTAAAAAAGGATCTAAACCTAAGAAAAAATAATATGAGAGATTTATCGCTAATATAAATTTTCACAATGTCGCTAAAGAAGAGGCCTTATTAAAGGAAGCATTTAACGACGTTATAGCTTTTGGTAAACTATTTTTACCAGAAGATTTTATGAGATCGGAGACAGCTCCATTTCATTATGAGTTAGCTAATAAGATAGATGATAAAACAATTAGACAGTTAGCTGTAATCATGTCTAGAGGGCATGGTAAAACAGTATTTACAAAAGCAGACATAGTAAGAGATTTTGCATTTTCAGGTAAAGCTAAAGAGTGGGGTTTTACAGATGCAGGTGGACCATATTTTTATGGATGGGTTTCAGCAACACAGAAACTAGCTACAGGGAATATGGATTACGTAAAGCATCACTTAGAGTATAATGAAAAGATAAGATATTACTTTGGTGATATAAAGGGTAAAAAATGGACAGAACAGGATATTGAATTAAGAGATGGATCAAAACTCATCTCAAGATCAAATATATCTGGCATTCGAGGAGGAGCCAAGCTCCATAAAAGATACGACTTGGTCGTCCTTGATGATTTTGAAGATGAGAACAATACAATTACTCCTGAGGCACGTGATAAGAATAGTACTCTTGTTACTGCTGTTGTGTTTCCTGCTCTTGAGCCTATTGATGGGCGCTTACGTGTTAATGGAACACCTGTTCACTTTGCTAGTTTCATCAATACTTTAATTATAGGTAATGAATTAGCTAAGCAGAAAAAAGAAGATTATAGTTGGGATGTATTTTTTAAAAAGGCTATAGATGAAAAAGGTACGATACTATGGCCATCATGGTTTCCTAAAGAAGAGTTAGATAGAAAAAAGAAGTTTTATGCTGACTCAGGGCAACCACAAAAGTTTTATCAAGAATATTTAATGGAGGTTCAGTCTGAAGATGATGCGATTTTTACAAGAGAGCATATCAGGTATTGGGAAGGTGATTATAGGTACGACGATGATAGTGGTGTTAGCTATATCAGCATTAATGGTGAGCTTAAGCCTGTGTTTGTTTTTGGCGGTGTCGACCCTGCCACGGATTCGATAAGGAGGGATAGTGATTACTCTGTCATCATTACTATTGCTGTTGATATGGATAACAATATTTATATCCTTGATTATCTTCATAAGCGTTCTCTTCCTGTGCTCGGAATCCCGGGCAGTGACAAGAAGGGTATCGTTGACTACATGTATGAAAAAAATAAAATCTACCATCATAGATTATTCACAGTTGAAGACACAACAATGTCAAAACCTCTCTTCCAATCCATTAGAGCAGAGAGCCTTAGACGGAACGATTTCAGCCTTAGGTGGCGTGAAGAGAAACCAGGAAACAGAATGTCTAAAAGAGATAGAATACAAGAAATACTTGCACAGAGATTTGCAGTTGGACAAATCCATATTAAAAAAACACATTATGACTTACAAAGAGAAATTATACAATTTGGGCCTAGAATGGCCCATGACGACACGATTGACGCATTGGCATATGCCTGTAAATTTGCCTATCCCCCTAAAGGTTTGGAGGAAGGAAAGGATGGATTTGCTAAAACAAAAAGAAAAGCTAAAAAATGGGAATTGGCTTAATTTTGATGAATATGATAAGGATATGATGTAGTGAGTTTTTTAAATAAAATTATGGGTTCAATAGAAAAAGTGATACCTCAAGAAAAGTGGGTTGACAAGACTGGTCATAATTGGACAAAAGAAGAAGTGAATAAATCATTAGACCATATTAAAGAAATTTATGGCCCAGATGTACTTTCTCATGTAAATAAATTTTCAGCCTTTAAGGCAATAGGTAATACTTTAATAAATAGTATTGCAGGGAAGCCAATGGACCCTATTGCCTCAGATCTTTTCAATGCAATTGGAGATAGATATACGAATACAGATGAATGGGGACAAGACGGAGAAAGTTCGAAGGGGGCGCCATTTAAAGCTGCGAGAAACATTGTTGATTTGTTTAATAATTATGAGAAGAAATATGATCTTTTTGATAAAGAAGGGGAAACTGTTGTTAAAGATATATTAGGTAAAGACGGTCAAGAGCGTTATAAACAATCATACCTAGAAGAATATGGTATATTACCTGGAATTGACCAGCCGCCAAAGGCAGAAGGTTGGAGTTATGTTGATGGTTCTTGGGTAAGCAATTAATAAGAAAAAAAAAGGAAAACAAAATGGGAAATGAATTAAATGACACTCAAGTTGATAGCATAATGGGAACTAGCTATAATCAAAAGACAAAACCAGTTTCATGGGCAAAATCTGAGTTTATGACTAAAGTAAATGATGGTACTTATGGTAGACCTATGCAAGGTGGAAATAGACTTTTAGATGTTGACAAAGATGAGGGTTTAAAGGAATTAATTAGTCTAGGTGGAGATAATAAGTCTATCTGGGACTATAAAAAAGCTTGGTATAAAAATCAAATGGCTCAAGGAGCAACGAGAGATCATTATATCAGTGGAGAAGGCTCTAGGTCAGAAAAAGGTCAGAGATTTCTTGAAGCTGAAATGAATTATGAATATATGAAAAATCAAGAAAATGAAGCTCATTATTATGGAAAAACAGCTTACGATAATTAATAAAAAACTAAAGGGTTATAATGGCTAGAAAAAAAGCAGCAGATAGAATTAGAGAGATATTTAATACAGCTAATAACGGGACTAGGACTCAATGGGAATTTATTAACCAAAAAGGTGAAGACTTTTCTAATGACAATCAATTAACTAAGGCTGATAAAAAAACATTAGAAGATGCTGGAATGCCTACCTTTACAATTAATAGGATAATTCCTATTATAGAAATGTTAAATTTTTATGCAACTGCTAACAATCCTCGGTGGCAAGCCGTTGGAGCCGAGGGGTCGGATTCAGATGTAGCCGCTGTGTTTTCGGACATTGCAGATTATATCTGGTATCAATCTAACGGCTCTAGTTTATTATCAAATGCAATAAATGATTGTATTACTAAGTCTATAGGGTATTTACAGGTATCAGTTGATCCAGATGAAGATCGTGGATTAGGAGAGGTTAAAATAATACAACCACATCCATTTGATGTATATGTAGATCCTAAATCTAGAGATATTCTCTTTAAAGATGCATCTTATATAATGATTAGAAAAGTTCTCCCTAAATCTCATGTCAAAAAAATGTTCCCATCTTTAGCAACAAAGATACAAAAAGCCTCTGGAATGAATTATGGAGAATATGATACTTCTGTAAAACCAATAGATGGAGAACAAAAAGATTTTACATATAAAGGAATGGAAGATCCTGTAGATTTAGATAATCCAACTCAAACAGAAGAAATGTTAGAATTATACGAGTTATTTGAAAAAATTAAAGTACCATTTATGTCAGTATTCTATAGGATACCTCCTTCACCTGAACAGCTAAAACAGATACAACAGCAACTTCAAAAAGAAATGGCTGCATTGCAGGCAGAAATGGAAGTAAAACTATTAGAGACACAGCAACAAATACAACAAGCTGTACAAGCTGGGGAAATGATTCCTCAGCGAGCTGAGTTAGAATTAAGAAAAGCTCAAGATCAAGCACAAACACAATTACAAATAGCTGAACAAGAGATGATGGCTAAATTACAAGAAGCTACTTCTAAAACAGAAAATACAGTAGTATCTAAAAAAGAATTTGATGTTCTTATGGAAAATGAAGAATTTGCTAAAAATGTTATAAATGCTATTCCATATAATACTACACGAATTAAACAGACATGTGTAGCTGCTGATATTCTATTATATGAAAAAATATTGGGAGAAAAAATAGTAGATTATCCAATTATTCCATTTCATTACAAGTGGACAGGAACACCATATTCTATGTCAGCTGTAGCTCCTTTAATAGGTAAACAAAAAGAATTAAATAAAGCGCATCAATTAATGGTTCATAATGCATCATTAGGCTCTTCTTTAAGATGGATGTATGAAGAGGGAGCTATAGATGAGGATGAATGGGAACAGTATTCTTCTTCCCCTGGAGCGATGTTAAAATATCGACCTGGTCATCAACCTCCAACACCTGTACAACCTATGCCTTTACCCAATGCATTTTTTGGCATCATACAACAAGCCAAAGGAGATATGGAATATCTCGCAGGAATTTATTCCTCAATGCAAGGTGATACACAGCAGCAACATGAAACATTCAGAGGTATGCTTGCTATGGATGAATACGGGACTAGAAGAATTAAATATTGGATGAAAAATTCTATAGAACCAGCATTAAAACAAATGGGTGAAGTTGTAAAACAATATTCTCAAACTGTATATACAGCTAATAAGGTATTTAGAATAGTACAACCTAACGCTCTACAAGAAAGCAGAGAGTCTGAAATTAATATTCCTATTTATAATGATATGGGTGAAGCTGTAGGTAAATGGAAAGACTACGCAGCAGCTAAATTTGATATAAGAGTTATAGCTGGTTCAACGCTTCCTATTAATAGGTGGGCTTATTTAGGCGAACTAAAAGAATTAATGAAGGAAGGGGTTATAGATGATGTAGCTGTACTAGCAGAGACAGATTTAAGGAATAAAGAACAGATAATGAAGCGTAAATCTTTATATGCACAACTATCTGGACAAGTTAATCAACTTACTGAAGCTGTGAAAGATAAAGAAGGAACAATAGAAACATTAGAGCGTCAATTAGTTCAAGCTGGAATCAAAGGAAAAGTTATGCAAGCTGAAGTTGAGATTAATAAACAAAAAGAACATGTTAAGGCTAATATGGACAAAGAATACATTGAAACTCAAGGTAAACAAAAATTATTAAGAAATGTAATGAGTAATGAAGTTGAAACTAGAAAACGAGAAATAGGCTTAGAATTAAATAGTGTAAAAAAAGATTTGCAACGTAAGACTAAAGAGAGTTAGATTACAAAAGCCCGTAACAAGGCAGTTTTTTTAAAGAAAAGGAAATTTATATGACTACTGATGAAAACGCGTCAAGCGGCAACCCTTTTGAAGGCCCTGACTTGACTGAATCCGATAACTTTTTCAATAATCTTGATAACGGTTTAGGAATGGTAGAACACCCGGAGCAACCCACTCCGAACCCAGAACAGGTAACATCGCAAGAAGCGATCCCCAATGATGCTGGAGAACAAGGGAATGAAAATATCGTTAATGAAGATGTAAATTGGAAGAAACGATATGATGATTCTTCAAATGAAGCTAGAAGATTAAAGGCAGAGAATGACGAACTCCAACCCTTTAAATCAGTAATAGGCTTTTTAAAAGAAGATTCAGGGGCAGTGGATGTACTACAAAACTATTTAAAAAATGGTGGAGAAGTACCTCAAAATATGCAAGAAAAGCTAGGCTTAGAGGAAGACTTTGTTTTTGATATGGACGAAGCCGCAAAAGACCCAGAGTCTGATAGCGGAAAGTTAATCAATCACATGGTTACTCAAAAAGCTCAGAAAGTTGTAAAAGAAACACTGCACCAACAACAACAGCAGGTTTTACAGGCACAACATCAGAAAGCTATGGACTCTGAAAAACAGAAGTTTATGGATCGGATGGGGTATAATGAAGAACAAATGCAAAGTTTGATTGATCAAGGAAAGAGTAAAACAATGACTTATGATGATCTTTATTTCTTAATGAATAGAGATAAAGTAAATCAAAATGTTCAAAAATCTACTCAAAATGATATGATGAATCAAATGCAGGCTGTTAGGAACATTCCCACCTCTATTGGTGGAACGAATAATGCTGGAAAAGGTATGACATCTGAAGAACAAATGTTCCAAGAGATGTTTGGAGACCAATTCAGCAATGATGATAACCCGTTCTAGGCTAACGTAAAAAATTAGTATAGCCTTAGAACACTAAAATGAAAGTGAGGCTATAAATGGCTGATTATGATGGAATAACCCAACCTACGACTGGTAACCCAGGATCTTCAGGAAAACCGGGACCTATTCATACAATTGATGCCCCTACGCAAACACAGCCGTGGGGACAAGATAATTACAAGATTGATAATACCAATCAGAGAGGTGGAGATAGAACCTCCCCCTCGCTCGGAGACTTAGGACGTAATTATAACTTCGGTAATACTTACACAAATCTTTCTTTCGAGAGAGATCCTTTTATTCATTTACTGACTAAGTTTAAAAAGAAACCAACCGATGACTTTAAATTTGAGTATGCGATTAAACGTAAACTTGCAAACTTTAAACGTTATGGCTATTGCATGGGTGTAAATACTGATTCTGATGCAGCTTTAACTGCAGATGCTACTTTAACTACTACGGAAGCATCATGGGGTGATGCTGCTTTAGTTGATGCTTTAGCTAGTACCCAAGGGGATTATGTTAAAACTACAATCCCAGCTGTAGGTGAGAAATGTAACTTATTAATGATGGGTGATTATAAAACTCATGGAAATATTACAAATAAAATAGGTAGAGATTCTACTAATGGTAATGTTTTAATGGGCGCTCAATACACTAGACCTTCTTGGTTTTTAAAGAATCAAGTAGTAAGAATACCAACCACTGCAGGATCACCAGGTGGAGATGTTTCAGGTTATTGCTTGGTTAGAGTTTTAACATCTTACGGTGTTAGTATAGAGAACAGTGGAGTTGTTAAAGGTGAAGCTCAAGATCTATATTGTGTAGTTCTAAAAAATGATGGAACAAATGATGTTCCAACATCAATTCAAGATGTTCATGGTTCAGCAACTTTACCAGATGTAAATCCTGGTGCGACTCAAGCTACTTCGGTTGCTGGTAAATTAGAACCAATGAGATCGTATATCTCAGGTACTGCTTATCATGAATTAAGTGGTTACGGGGATACTTGGAGACAACAACCTTTTACCACAGATTATGGTCAAACTCAAATCTTCAAAAAGACAGCAATGATGTCTGGACGTGCGATGGCAACTAAACTTAAGTTTGGTGAAAATCCATGGAAGAATGAGTGGGAAGATAAGATGACTGAAATGACATGGGAAATTGGTCAAGCTGGTTATTTTGGAGAGCAATATGTAGATGATGATGGTATTACATATACTGAAGGTATTGTAAACTTCATTCTTAACAATGGTAATTCATTTACCTGGAGTGATAGTCATACTGTAGACGATTATTTAGAGCAGTTATCTGCATATCATGATCCTCGTTATATGGTTGGTGGTAAACAAAAACAAGTTTACTTCTGTAATACTGAAGTCTGGAACTGGCATGCTAAATTAGGTGGCTTTATGAAAAATAATGCTGAGATTAGTCCTAATTATAATGTTCAATTCTCAGGTACCGGTAAAATGGCTGGTGTTAAATATCGAACATTCGATGTAGATGGTACTTCCATTAAGCTTGTTAGAGACATTCATTTAGATCAAACGCATGTTAAAATGATTGCTGCAAATATGAGTGCTTGTGCAGTGAGACCTTTAGTGGGTAATGGTGTAAATCGTGATGTTACTGTTTATCCTGGTGTTAAAACTGTTAAGAACTCAGGTGAAGATTACAGAGTTGACTTAATTCAAGGTGATATTGGATTTGAGTTCTCTGCTCCTGAAACTCACGCAGTTTGGCTGTAAATAATAACTAATGTTATAGGCCCTTCGGGGCCTTTAACTTAAAAGAAAGGAATAAACATGGCTTTAACTAAAACAGTTGGGACAGGCAGTACTTATTATATTGGTAAACATCCAGGTGCGGGTTTAAATGAGACAGAAATTGAAAATCTAAAAGACTTAGCTGAGGGTGTAAGCACTTTAGTTGCTAATCAAGCAGCTTCTACCGCTGGCACCAATGCCTTATTAGTAGCAGATTTTAATTCGTTACTTGATAAATTAAAAGCCGCTGGACTTATGGTTGCTGATTAATAATGATTATAGCAGTAATTACATTACCTGATGGTTATTGGACATCAAGTTGGACAGGTGTCGGTTATCTTACTTACAACTAATTATAGGCTCGTTCTCTTCTCTTGTGCTAACGAAAGTTTGCATTGTCCTCTCTCTCAAGGACGAGCCTTTATTTAATGGAGATTAAATGAGATTATTACAAACACAAGAATCAGTAAATCCGTACATGCGAGTTGTAACTCCAGTGAGCGGAACCGAGTATGATGTTTCTAGAGCAATTATTGTAACTAATGCAATTGCAAATGCCACAACACTTACTTTTAGCGATGGTACAGAAGTAATCCTTCCAATAGATTTCCCTGAAGGTGTCTATTCTTTTGGAATAAAGGAAGTAACAGCTTCAACAACAATGAATGTGGCTCTCTTATACTAATGGCTACTTGGAAGGAAAGAATAGAGCAATATGTTCACTGGAAGGATGATGCTTCTCTTTTAGTTTTGCTAAAATCAGCAATAGAGAAAGTTATTAAAGATATAATTGAATATAAAGAAGAAGATATTCCATTAATAGCTGCCAGTTTATCTGGTGGTTTCGGCGAAGACGACTTAACTTCTTGGCTTAAAGTTATTGATGTACGTAGATTACAAGCAGATACTGAATCATCTATATTTAGAGAGGCTAAAGAAGTCTCTTATACAGATTTCTTAAAAGCTTCAGATGAGAATAGTTTATCTGCCGCTAATATTGATTATCCTGTGTATACAATATCAGATGGAGGTATTGATATTCTTCCTTCAATCCCTACTTCTCCAACTTTAGATATGTTAAAAGTATATGGAATAAAAAAACCTGATAGTTATTTGCCTAGTGCTACAACTACAGAGGGTCATGCAAGCTCAACAGTTTTACATCCTAAATATGAATCAGCATTATATATTTATATGGCTCAATTATTATGTTTAATGCATATGACTGAAGCTAATAGTGGAGTTTTATCTACATCATTAACTAATCTTCCAACTTTAGATTCTATTGCTGTGGTAGAGGCAGACTGGGAATCATTTACATCTAGTGATATAATTACAAATGTATTGGCTGATATTATAGATATAGGTTTTTTAGCTGATGGAGATTTCGATTTGCCAGATGCTGCTGCGAGCATAGGCACTTTTATATCGAGTGTGACTGAATGGCCCACTATAGAGGCTCCTTCTATATCTGTACCTGATTGGGTAGAGCCAGCAACATTAGCTATACCAATATTATCTTTGCCTCCAACATTAGAAAGTTTATCTGTAACTTTTAGTGAAACGGCTCCAACTTATACGGCACCAAGTTTAACATTATCTTCAATATCTGTAACTCCATTAAGTATATCAGCGTCTGCACCTAGTGCTGCCGCTATGTCAACTGCATATATTTATTTTGATGAGCCAGCACCTACGTATATAGCTCCTACCATAGATATAGATTTTACAACACCGATAAATACATGGATAACAGACGAAGAAGATCCGGAAATGAGTCAAGCTACTGTACAAGTAATACAGACTCAAATACAAAAATATAATTCAGATATACAGAGTTCTTTAAATGCCTTTAATGAGGCTAATGCGACATATCAAGTAGCCTTTCAAAAAGCAACACAAGATGCTCAATTAGATTCTCAAGAATCAGCTCAAGCAATACAAGCAGCCTCAGCTAATATACAGAGATACCAAGCAGAAGTAACTGCAGAAGTTCAAGAATATCAGCAAAATCTAGCTTCAACTGTACAAGTATGGCAGACTAAAAGAACTACAGAATTACAAGAACATACAAATTTAATGACAAACGCTTTAAATACTTTTAATAAAGAAAATATAGAGTACCAGTCAAAGCTCCAAGTAGCAATCCAAAATTCACAATTAGATAATCAAGAAGAAGCTTTAAAACTTCAAAAATATGGGGCTGAAGTCCAAGCATATCAAGCCGAAGTTGCATCTACTATTCAGGCATGGACTGCTAGTACTTGGAATGTTAAGTTCTTAGTATACCAACAAGATTACAATGCAGCTGTGCAGGTGTATGCACAAGATATACAAAATGTAACAGCAGAGATAGCTTCTAGCGTACAAAAATATCAAGTAGAAACTACATCATTAATACAAAAATTTCAAGCTGATGCTAGTTATGATACAACTAGATATACAGCTCAGATACAAAGAGCAACTGCAAAAGTTACCCATGAGCTAAATAATGAAGTTCAAGCTTGGCAACAAAGACTTCAAGCTTACCAAGCTCAAGGGGCACAAGCATTACAAAATAATCAATTATTATTACAAAGATACCAGGCTGATTCTCAATCATTTACAGCTGCTTATCAAGCTTTTGGATTATTATTTCAGGAAAAGCAAACTCATTATAATTGGGCAATACAGCAATATACAGCTTTAAAGGCTATGTATTCAGAAATATTTGGCTTAACACAGCCTCAGCAGCAACAAGTGGCTATAGAGAATAAGGCGGCAGCATAATGGCAAATGAAATAAGGATTAAAACTTCAGTGGAAATATTACAGGATAACGATACTACTGTAGAAGGCATAACTTATGTTAATAGAAATTTAGACGGCAATGCTGATGGTAGAAGATGGGGAGGAGAATATAAGACACTCCCAGCTTATTCTGATGACAAAGTATGTTACTGGAAAAATGTAATAGTATCTTTAACTTCAGTTAGTAATAGTACCGGATTAAGTGACTCAGCTTGGACTGAAGCAGCAGACGTAACAGATGGAGCTATCTGCCAAACTGCAAATGTAATAGCTGTTGAATATGTAAAGCAATCTATAGGGGCTGATACTACAATTAAAGTGTATATTGGGGCTGAAATTCATGCCGCTCTTTCCCCGGGGGAAGCTATTGTTATTCCTCTAAGCGCAGGTGAACTTGCAACTAATTTAGATATAGTAGATACTAACTATGCAAATGGAACGAGAGAAGCTATGGTTAATGTTATGATAGCAGGAGGGACATAATATGGCTTATGATGCTAAAGGTATTACAATGCAAGAATTAATGGAACGAGTAGGAGATAGTAGATTTAATTATGTTAAAGCATTATTAAGAGATGCTCTAGCTGAAATACAGATACTTACAGGTGATAATATCGCTTCATTTACTACAGATATAATAAACGGTCAAAGCGAATATGGTACTCCTTTAAGTATGATAAAATTAAAAGCTGTTAAGGTAAAAAATGATGATACTGATGATGTTAGATATTATCCAATTAAAAGAACTTACGATATGAATATTGTGGAAGATTAATGGCTCATACAGATAATACATATAATGTCTATAAACCACATGAAGAATTTGCATATTTTATGAGAGGCAGAAAAGTTGTAATATTACAATTAGATCGAGATTCAAGTTCCTCAACACATGGACAGTATATACCACCTTTTGGGTGGAAAGATTCTATCTATGATAATGATGACGCTTTAACTGGAGATATAGGCTTAGAAGAAGGCCTGCAGTTTGAATATTCGTTTGTTCAAGATTTATCTACGATAACCCAAGGGCAATCAGATATTGAAATATCAGATTTTTTAATACAAGCTGTAGTTGATTATATTAAAGGACAATTAATTGAAGATCATGCACAATTTCAAATTAGAGAGTATTATATGAAAAGATTTAGAGATAGAGTTTCTCAATTTGCAGGTTCTCGAATGGGTGGACCAAGAGTAGTTAAACCTAGTAGACATGGTATAGTATAATGAGTACAGTCTGGAAACCAAAAAGCAGTACTGCTACAGGTACAACAACTATATGGCAGAAAAAAGATGAGGTAACACAACAAAGTACAGTTGTAATAGGCTCAGAAGGTTCACAGACAAGTTTAGTAACTGGCTTAATCAATCAACTTAATGTATCTGCCCACTTAATAGACAACGAATATATGCACTTTGGTAAGGATAAAGATTTTTCTATAGGTTTTGATAGTATTAATAACAGATTAAGTATTAACTTACCTAACGCGACTAATGAAGCTTTTCACATTACTAATGGGGGTGCATTCCAATTCCCTAATAGTGATTTAAGTACATCTACCGCATTAGAAGGCGGTGTATATTATTATGATAACAATTTATATTTAGGAATAGGAGAGTAAAATATGGCGTTAGCTTTTGAAGTTATAAAACCTTTTTCATCTGGAAGTAATCCCGATGGAAATACAATTATGAAATTCAATTCTGATACTCAATATTTTGAAATAGATTATTCAGGCGCTATATCTACTGATTTGATTAAAGTATATGAAAAACAATTGGGTAGTTCATCGTGGGATTTACGTGAACGATTTGTTATAGACTCTTCAGGCGATGGTATTATTAAAGATATACTTGGGCCGTTTAGAGTAGATGGTAGTGATGTAAAGGTAGAAGCTACTAATTCAAATGGTGGTACAACATATCAAACAGATACCTTTGGTATGTTAAAGAAAAGTTCAAAAAAGATTAAAGAATTTTCAAAAATTGCTAATGAATTATTTCTAGAGGGAACGACTCATGGAATATCTAGAATATCAGACAGAGTGTATTTGCCAGCTATCACAGGAGCGGTAGATAAAATAATTGCTGAAGAAAACAATGCTATTGTAACTACAGCATTAAACTCTTCTACAAACTTTACAACAACTAATTTAGATGTACTGCCTATTGGGCTACAGATGATGATTCGTAAAAATCCATCTAAAGTTATGTTTAATGGTGTAAATTTACAATATTGGGATACAACTGCAAACCCTGCTGCTTATATCAATAAGCCATTTTTCGTAGGTGCAGGAAACGTATATAATTTCAAAGCTACAGGTTCAGATAATGGGAAAGATTATGCAGAAAAATTTTTAGAAGTATTAAAGCCTATGATAGGCAAACAAATGTATAAAGTAAAAAAAATTGATGAGACAGTAAATGGTGGGAATTATGGAGACTATACGAATAGAGAATCCGATTACGAAGCTATTGTAAATTCAAAAGTAAGTGATTTATTCTAATTTTAAATAGGAGATTGTAAGATGGGTGATTGGAAAAAAATATTATATTCAAACAAAAGTGGAACTGATGATGCTACTCAAAAAGGAGTAAAAGATGTAGATTTAAGTCCAAGTTATTATAATTCAAATAACGATGGTGGTGCCTTAGGAGATGTAACGGTAGATACTACGGGTGCTTTTGCAAACGTCTCAGATACCTCTAATCTAGTTCTAAAAAGAGGAGATGGTACTGTTACGGGAGCAGAAGCGGGTCAATTATATTGGGGCAGAGGCTCAGAATCGCATTCTGTTTTAGTGGAAGATATACCTGGAACACCAAGCATAATGACAGATGGTACTATTCCTATTGCTACTGGCAATTATACAGTAGGTGATAGTAAGTTAACATTTGCCACTGATATTTTTTCCACTACTGGCAAGAGTATAAATGCTGGTGAGGGGCAATTAAGCTCTAAAAATATTGTATTAAGCGAATCTACTAATTCCAATATAGCTCTTGATGTAAATAATGAATCGTTTAAAGTGATGGGGAATGGAGATACTACGACTCAAATTCTTAACTCTACATCTGGGACTTTTTCAGGACTCCTTACAGCGGAGGCTGGTATTACAGCCGATAATTTTACAGTACTCGATGCAAGTGGTAATACAGCTATAGGCGGGACTTTAGCTGTCGATGGAGCAGTGTTATTTAACGATACTACTACTGCTACAACTGCATATAATGCTGCGGCTATTAAAATACTTGGAGGATTAGGCGTTGCAGGAGCACTATATACAAGTAGCCTAATAGAAACCACTTCCACTGGTAAATTTGGATCTAATTTAACAACTGAGGGTGATTTACAAGTTGCTGGTGACTTAGATATGAATTATGATAATGCAACAGCCGGTGATATTATCGGAGTGAATGATTTAACTATGGCTGGAAATCTTTCATTAGGTGGTGATTTTGACCATAATGGAAGCTCTGCATCCTTAGCTAATGGAGCTATGACAATTCAAGATGGTTCTCCCGATACAGGTTATGATATTAAAGCTGACGGCGGAACAACCATATCTAGAACAGCTCCAAGTACAACGCCGACTACTTATGATGTTACTAATAACAGTGGGGCTAATGCTACTTTTACAGCTGGGGATACTTTATATGCTGTAGATAGTGATAATATTACAGTTGTATTTGCAGTAGAATCAACTACTACAATAAATGACACTGTCATGGCTGATCTTTCATTAACAGTACAAGAATGGGAAGATACTTCTGCTACTCAGGTATTAGCTGGGAATACTACTCTGTATACAACAGCCCCCGATCTTGCTGTACTGACATTCAATCAAGGTGTTCAATTTGAAGGCTCTGCAATTATTATTGATTCAACAAATACAGCTATCCAAGATGATGTTTTCCATATTAATACTGCAAATTCAGGTGGAGGTTATGGAGCTACTACAACTCCAACTATAGTTATGACTTCATCAGGAGCAGCTGATAGTGAAGCTGGTGTTGGAAGATTTGTATTTAATAGTGGATCTAGTATATTTGAATTTGGAGAAGGTGCGACTATAGCTGGCTCTTACCCTTCAGTTACAGGTCAAGACACTGCCGCACCAGTAACTAATTTTCAACCTATTCATGCAGATGCATATTATTTAGAGAAGCAAAGTGGGTCATTAACTTCCACTGCACTTAATGATACCAATAAGACTCATAATGTGATAGCTTGTGATAGTTTAGGAGACCCATATATCTGGATACCTTAATCTGTATTATAAATTTTTAACTAACAAATAGGAGGACTCTAATGGGAGTTATTGAAGAGAGGGTTAAGCCTCAAAAAAACGAAATTGCACTTAGTGTTAAAGATACAAGCTTTATCATTTCTGCGATTAATAGAGCGCAATTAAGTGGGGTTGAAATTCATCAAGCATATACAACTATGCATAAACTCGAAGCTTTTCATGAGTTTTTATTAAATAAAAGTAATATAATAAAAGGGATATAATGTTAACAAAACAAGAGATAAATGCAATATTACAAATAATAGGTAGGTCTGATTTCAAGGGAGAAGAAATCTTAGGAATGGCTGGCTTAATAAATAAACTTCACCAAATAGGACAAGAAGAGGAGAAATCTACAGAGTTAAAGCCTGTGAAAAAAGAGGCTAAATAACAATGGGTGAGTGGCATAAGTTATTACGTTCAGGAAATGTAGATGCTGATGATTTAACAGACAATCCTGTAAGTGGGAAATATTTAAAATATAACGGATCTACCTTAGAATGGTCAGGTATTGACGTTGGTGGTGAAATATCTATGTCAAGAATCGCTATAGGTGGAGACAACTATACTTATGGAACTCTTGGTGCTTTCGCTTGGAGGTATGACACTGAAAACCCTGCTATATCTGGTACAATGATAACATCGGTAACTGTTACTGATGAAGGGGACAATTATAATAGTAATGCTACTCAAGTAACTTTACCATATGCTGCTCTAAAAACTACAACTGATGCCCCTGTTGGAATAGGTGCTTTCGCACATACCCCTGCTCAATTTACTCCAACTATTGAAGATGGAAAAATAACTAGTATAGCTATAACTAATGCTGGTCATTACGGATCTGAGTTAATAAGTCTTGATTTACAGATTATAGATTACAGTAATTCAGGTTCAGGAGCAACTGCAACTATTACAATGGGCACTGAACGCACCCTTATTGATGATGTAAAAGTATTAGATGAAAATGACAATCTAGTTGAGGCTCATAAATATGATGTTATATTTAGTGGCAAAGGCACCGGCTCCAATTTATATGGGAATACGCCTACGATTCATGGACTTGTAAATCAAGGTATAGTCGTTGTAAATGATTCTACTAGTCCATTTAAAGGTACATTTATAACTGAAAACTTAAGCACTACATTAGCTGTTTTAAGAAATGTATCTTCCTCTATTTCTGATGAAGGTATAAGTTATAATCTTCAAGCTTCAAAGACTGATGAAGTTGTAGATACAGACCAATTTCAATCCCCGTGGTATAAGCCTAACTCTGCTAATATGATAGAGGTTTCTGCTGCAATAGAAGATGGCTCTACTACTATCACGGTAGCTAGCACCGAAAATTATGAGGTTGGAGCTTATGTAGTATTTAATAGTGGAACATTTAGAACAGGGGTACCCGGTACCTCAATTACAAGCATCCTAGACGCTACTACATTTACAACTGTTTTAGCTGCTGATAATACTTCCAGTATAAATATATCGGTTTCTAGAGTAATGACATCTTTTGCAATAAGAGTCGCACTTGGTGGCGATGGATTAAAGTGGGTAGAGCATGGTGGTTTACTTCAATTCAGAGGAACAGATAATCAAATATCTGCTAATATTTTAAAGGATTATGATTATAATGATGTAGATTATGCAAGCGAACTACACTTAATAAAACTAGGCTTAGAGCAAGATATAGCTACTACTTCAATCCCTTCATTTGCTGGCATCAAATTAACTAACAATAGTGCAATATCTAAGGATAAAAAATTAGAGTTTGACGCTGTTGGCGATTCAGATACAGCTTTTATACAATCTCCAACTGGAGCTGACAATAAATTAACAATTTCAGCCCCCAAAACTGGGGCAACTATTGAACTTACGTCTGATACAGTTGCAGTCTCTGCAGCTCTAACTGTTGGAGGTGATCTTACTGTAAGTGGTACAACTACTACTATAAATACTACTACTGTAGAAGTAGAAGACAATATACTCCAACTTAACACAACTCAAGGTAGTCCTAATACAGCTACTGAACCAACAAGTGGTATTAGTATTTACAGAGGAGATGGTGTAACTCAAGCTTCCTTGATTTTTGATGACTCTGATGATACTTGGGATCTAACAAACAATCTTACTATAGTTGGAACTAATACTTCTAATTCTTTAATATCTTCAGATTTAGATATAAATGGAAGTGGGGATATAAGTACAAACCTTACTTTAAGTGGAGATAGTACAACTAATCTAACTATAGAAAGCGGTTCTTTAATTTTAGGAAAGGAAGATTCTCAATCTGAAGGGATTATTTTTCATTGGGATAGAGGAGCTAATGCTAACTTAAATGAAGATAATTATACCACTAATACTACTACAAAAACACGAGCAGTATTAAAAATTAATGAACATATTACAGATGCATCTTTTAGTGGTGCTTTTTTTGATAATAACGGTAGATTTCCTGAAATTTTTTCTGATGATTGGAAAGATAGTATTGTGTCCGGTGAAAATCTATCGGCATTCTTACAAATAATTCCTCAAACATATAGTTATGGAAATTGGGATGCAGTTTATGATACCAATGCTACTGTGGGTATTCAACTTGGGGCAGGGGAGAAAGCCACTGTAGAGAGTATTATGGGTATATATGGGAGAAAAGGAAATGTACATATAAATTCATATCAGGGTGGGGCAGGTGATTATTATACTAGACAGGAAAGTCCTAACGGTTTTATTAATCTTGGATTTTCCGGTGGAGTCCGTATGTATTCTGCTGCTTATAATGAGGATCATGATTTATTTAATCTTAACCTTGAAAGAACCCAATTAAGAGGACGGTTAGAAATATTTAAACAAGAATTAGGTAATCCAGACATCGACTCTAGAATCATGTTATATGATGGGCGAAATACAAGTGACAACTGTGTAGCCTTAAAATGCCCTACAGTAACAACTTCATATACTTTAACGCTCCCACCGGCTGCTCCCTCAAGTGATAAATTTTTACAATCAAATAGCAGTGGTACTCTTTCATGGGTTGCAAGTAGCGGAGGTCTCAGTGAATCAGAGGTAGAAGATGTTATTACAGCTGAGCTAGTAAATGGTCAATCTATTGATCAAGCTATTGATGATTTAATAACTACCCATACTGGAGCGGCTACTCATACTGATACCCAGCTTAGTGATACAGGCGTTACAGCAAAGGTCTTAACAAATCTAGCTACAGGTGCTAGTGGAGCTATTGCAGCTGACGATACAATATTAGAGGCTTTTAATAAATTAGAAACTAGAACAGCTTTAAACGATGCTAAAGACGATGCAGGGACAGATAATTCAACAGCTGTTACAATGTCAGGTGCTGGAAGTTATATATCTCTTAATGGACAAGCAATTACTGTTGATGCAATAATTGAAAGTGATATAAGTGACCTTCAGGCATATATAACAAGCACTTTAACAGCTACATTAGATGCTGATGATAATAAAATAATAGGTATTCAAAGTGCAGGGTTTAAGGAGGAGCAAAGTTTAGGTTCTAAAGATGATGATTTTACAGTAGATTTTTCTACAAACCAAAAACAAGCTGTTACTCTTACCAATAATACAATGACGATTACATTAGATGAAACTGATACAAAAGTAGGAAATTATCTCTTAAGGATTGTTAATGGAGGATTGGCATCACTTGCTTGGGCAGCAGAAAGTAACTCTATTAAATGGCCAGGGGGTGAAGCGCCTGGTTTAACTGATTCAGGAGAAGATATTGTATCATTTTATTATAATGGTACTGATTTTTATGGAATTACTAGTTTTGATTTTCAAACCTAATGTCTGATTTTAAAGACAGATTATTAAAGTTTTACGATAATAAAATCGTAGATACCGTTAGATATACAGAGGTAATGATGGATTGGGAAGCTCCAATAATGGAGAAGTCTGCGGAATATATCTGTCAAAGTAAAGGTGATATTCTTGAAATAGGATTTGGCATGGGGATTTGTTCTGATTATATACAGGCACAAGGAGTTAATTCGCATACAATAGTAGAAATACATCCTCAAATAATAGAAAAATTAAAGGAGTGGGTTATTGGTAAGGATAATGTTATAATAGTAGAAGGTGACTGGTATACTTCTGAACTAAGTGCTTATGATGGTATCTTTTTAGATACCTATGGAGATGATAATTTCATGAAATTAAAAGAATTTACTATGGATCATGCTAATAATAATGCTCATATAACATATTGGAATAATGAACAGTCTAAAGAAAATAAATATAATTTCGATAATATCTCATGGGGATATTTAAATATAACTCCAGAGCCTAATAATTATTCTAAAATTGATTCAAGATATTATATTCCAAGGGTTATAAATAATGTCATTCACTGAACCAATATATCCTGCTAATGACCTTTTCGTACACTATAAATTAGCCTATACTGGATCATCTGGCGGTGATTGGACTTCTACAAAAGGAGATGCAACTACAGCAGGTGATTATGTTAATTCAAGTGAGGATGAAAGCATTACTTATCCAGGAATTGAGTCTATAAGAGATCTTTTTAGAAACGTGGATAGCTATAGATGCTCAAGGTCTTATTTTAAATTTAATTTAGGTCGTCAGCGCGGTAGAATAAAGTCTGCATCATTTCACCTCTGGATGAAAAGTATTGGAGTTGGTTCAAGTACTTTTCATAGAAAAGTAAAAATAGCAGAAGCAACATCTTTAGCTATACATAAGTCTGACTATGGTAATATTTTTACATCATCAACAAATTTAGGGACTATATTAGCACCTCATGTTATAGCTAGTGAATCAGGGACTTTACATGAGTTTGTGTTTAATTCTGATGGTATTGCAGCTTTGCAGGATAAGCTTGGTACTAATTTTTATATAGGAGCTGCTAGTGGTTTTTACGATATAGGGACTTTTACTCCAACAGCAGCGGGGGGAGCTTTTGCTGCCTTTGAAGTTAGATATAAGGAGTATTCAAGTACTGGTTCTGATCCTCATTTAATTATAGAGTATCATGATAATGCAGTATTTATGGGAGCAAATTTTTAAAGGAAATAAATGAAAAAATCTATTAAAAAAATTATAAAGTATACACTTAAAAAATTAGCGATGGACTCAGAAGAGGCTAGAGCTTTAATCTTTGCAACAGGAAATGCCGAGTCAGGATATAGAGTCTTAGAGCAGATAGGAGGGCCTGCTATAGGATTTTTCCAAGTTGAGCCAAATACTATTGCAGATGTATGGGATAATTATGTATTTTATAGACCAGAGATAAAGACTGATTTATGGTCTTTAGGCTTTGACGAGTCAAATATGTCTGGCTCTGTAATGGCTTCTATAGCATTACAAGTTGCATTCGCAAGACTGCAGTATAAAAGAGATCCGAATAAGTTACCTGATATGGGAAATAAGGCAGCTATGGCGGAATATTGGAAACGGGTATATAACACTGAACTAGGAAGAGGTACAGTAAAACACTTTCTAGAGGCAAATAAGGGATTGTAATAATGGAAATAATTAAAGAAGTGATGGATACAACCATTAGTAAAGTAGCATTAGGAGTAGGAGGTATAGGTGTTACTTATTTAGAGTTTATACCTTTCTGGCTTAGGGCTTTTACATCTATAGCTATAATAGCTAAGATATGCGCAAGTACGTATAAAACGCTAAAAGAGGCCAAAGCTATAAAATAAAAAAAAGGCTATATATGGAATGCTTATCATGCGGTGAACCAATGGTTCGTAATGGAACATGGGTAAACAAGGATAACTTGACAGTTCAAAAATACATTTGTATAGGTTGTAATGAACACTCAAGAGTAATTAGTGAAGATGATGATATTATATCTGAAAATGTAAGATTGGCTAAACAAAAACAAGCTTTACAAGACAAAAGTCGAATAGCTAATAAATCTTTCAGGGAACATGCTAGAGTTGAAAACGCTATAGAAGAATATACGAAAGAATTAGTTAAAGTTTTTTCTAATAATAAACTAAGCTCTTCTTCTAATAAATTTAAAACAAATAATAAAGCTGTAGGTGTAATCCAGCTATCTGATATTCATTTTAATGAATTAATTAATTTACAAGATAATAAGTATGATTTTAGTATTGCATCAGCTAGATTAAGACATTTAATCACTAAAGCTACTAAATACTTTACTATGCATAAAATAACGAACGTATTGGTAGCTCTAACGGGAGATCTCATGAACTCTGATAGAAGGTTAGATGAACTATTAAACGAGGCTACAAATCGTTCTCAGGCTACATTCTTAGCTGTAGATATAATGCAACAAGCATTAAGAGATTTAGATAGTGACTTTAACGTTACTGTAGCTTGTGTTACTGGTAATGAAGGTAGAATTAATAAAGAGTCAGGCTGGAGTCCAATTATGGCTACAGATAACTATGACTTTACAATCTTTAATATATTAAAATATGTATTAAAAGATTCAATTATTAATTTTGTAGAGGGTGACCCTACTGAATTAGTAGTTAAAGTAGCAGGTCAGAATCTGTTATTAATGCATGGTAACTGCTCTATAAGACATGCAGCTTTAGAAAAGTCTATAAATCAAGTTATAGGTAGATACAGTATGAAAGGAGTTACAGTTGACTATGTTATCATGGGCCATGTACATTCCGCATCAATCGGGGATAATTATAGTCGTTCCGCTAGCTTGGCGGGAGCTAATGATTATAGTGATAAAGGTTTAAATTTAAGTAGTAGAGCGTCTCAGAATTGTTATATATTCTACGAGGATGGGAATAGGGATGGAATTAAAATAGATTTACAAAATACACCAATAGACAGCGGGTATGATATAGATAAGTCTTTAGCTGCATATAATGCGAAGAGTGCTAATAAAGGCAAGGCTCACGCAGTGATAATGGAAATAGTAATATAATGGGGGTGGTGAATGGACTTAAATATAATAGATACTTATGGGCTTCCTGTTACGGGAGTTATTGTATTAACATTTGCATTATGGAAAACTGTAGAGTTTATTCAAAAACAACTTTTAAATCAGATTGTAGATAGACATAATGCAGAGATGGAAGCTATAAGACAATTAGAGGAAGAACACAAGGTATTCCATTCTATAGTTATTGAGCTGATTAATAATTCTAAAAAGAATCAGTTAATATTAGAAGAGATTAAAGGCAATTTGTCTATGTTAGTTAAATTTTTAAATAAATAAAGGAAATAATATGAAATTATTAGGATTAATACAGAAATTAGCAGGAAAAAATAAAGCTGTAGAAAATGTAACGAATCTTTTTATAGGTGAAAATAGTAAAAAACGTAACATTGGATTTGCTGGATTTGTAGTATCTGCACTTTTATTCCAAATAGGATATATTGATGCTGAATTATTTGATACTTTAATGTTACTATGTGCAGGTTGGACAGGAATAGCATTTAGTTCTAAGTTAAGTAAACTTGGTGATGCATTAAAAGACGCTAAAAAGAAAAAGTAATGCCTCGTAAGTCAATAACATTAAATGGTTTTGCTGGTGGTCTAAATAAAGATGCTTCCACTTATGATATTATATCTGAAGGTCAAGGGAAAGATGAAATCCCTGGGAATATAGACGGAGATACAAATGACGGTTTACTTAACTGCTATATTGATGATAAAGGCAAGGCAACTACCGCTTTTATTTCCCCAATAGCGTCTACCTTAGCGGAAGATGCATCTAACAGTACTACAAGTGTAGATTTAGTCATTAATAATGATATTGCTTATAGGAATGACGGTGTGTATTCAATTGGGAATGACGTTAATTGGAGTGGAAACACTGATTATCAAGCCGTGACTCCCACAGAGGGAAGATTAAATGTAACCCCTAATTGGCTCCCAGATGATGATGAAGCAGGAAGGACTATAACTTTAAAGCCTATAAGGGAGGATGACCTTGTTTTATTTTTAGGAGAGTCAGCTAAAGGTGGATTTGGAAGAGGGAAAATGTGTTGGGAGCCTGGGAACGATGGGCCACTAGACTTAAATAACACTAATATTTCAGATCCAACGAGAGATGATTGGAGAAATATTGTGGCGTTAGCTGGAGATGGTGATGATGATGGTGTATATAACTCTGGTGATAATTATTTTGTAACACATCTAACTGGTATAACAGATACAATTGTTAATGGGTCATCAGGTGCTGCTCAATTAATAAAGGTAGCAAATAATGCTGGGG
>Ga0098061_1000286_pt1 | contig 23325 bp, 47 predicted proteins | sample 22_taG_FD_92579 | JGI IMG/M metagenome (GOLD analysis project Ga0098061, IMG submission 92579) | Marine viral communities from the Subarctic Pacific Ocean - 22_ETSP_OMZ_AT15343 metaG | ecosystem: Environmental > Aquatic > Marine > Oceanic | place: Subarctic Pacific Ocean | collected 2015-01-20
TAGCGGCAGATAGAAATTAGATCTCTTTCGATGAACCGTTAAATATAAAAACGGGATATCTTTTTTGATTAGAAATATAAAAGAGTACAATAAGTAAATGCCCGATGATTTAACTAAGATAAAGAATACTAAAGAAGATTCCCCTAAGAAGATAACAAATAAAACTTCAGACTGGTGGGACATAGATTGCAAACTTTTAGATCTGGGAGATATAAACTATAGACCTCCCGATTATCATACAGCAGAAGACTTTAAATTATTCTTCCCTATAAAAGAAAAAGAATAATCCCCACAGCATATAAATTACATTATATAGCTTTTATACAGAAACCCGGCAAAACGCTGGGTTTTTTCTTTTATGGGGAGATTAGGAACTAAAGCAGAAAAAAATTGGCGAAAATGTATCGGGGACGGAGGCACGTTCCGTGCCAACGTGCGCCAGCGGCGGGATGTCATATAAGTGTAAAAGTTTTGTCAAGAGTATGTCAAAGTATATGCGTTTGTGCATTGTTGGCACGGTTATTGCTACGCGTTAAACCCTTCGGGTTTAACGCTTTTCTGTATTCCCTTTTCCTATCGGTTATAGGGTAGTGTAAGAGGAAAGGAGAAAAGAAACACAGTCGGCAACTCTTACCCGGCAACCGAGTCAACCGCAACGCGGCCCCTTCCGAAGCACTGGAAGCTAAAGCCTAACCGTTGATGCGAGGTTGAAACGTCCACGAGGCGACCAGTCAAACGACGGTCTAACCCTTGAACGCTGGGCAAAATGGTTTTCTGTTTTCTTATCGGTTATACCGATTCAACCCAAAGAGCTTGGAGGCTCATCATGCGTAACTCTCTCTCAACCCTTTCTCCGGCCCAGTTCGAGGCACTCCGTCTTGAGGTGGATTCCGAGGGTCGCCGTCGCAAGGCGGCTGGCTCTCTCGTTGCTGGTTCCTACACCATCGACACGGCGAACCTGACCATCCCGAATGGCATCCTGACCCGTCAGGACTACCAGCGGGCACCCGGTATCCACCTCTCGCCTTACGCTGGCATGGCGTACATGGGGAGCAAGGCGGGCATCGTCGGGCCGCACCTTGTGCGGCACATGGTCGATGCGTTGTCGGCAGCGGCAACGTCCGGTCTGCACCTCGCCTCTTTCCTGAACCCTGGCGGGCTCAAGGATTTGGACGCGGGCAAGGCCGAGGTTAAGCTGAAGTGTCCGAAGGTGTCGGCCACCCGGAGCAAGGTGGACTGGCGATAGGCCAGCACCCCCTCCGGGGCAACCCGGAGGGGTTCGGTGTTTGACGCGGCACCACACGGGGACGGGGGGTTATACCCGAAGGGTATAACCCCCCCAACCTTCCCCACCGATTTTCGATTTTCATTTTCCTATCAGATACACATACACAGCCGGGAGGCACCCAAATGAGCAAAGAACGAATCAAAGAAACCTGTGAAGAAATCGCCGCGCAGATTGACGAGGCATTGAGCAACCCACCCCCCGAGGGCACCCGTTGGGTCATGCCGTGGGATAAGTCACTCGCTGGCGGTATGCCGCTCAACATCGTGACGGGCCGTGCATACGGCGGAAATTTCAATGGCTTTATGCTGATGATGGCCGGGATTCGTTTCGGTGATAACCGTTGGGCTGGTGCAAGCCAGTGGAAGAAAAGCGGGAACCTTGTACGCAAGGGCGAGAAGGGCACCCCTATCTTCTTTCCGAAACTGGCCTGCAACTCTTGTGGCCGTCCCTGTGGATTCGCGAAGGTCTGCAAGCCATGTGGTGCGAACCTCAAGGTCAAGGGTGCTACAAAGTTCATCGGATTTGGAAGCGCTTACACGTTCAACAATCAGCAGACTACCAGCCCCCTCCCGTCTGCCGAGATTGAAGAGGTTGACCCCAAAGTAGGCCATGAGGCGGCGGCTGCACTTGTCGAGGGCATTGGCGCGGATTTCCGACACGGTGGCGGGCGTGCCTTCTACTCCCCTCGCGAGGACTACATCATGGTGCCCGAGGCGGGAGCATTCACCACCGTCGCTGACTATTGGGCTACGACAATCCATGAGCACGCCCACTGGACGGGTGCTGCTGACCGCCTGAACCGAGAGGGCATCGTCAAGTTCTCGGGGTTCGGCTCGCAGGTATATGCCTACGAGGAGTTGGTGGCCGAGATTGGCGCAGCGTTCACATGCGCCTATCTCGGAGTCAAGCGGGAAGGTCTGATGGACAATCATGTGGCCTATCTCGCCAACTGGCGCAAGGCTCTCAAGGATGACCCGACCGTGATTCAGCGGGCCGCGAATGACGCGGGCAAGGTCATGCGCTACCTCATTGACAAGGGCGAGGGTTCGGGGAAATAATCCCCGGCCCTTCCCCGAGGGGTTACACCTTCAAGGTGTAACCCCTCCCCCCTCTTTCTCTCTTTTCGTTTTCTCTTTTCCTATCAGTTACTCATTCACACGGAGGCAATCACAATGTCAAAACCCCGAGCAATCCTCAACGCTGGCAAGGTCGTAGAAATCACGGCTGTCAGCCTCATTGTCAAGGCTGGTGGCTCTGCCGCTGGCACCATCCCCGGCTGGCGGGACTACATGGACTTTTGCAACATGTGGGGCTTCGATGTAGACCCCACCGATGAGTCGAGCGCCCGCCAGCGTACGACTAACCTCTACACCCCAGACGGCGAGCGCATCAACCCCGGTCGTGGCGAGCGCATCATCGATGCCAGCGTGGATGCTCCGATTCTGGGCGTGGAGCATGCCCTACGGTCGCGCTTCCCGGTCAGCATCAAGGCTGGCGATAGCCGGGACATCACCGTGGACATTCCGGCCCTTCGGGGCTGGGTCGAGTCGGGCGCTCCCTTGTGGACCTACTGTCTCAACGGAGAGTCGGAAGCCGTCTACTCTCGCGAGGGTGTCATGCCGTGGGCTACCAACCTGACCATGCGCCGGGTTGATGCTGCTGCTGTCATCCGAGCGCAAGCGAAGATTGCCGACCCGTGGAGCATCGACGGACCCACCCGGTTCGCAAAGCTCCGCCGGATGAAGGTCGGCAAGTACGAGTACACCCGGTTCAACATCAACTGGAACAAGGTGCCTTCCCGCCTGTGGATGGATTCTCAGTACATCCCCTTCAACCCTTCCGCTTCCCTTCCCGCCCCGTGGTCTGGACCGACCACGGGGTGACGAGCCTCCTTCGGCGGTCCTGCCCCCGGTGTGTGCCTCCCGCACACCGGGGGCTTTTCTTTCTCTTCAGTTTCGGGCAAAAACTTTACAACTCATTTTTTGATTTTCTATTTCTTATCGGTTATCGAACAGTGGAGGCAAGAGATGATTTTGTATGTTGGAGATATTCACGGATCTGCGGCTGCGATTGCAGCGGTTGATGAAGCTGCGGTGAAGGCTGGTGCTGATTGGGTTATTCAGGTTGGAGACTTTGGAATCTTCTGGCCTGGACGAGATTGCTCCGTTGCTAAATATTTTCGCAAGCGTGCCCGTCAGGGTCGGCCCGGTCCAACGTGGTTGACTTGTGGTGGAAACCATGACAACTGGAGAAAGTTGTTTGAGCTGGCCGCCGAGCAAGGAGAGCCGGATTTGGTGGAGTTGGTGCCAGGCTGTTTCTACGTCCAGCGCGGATGTGTGCACGATGTTGATGGAGTTAAGCATATCTTTCTTGGTGGCGCGGAGTCTGTGGATAAGCACACACGCGTAGAAGGAGAATCTTGGTGGGCAGAAGAGACTCCTTCCTATGGAGAGTTCTCTAACTTCTCGGCTAACTTGGAAGATGAAAAGCCAGAGGTTGTTGTAACCCATGAGGCTCCTTCGAGAATTCCTATATATAAAACTAATAGGGATTCATCTCCCACGCCGCGCAACCTCGAAAACATTTTGAGGATGAGTACACACACGCCTGCAAGGTGGTACTTTGGACATCATCATGTAAAACAGTCGTGGACGATTGATAGTATTGATTTTCATTGTTGTGGCCTTGACGGAGAGTATACAGAATAACAAATAGCCGCTTTCTTTAATGTGAATTTTTTTGAGTTTATTATACGACATGGTATAATAAGCCGATCCGCAATAAAGCGGCTAAAAATTCACACGCAAGGAGTATACACATGCATAGCCTATGGCCCCTTATCTTTCTTCCGCTTATTATAGCATGCGGAGATAAGGATGACGACACCGGAACCGAAGATACCAGTAGCGATGCTGCGGTCGAAGATACGGCAGAGTAATTAAAACCGCAGGAAGGCATGGGTTTACAGATGCCTTATACTTTAATTCGACAGCCTCTTTTCTTTGCGCCTATCTTTCTATACATTTTGTGTGCGCATGCACAGGGGGTTTTACTTGCTACGTCTATCCGGGCAAAAAATTGACATTTAAAGTAAATTAAAATTCTCTCCGGGCGCAGGTGGGCTTTTAAGGTGGTGCCCGGTGCCGGAATCGAACCGGCATGCCCGTACGGGCGAGAGATTTTAAGTCTCTTGTGTCTACCTATTCCACCAACCGGGCAAAAGTTTTACATTAAAATTAAAGTTCTTCCTTCTTTTTCTTGCAAAGAGCCTTGGACTTTTGCCTAAGGCTCTTCTCAATCGAGCGCTTGTGTTTACGCGCCTTTTGAGCGCTACGGCCTCCGCCTCCACGATGGAATTGTCCATCCAAATCTTTTCTTGACTTAAAAAGTTTAGCCTTTCCTTTTTTCATACGCGCTCCCTCGGGCAAAAACTTTACTTCATTTTTTACGGCGTCGGGTTCTTTTGTCAAGAATTCGATCAACGTGTTGGTCAATTGCACGATTGATTTTATTGTCAACAAAAAAGGGGATTCCTTCTCCGTTAAGGAATCGATGAGCGTAAAACTTTATCATTCCGAATCGCATCTTAATGTCTCCTTTCATATACATATAACTGATAAGAAAGCGAAATACAAAAGACCACCCCGGGCAAAAGTTTTACATATTCCTCCGAGGTGGAGCAGGGCCGCACATTTGTACAACCCTGCTCCGGGGTTCCCCTAAATAGGGGCAGCGTAGTTGGAGGCATCACCGCTGTTTGAATCCTTATCCTCATCCTCATCCTCATCTGTGCTCCAGACGGGTCGAATGTCAAGCTCGTTGTTTGCTGCAAAGCTGAGGAACTCCACAACTTCAGCGGGGGAGAGCCAGCCCTTGACTTGGTCGTGCCCGCAGTTGTGCCACTTGCCGTCCTTGTCCCAAGCTGCAACTTCAGCAGTCCCAGAGGTCCAAGGTTGGTTATCCTCGACAGCCTTCACCGGGGCATCGTAAGCCGCACCTTGGCTGTCGCAGTAGTTACCTGGACCCCATTGAACAGAAACCGTGTTGCCGTTCTCGAAAGTGATTGAAAAACCTTTGTTACCAGTTGCGCTAAACATGATGTGCCTCCTTGCACTTCGGGTCTATGAACGCATAACCGATAGGAAAGTGAAATTCAAATCCCACCGGGCAAAAAGTTTACAATTCATTTTTTGATTTTGATTTTCTTATCGGTTATATCACGATGGAACAAAAAACGAGAGGTATTCCAATGAGAAATGAAGCTGTGATTTCTGCGTGGCTTGCGGGCCGTCGAGCGTCTACCGCGAATCTGTCAACGGATGGGCGGGGGCTTTGGTCTTACAATCTCCTGATTGGTGACCGCTCCGATGGTCTGACCCGAGTTTTTGACTACACGGCATCTGGTAACTATATCTCTCAAACAACGTCTTGCCACGTTGGATTGGCGATTCGCGGCACTCCCGGCATGACTCTAACAAAGCCAAAATAGGAGAGGCTATGGATAAATCCGACTTGGAGGAATGGGTTGAATTTCTTACAAAACCCGTTTCTAAAATTTCTAAAAACCCTTCAAATAAAATTTGCAGTTCATCCGTTGATCAAGACATAGAACAATGGAAAGCAAAAATAAATAAGGATCAGGAGAAAGAAAATGCTTGACTTTATCATAGGAGCGGTTATCATCTGGGTAGTCTTTCGCTTGCTGGATCACGTTTGGCGGAAGATTCGTTAATCACACATATATATGGAGATATAAAATGGAAGTAGCATTTGGAATTTTTGGAGTAGCACTTGGCCTGTGCGTTTACGCCCTCGCCTTTATTGGTGGCCGCCAACTTTGGCAGCAACGTAAACTTGTCCGTGTGCCTGTTTCTTCTACTCCTGTTAATGTAGAAGAAGATTAAAGACCCCCCGGGGTCGCACCGCGTGCACAATTTGTGTGCGTGCGTGCCCTCTGGGCAAAAAGTTTGCATACACTCGCGGGCAAAAGATTTACATTTGGTATTTTTGATTTCTGCTTTCTTATCAGTTATATTGCTTTGAAGGAGAAAACAAATGAGCATTACCCGACGACAGTTTTTCGCACGCATGCGTAAGCTTGGATATTCCAAGTCTCGTATGCAAATGACTCGGATTGGTCTTACCTATGTAAAGGAAGAGGACGGCAATCGTGTGACCGTGACTGTGCCGAAGCATCACGAAAGCACATTCCACATTCTTGGGGATGTTCCGTATAGCGGCATCTTCGTTGAAAAGATTGCAGGTCGTGAAACTAACTGGGGAACCCCAGTTGACACCAAGGCTCTTGGTCTTGAAATGTTTGAGGTGTGCTTGGGGCTTTGCTCTGGCGGCATCGAGATGGTCCGGCAACCTTTGGAGGGCCGCGCCGAAGGTGGTCCGGCAAGCAATGTTTGAAGTCATAGAACCTTTGCTGTGGATGACAGCTTGCTGGGCATGTGGTATCCTAACAGGGCTTGGCCTGGGAACAGCCTTTACTTTGCAGCGATTGACGCGCAACGAAATTAAAGAGATAAGATGACCTATTAATGTTGGCGTCTAACGAGGGAACCCCCCTCTAAAGGTAGGACGATGTTGTCTTACTGTGATTTTTGTGAGAGAGCGTTCCACGGAGAAGGTGTGGAATGTGAAGTGCCGGGCTTGATGGATGCATTGATGTGTCCCACTTGTTCCGAGGATGAGGAAAGCCAGATGACCCTTGGCTTTTCGGTCGAGGTAGCCGAGGGGCCTGAAATCCCCGCATGGTTTTCGAGAATGATGTCTCTCAACGCACCCCTTGTTGAATCTGTTGATTGCTCTTGTCGAGTGCGGTGGTGTGAGGATCGCCATCGAATGGCTTTGGCCCTATGGGAGGAAGAGTCTTGCCGCCGAGGTGAGCAAATGATGAGAGCAGCGATTTTCTGCTCGTGCTCCTATTACACTCGGTTGCCGTGTCCCCACCGAGCGCAGTTGGAACTATTTGATACTCGGGGGCCTGAATGTAGGGACGAGAGAGGCCTTCCCAGCGGGACATTGTCCCATGTCACCCATGACTTCCCGGTGAGTCCTTCTTGGGGCGCAAGAACTTGCCGGGGACTTCAAAGGTATGCTCGCCCTTCCTGGGTTGCAGATTTGATCCCACCCCCTTATGTCTCATTCCCTGTTACCCCCTGCACCTTTGCTCAAAGGCAAAGGTATTGAACCTGACTCGTTTTACGAGCAAGGAGATTTAATCATCTTCACAGATTCCCCTAAGTTTATAGAGGAATAAATATGAGGGCAGCAGCATGAGAAAAGTAAAGACCAGCAGGAAGATTAGATTTCTGGTAGCTTGTGCTGTTGCCTTCTCGATGATTCTCAGAATGTTTATCAAGGAAGAATCGGAAAAAGAAAGTAATTGATTTTCACTTTCTTATCGGTTATATCTCTATACAAGGAGACAAGAAATGTTTATCGACGCAAATGAAATTACGGCTCTCATCAAAAAGTATGAAGGGCTTGAGCATATAATTATTCATCCAAATGCCATCATCAAAGACCTTGAAGGCTTGATTGATGCCGAGGCTGTTCGCCAAGAAGCGGCGATGGATAAGATGGCTGAAGATTACGAGGATGAGGAATACGGAAGGTTTGAGCGTGAAGACGCCGCAATCGAAAAGCAGCTTTCCATGCAAGATTGGCCGGGAGGAATTTAGTGACTGTTCACAAGAATATGTTTGACAAAAGAAACGAGGAGGAATTTAAAATGAGAACCCTTACTTTGATTCGTGGAATTTCTGGATGTGGCAAGACCACGCTGGCCCGACAGCTTACCCTTGGCGGCTCTCGGAAGCTCCTTGCCGCTGATGATTATTTCGTTGGTGACGATGGAGTTTATCATTTCGACCCCTCTGGACTCCCCAAAGCTCACGCTTGGTGTCAGGAAGAAGCGTTGTCTGCTATGGAACAGGGGCTCCACGTTATTGTTCATAACACCTTTACTCAAAGGTGGGAGATGGAACCCTATCTCCAGATGGCGACCCAGTACGGGTATCAGGTGACTGTTGCCTCTATCTATGATGGAGGCTTGACAGACGAGGAGTTGGCCGAACGGAATGAGCATGGTGTGCCCTTGGCCGGCATCTCTCAAATGAGAGAACGCTTTGAGCATGACTGGAAGAATGGAAACCCAAAGCCTCCTTGGGAGAGGTAGCCTCCCTCCTTTCCCGCCCCCGGTGAAATCTCGCCGGGGTCCCGGGCAAAAACTTTACAATGTATAATACATACTAACTCACCCTCTTTATGTTTAACTACGTTAAACATAACATCTGATTCCGGCGCTGTCAAGTAAAAAATCAATATTTTTCGGGCAAAAGTTTTACATTCCATTTTTTGAATTCCGCTTTCTTATCGGTTACTGTGTTGTACAAGGAGGCAAGATGAACCCGATTGATGACACCGTTGGTAGCCCGATTTTCGTGGGTAGTGAAGCAGAGGCAAGCTCCATGATTGGGCTTATTGATGTTTTTACGGCTCTCGATTCTTTTGTGACTGGAGCCTATCAGTCCCTTCCCTGTGAAGTTGCAGACCTTGTGGCAACCCGCATTTCGGGCGTGCTGCACTTTTGTGCCTCCAATGACTTGAACGGATTTCTTATTCCGCTCTGTGTCGAGGAAGGTCTTTCGCTCCACGCTTTTACGCCGAATGGAGTAGCTTCCTCTATCGTTGATGTGCCGGAAAGCGGCATTTCCTCAAAGTGGGTTCTTGCCCAGATTCAAGAGGCCGCCGAAAAGGACAACCTTGTTTGTGACATGGCCCTCGCCCAGTTTCTCTGTGGCTTCGCTGGAGATGACCCATCGAATTGGATTCAGGTTCTCTCTGGATAGCTATAAGAATATGACTCGGCTCGTAAAATCGACTTGACATATTCTTGACATATTTAATCCAGCTTTCATTTTTTGATTTCCACTTTCTTATCAGTTATATCCACGTACAAGGAGGCCGTCATGGGCAAGAAGATTAAAAAGTTTGATGCACTGAAGGCTCACAAGGCTGCTGCTCGCAAAGCACACTTTGCAGCAGGTGGAACACTTGCTATGTGGCGTGGTCGTGCGGCTACGTTGGACGAGTCTACCTCAAAGGCACGCAAGAACAAGTTTGCTTGTCGAGGTTGGAAGTCGAACGATAACAACGAATAAATGATTTTTACTTTCCTATCAGTTATACATGGGTACAGGAGGAAGACATGAAAGAACGAGCAATTCTAAATACAGGCAAGGTTGTTGAAATTACAGCCGTGTCTATCATCGAGCAAGCGGGCGGCGCGCCTGCGGGCTGCTCCGAGGGCTGGAAGCACATACTCCATTACGCTAACTGTTTTGGCTTTGACTTTACGCACACAGATGAAAAGTCGGCACGCCAACGGAAGACCAATCTCTACACCGCAGATGGGCAGCGCATCAATCCGGGCAGGGGCGAGCGTATTATTGATGCAGTTGTCAAGGCTCCTATTCTTGGGCTGGAACACGCCATGTATGTAAGTATGCCTGTGAGCCTAAAGGCCGGAGATAGTAGGGATATCACTACGGATATCAAGGGCTTGCGAGGTTGGGTAGAGAGCGGTGCGCCTCTCTGGGTCTACTGCATCAACGGAGAGGCTGAGCCTGTGAGATACCGGGAAGGCGTGGTTCCTTATGCTACTGGTCTGACTATGCAGCGGATTGATGTTGCAGAGGTTATCCGAGAGCAAGCCAAGACAGCCGACCCTTGGAGCGTGGAAGGTCCCAAGCGGTTCGCCTTCCTCCGCAACATGAAGGTGAACGGGTATACTTACCCGCGTTTCCGTATCAACTGGAAGTCTGTACCCTCCAGCTTGTGGCTCGATGCTAAGCCTGTCCCCTTCAACCCATCGGCCTCCCTTCCATCCCCTTGGTGGTAGGCGGCCGCAGTTTTTCGCATTCTCCTTTCTTATCGGTTATATGTGGATGTAAGGAGGCAGGTATGAATCGGACTGATGAAGAAGTAGAAGCAGAAGTATCGAGGCAAGAGCGACAGGCTGCCGAGGCCGCCGAGATTGAGACACATATTCAAGAGTATAACTCTGACAACCGCTCCGCCTGTAAAGAATGGGTGTGGAATGGCGGCAGGCTTGGAGACGAATACTATTGGGCGCACATATGCGGCCAGAAATATTATCAACTTGACTCGCCTGTAAAATGTTATCTCGGGTGCGAGGGAGAAGAATGATGTTTGGAATAAAGTTTGGCTACTCTCCCGATAGAAGTAGGCAAAAGGCTATCATGGACAAAATCAAGGAACGCTTGAAGCGCGAAGCCTTGAGAGAATTGCAAGAGAAGGAGGCAAAGAAAAATGGGTCTTGACCAATACGCATTTGCTCGCAAGGACGATAAGCAAATTGAAATTGCTTATTGGCGTAAGCACGCAAACCTTGAAGGTTGGATGGCGAATCTTTATAAGGCTCGAAGTCCTTCAGGAGCGGACCATAGCTTTAACTGTGTTGAGTTAAAGCTATTTGAAGGAGACCTACTCCGACTTGCGAAGGAGCATGAGAGTCTTGAGCAGACCGAAGGGTTCTTCTGGGGAACATCTCATCAAGAGGATGTTGTAAGCACGCAAGCGTTTATTGATAAGGCAGGCGTCTTGATAAAAGATGGGTGGGAAATCATCTACACCTCTTGGTGGTGATTTTGTTGCATACGTCTGTGTTCATGAGTATTATTCATTCATGAACACAGATTGTCAAAAAGAAGACAGATTGTTAATCACATCTGTGGCTGGAGCCGTTGCAAAATCAGTTCTCTATATATGTATCACAGTGGCTGCGTGTACGTGGATATCCACATGCAATGTTAGTGCCGCCACAATAGAGGCCTGTCAAAGTTCTTGCAAGAGCTATGGTTCGCATATGGAGTCAGTTACATCTGGCAAGTGCGTATGTGCAAGTTACAGTTCTATATCAACTACGCCTGACCCATGGGTAATACCAAGAGCAAGCAGCACAGCGAAGTAAGGCCGGATGATGGAATAGGTAGACATGACAGATTCAAAATCTGTTGCCCATGGGCGTGAGGGTTCGACTCCCTCTCCGGCTACCACAATCTAATCCGGGCAAAAACTTTGCATTTAAACTTTTCTGTATTCTCTTTTCCTATCGGTTATCCTTTCGTATAACGGAGGCAATCAAGATGTTCAGACCCGATATCAAAGCAATGTTTGTCCGATTGAACGACGAACATTTCAACGGCGAGATTCCTGACATTCCGGTTTTGTGGAATACTCGGATGACAACGACTGCTGGCTATTGCCGATATCAGAGAAGCAGAGTGCTGGCCCTCATGGGAAACCGCCAAGAGCTTACGGTGACCAAGATTGACTTGTCCGAAAAGTTGTTTCGAAATGAGGCCTATGACCTTGCCAAGATTGAGCGTACTTTGATTCACGAAATGGTTCATGCCTTTTTGGTTCACAAGTATAACGAGAAAGGTCATACTCGGCGCTTCCAGAGCATGATGACCAGAATCACTGGCGAATATAAGAATCATCGTTGTCACAGCTATAACACGGAAGGTTTGCGTCGGAAGCAGGAAAAGAAAGTCAAGTGGACTTGCACTGGCTGTGGTGCCGAGGGCTGGAAGGTTCGTATGCCAAAGAGGCCCAATGGGCATATTTGTCGGGGATGTAGGAGTCGCGTTGTGTTCGTGGATACGAGAAAGCAGACCTCTATCAATATGTTCCCTTCAAAGTTTTAGGAGAGTAAAGATGTCTTATAATGTGCCAGACGATTGGGGATGCTATTACACCAACTGTGGTTATTGTGGTACTCGGTATCACATGAGCGAGGGCGGGTGTGATTGTGACGAAGGTGCTATTGCGGAGTCCAGCAGGCCTTGGCTTCAAGAATCTGGATATGAATGGGAAGATGGCAACTGGGTACGATTCGTTTGCTCATCAACACATACTTGCAGGCGCAACCATGTTGATGGAAAGATAAAGGTTGGACAGGTTTATACCAAGACTACATATAGATATATTTGCGATGAGGAAGGAACCTCTTGGCTTCAACATGGAAAAAGGATTAAGCGATGAATATGGTTTTTCTTACAGTTTGTTGTGAAACATATGACACTTTTTATAATAACATGCGTGTATGCAGAAAGTGTGGACAAAGCAACCCAGAGTTGATAGAGGTAAGTAGGGCTGAGCATTTCAAGTGCTGTAGCGCACCTAAGGATATGGGACATATGTTTGGGTGTCCAAAATCGATTGAGAATTTTAAAAGATAAGGCGGGAAAATGAGCGGCAGGATTAAGGATATTATATTATTTGTTTCGTTGGGATTTATTCTTTGCGAAGTTATATACCGGATCACATTTTAAAGGAAATTATATGAGCAAGAAAAAAGATTGGAAAGGAACAGAGCCTGTTGCGCGGAGTGCCAAGCAACGGGAGTTGAAGAAAGAGTGGGACGATATGTCTCCGGAGGACCGAAAGGCCGCTTCCAGAAGGCAGCTTGTTGGCTTCTTAGAGATGTTCCAAGGTTCGGAGCCAATAATGGTTCTGAACGGAAAGCCCCAAGACCACAGCCCAATGACCAAAGAGGAGGCCGATTTGCACCTCGCACTCTTTGACGGAGAAATAGAACCAACCCCTGAGGTTAAGCTGACGCTTGCTCAGTTAGAAGCCCTGCGATGGCCAAATAACAAAAAGCTGCAAGCTAAGATGTGGAAGGCGATGCGCGAAGTGGACGAGGAATAGCCGCGTCCGTCCATGCGCTCCGTGTGTGGTCCGGGCAAAAACTTTACATTTTAAATAAATGGATGTGGCAGAGTATTGTGCCCCCGCTCTGCCAGCGGTCGTCCAGTATTCGGCATCCAAGGACGCAGGCAGGAACGATAATGTTTATGTAAAATTTACCAGTGTCCAAAGTAGCTTGGAGGTCTTTCGTGTTCACACACATGACACTCTTTTTTGAAGCCATCTTTTTTATAACACCACGAATCTGTAAGATAAAGAATTCTTCCGTCCTTTAGCGTGGAAAGGGCAAAGTAGTGGCTTGAATTTCTACCGACCCAGTGAAACGCTGCGGTTATCGGCCAATCCCAGCCGTCAGGCCAAACATCTTCAATGGTCACCTCATAGTTGCCAAATCCTTTTTTGGATTGGTTGACGATGTTTTGGAAGAGGTAAAACATTCTTGCCTCGATTGAAACGGAGAGGGCCGGTAGCGCAGCGAGGGGGGTGGGGCAGACGCCGTTTGCCGTCAAAGACGGAGGCTATCGCCTGGAGGCTTTGCCGTCCGACCCTCTCCTAATCAAAGGTTAGTAACCTGATACAATATGGTTGGTAATTTGTTTTCCGGTTTTATCAAAAGCCCTACTGTCTGTATAGTCTGGGCCTGGGTCGGAAAAACTTGTTCCCCAAATTTCTATCCTTTCCACCTTGTCTACCATTTCTTGAGGCAGCAGCATTCCAAAGGGTGGGGAACCCCCAGCATATTTCTTTGCATCATTTCCGGTGAATTCTTCAATCTTGTACATTGTTGCTCCGGGCAAAAGTTTTACATCTCGGCTTGGGCTTCTTCTCGAATCTCATCGAAAATCGGCCAACACTCTTCTGTCTCTGTCAATTCCAGCCAGCCACCATAGTATCCATTATGATCTGTTCGCAATTCTAAATCAAGATCCCCATTGTGGGTTTGGATGGAATAAAACTCGGTGTCGGTAACATCACATACCCCATTGTCGGTTCGCTTGAAGTCACGAACATCAACAGCAATTACCTTCTGCTTGATAACTGTTTGAATATCATCAGGAGTTGGCAGGATGAGATACGCCATAGCGCAACAGTCTCCAGCCGCTGCATAGGTAAAGCGATGACTATCGGTTGTAATAATCATTCTCTCACCATCGTTATCGATTTCAATTTTTTGAATGATATGTCCAATGAGGCTTTTCATCATCGCTCCCTATGAAAAGATATAACTGATAAGAAATTGAAATTCAATTATTTTCTTTCTTGTGGCTGGCCGCACCAAGAACATTCATCATGCATTGGATCTTTAATATCGTCATAACCGCAAAATTTGGTAGGGCTGGATTCGCAACTCCATCGGTAGTCATAGAGAAGGGCAGATCGATTGATGTATGGGTTGGGTTTAGGGACTTCGCGGCTTACAGAAAGACGGCGAGTAATAATAGCGCTAAGAATAACATCATCGGTCGCAGAATGAATAATAGATTGAAGATCCCGAAGGTCAACTGGCCCATCTGTTTCAGCCTCTGCCAAAAAACAACGAATGGCTGCGACCGCCGAACGAAGAAGGCGGCCACCATCTTCGGAGAGCATAGAATCCCCAGCTTCGCGCCGGTCGTAAAGTGTAATAGCCATTTCATTCTCCTTGTGAAGTGTAGTAACCGATAAGAAAGTAGAATTCAATTATTCGGTTTACTACCTCGGGCAAAAATTTAACATTTAAAGGTGGTGAGCCGGGAGGGACTCGAACCCTCAACCTAAAGATTAAAAGTCTTTTGCTCTGCCTGTTGAGCTACCGGCCCGCGCCAAACCTTTATTCTTCGTTGGGGAACATTTTGTTCCATTCTGCTGGAGAGATGCCAGTCATAACGAATTCTCGCAATTCCTGAGGTATTCCAGCCAAAGCATCTTGAATCATCTCTCCTGCCTTCCAGCGGTCAATCATCTCTTGGGTCAATCCCTCGATGAAGATTGTAGAGGTGACTCCGGTAATCGGTGAAGTTCGGGTGAGGTCCATTTTGTTCTCCTTACAAGGTATAGTAACTGATAAGAAAGTGGAATACAAATTTTAAGGTGTGGCTGGCGATAGTCGGTATCTTCCCCCCGACAGGGTTGTTCCTATACAGAATCAGTAGTTATCGCCTCAAGCAGCGTCCCGCCTTTTGTATACTATGGAGAGGGCCACAACTCCCCCCAGTTCGGGCAAAAGTTTTACACATCGTCAAATTCGTGATAAGCATCGACAAATTCATATTCGTTGCTTGAATCCTTTGGTCTTTCTTCAGACTCTACAATTGCGTACCATGTGCAGCCGTAGCGCCGATAGCACTGTTTTGCTTTTATAGCATCGTCATAAGACTTGAATGGTCCCTCCATAGTGTTTTGTGTTTGGGTTCCATTCACGAACCCCATAATGGCTCCATCAGACTTTTCAACAATCCAGAACATTTCATTCTCCTTATGAAGCATCATAACCGATAAGAAAGTAGAATACGAAAAACTGTTCTGCCTCCGGGCAAAAATTTTACAACATCTGATTTTTTGTATTTCACTTTCCTATCGGTTATATTGCTTTGAGAGAGAGAAAGAGACAAGAGAGAAAATAAAACGATAGACGAAAATTTGTATTTCACTTTCCTATCGGTTATGATGTTTCAGCGGCAGCATCCTAATCACAACCCAAATGCCGCATGGAGTAGAAATGAGCGATAAAACCAATATCTTTGCGAACGAGCACAATGAGAGTGCTGTCCAGACTATCCGTTCAACGATGGCTGTCCAGCTTGACGATAACGGAACTCCCGTTATTTCTTTCGCCACTAACCGTGGCAAGGGCAGCGGGGCACAGGTTATGCCTGTCTCCGAGTATCGTGAGTATGTCGAAACTCTTGGCGAGTATGCCGAGCATGGCATCCCCGAGTCTACCGAGGAAGAGCAGCTTTCTCCGTCCGAGACTGTTCGCCGGACTATCAAGCAGGACGATGGGATTCTTTCGTTCCGCGTGAGAAGCGGCAAGGGTGCAAAGCCCGCACGCCTTCCAACCACGGATTTCTCCGAGGTGGTAGAGTTGCTGCGCGATACGGTCGATGCTGTCGAGTCTGCCGGGAAGCAGTTGGGCGGCGAGTAGAGTAGCTATACCGCAGGGAGGCACGGGTATACAGGTGCCTCATCTTTATCAACACAGCACAAATCTACAACATAGGAGATTACTACGATGACTACACTTGCATCAAGCAAGTGCATAACCCGGAGCAGCTGTGACTCAAAAAGATAGAGAACATCGACGTTTCGTTTACCAATTTGCCCGCGCTGCACTTATGCGTAAGGCAACCCAAGCAGAAGTTGAGTATGCAGTTGAACTGCTCGCTCCTCTCTCTGGGCATAAAGCACTTGGGTTCAGGGTTCGATTGCAGCGTAAGCTGGATGGCAAACCTTGGAGTTGGGGCGAGATGTAGATAAACAAACCGCTGGCAGAGCGGCTGGAATACTCTGCCAATTTTTTGCCCGGATTGCCATCCAATAAGATGGACATGGAACGACTACGCTTTGCGCGTTACGTCTACCGGGCTTTGAATTTTACTTTCTTATCGGTTATACACACGCACAGGAGGATTCATGGCGCGAGGTATTAACAGGGGCCACCAGCGAAGGGCCGAGTTAGAGGTGCGAGCGGAAGAACTTGCAGAGGCGCGTGCAAAACGCACGCCCAAACAGCAGCTTGCACTTCTTGACAAGAGGTTGGGCAAGGGCAAAGGTGCCAAGAAAGAACGGGAAAAGTTAGCCCGCGAATTAAAGTAAAGTTTTTGCCCGATTTAGATTGATTCTTCTTGTCGGGACTGGTAGTATAAGAATCAATGCGGAGCGTTACTTTTAGAGAAGCAGAAAAAATTGAATTTTGTTTTCCTATCAGTTATACGTCTCTGTAAGCAAGAATCTTTGAAAACTCAAATTGACCCTCGCTCTCGGGTCTAAAACCAAGGTGGAGTTACCGGCTCCTTGGCTTCTTCGGAAGATAGAGAGAACCCTGTTTGGGAAAGGCGTGTTCACGCACGTTGCCGCCCAACTGTGAAGGGGGATGAGTTAAGGGGCGTAGTAGCCTTGAAAATCATCTGGCGACCGGATACATGAGCCTATGTGCTACCATAGGAGTGCTGTTGAAGGAATCTGCGAACTTGTATGTTCATCGTGGAAACGGGATAAGGGCAAACCAGACTAAAAAGTCTTGGTAAGCTGGCGAAAGCTGGCAGAACGTAACTTCTGAAGGCAGAAGGCTCTCTGGTGAAACTGGCAACGGGTTCGCCGTCCCGCAAGGGGCTGTTGGGATTCTCTACCAAGGGGATGAACGATAGCGTGTGATTGAGAGGGGAAGTGTACAGCTTACTCTATCGAGCACAGAATGTCGATCAGAAGTATTGCTTGCTGTTCAGCGCCTCCAAAGGGCAAGAACAGGGAGCAAGTCTGTGCAGGGTGTTACTTACCCGTGTGCATACACCTAACCCGAATGGGGACAGGTCGAGAGACTTGGTGGTCACAGACAGAGGGGATAGATGTGCTAAAACCCTCCCTTTTCTTGGGTACCTGTCCCCTAGACAGGTTAGAGTAAACTGTAAATCCAAAGAGAGTGGTGCTATCTTCCCCCCCCGAAGATAATGCAGGCTAAAGCTCTCCACGTTGGTTGACTTGTAAGCCAAGACCAACAACAATTATCGAAGAGAAAGTAGGAAAGTAATACTGACCAAACAATCTCTAGCTTACCAATTGCGCTAAAATGCCCTCTTGGTAGCGACCGATAGCAGGCCGGGGGCACAATAGTCTGCTACTCTTTATGCATTAATGGCATTTAAATTTAACCCCAGGGGTACCTCGTTGTACCTTTGGGGTTTTTTTCGGGCAAAAATTTAACAATTCAATTTTATTATGAACCTTTACCCCGTTATGTTTAACTAAGTTAAACATAACGGTTTTTCGCATTGCTGTCAAGTAAATAATTGCAAATTCTTTTCGGGCAAAAACTTTACATATGGTATAACCAGCGTTTCATAACTGTCAATAGGGTAAATACAAATTGTTTGTAAAGATTTTCCTATCAGTTATCATGCCTTGTAGGAAATGTCTTACAAGCGGAGCAAGGAGGAAACATGGCTTTTGTTGCAGCAGGTGTTATAGCATCCCTATGGGTTGCCGCCGGAGTAGCGTCTGTCTCTATCTGGGTAGACTAATCGCATATTAACTCTCCATTATATAATCTGATAGATTATATAATGTAATATAGTACCATTATTATATAATGGAGAGTTCATTAAATTGTTTTAAAAAACGCCATACCAAACTGTTGCTTCTTCTAGTCCTGTTGGATTTAGTGGCAACAATGGTATGGTTTTATTTTTTTGGGATAGATGAATTAAATCCGATACTAGTTGAGCCAATTAATAAATCTTTATTAAGATTTACTTTTTTTAAATTATTATTATCGCTACCAAGTATTTATTTGTTCAATAAATACTTGCCAACAAAGTTGGCGCAAATAGGGATCGGTATTTCATTGTCTGTTTATATTGGTGTAAGCTTAATTCATTATTATTTACTAATCAATATATTATTCCCACTATCATAGCCTTTAAACCTTACCAGGCCTCGAACTACAATTTTATTCGTTCGCGCACGCCCCTCGGGCAAAAACTTCACACGCGCACACACTGTGCATACATTTTGCGTGCGTGTGTGTACTAACTTACCACATATCCCCACCGTTGTTAGCATAGTTACGCACGTTACTTACCCATTCATGATAAGGCTTTTTATGAGCGGGATCTTTGAAGCGTGTGCGAGTAGATTCTGCATACTTTTCACGATTAAAGTATTCACGAAAGCATTTTGCATATACATCATCCGCATCAGATCCTTCAATAACATGCTCTGTTATCTTAGCCTCTTTGTCCCACCAGTTTTTATATCTTCGTACAAGTGTAAGTTTCATCATTCGTTATATCCTTTGCCCCAAAACCGGGCAAAAATTTTACATATTAAACAAAAGGAAACTCAAACGAGAGGTTTTACCCGTCTCGCTTGAGCCCCTTTGTTCGGCCTTTACTCCAGGCTCTCTCCTGCCTTCTCAACCGCTTCCACAGTATCGGACAGGAGGGCGGTTACTTCCGCGAATTCACCGGAGTTCACCTTCGCGGGCTTTGCGCCCTTTCCATCCCGCACACGGAAGGAGATAACTCCATCTTCGCACTTGATGGTGTGACGGACAGTTTCAGCCGCCGACCGTTCGATGATTTCTTCCTCGGGAAGTCCGTCAGTAACGAACGATTCCAAAGTCGAAACATACTCCGCGAATTCTGCAACAGGCATAGCCTGTGCTCCGCTTCCCTTGCCCCGATTCATGGCGAACGACACCATTGGAGTTCCATCGTCTGCGAGGAAAACCTGCATCGTCTGGCGAATGGTGGCGACAGGGCTTTCATTATGCTCGTTGCTAAAGATGCTCTGCATTTTCTTGCCTTTCTGGTTTGAGGTTTCCGAGAGGACCATCCTCCCGATGTATGATAGTAACCGATAAGAAATCTAAATACGAAAAATTAGCCGGGGGTTGGGAGGGATAACGCGGCTCGTTTGCAAAACGAGAAGCCGGAGGGAGCGTCCATTGAACCAGAAGCGGTAGGTACCATTTGCTAATGTTCGTGACAACCTCGGCTAACGCCTGTTTGCTTTGTCTATCCCTTTGTTCCCTTCCCCCGACTAACCTGCAAGTTGGGGTGTCTACATCCTCTTTGCTTACAAAACGATATAACCGATAAGAAAATGGAATACGAAAAAATACACCCCCGGGCAAAAACTTCACATTTATTATTGTAGGTCCGAGACAAGTTAGTAAAAAAGCTGAAGTGTCAAGCGAATTGACTAACCTTTTGCATTTATTTCACGCCAAATTCCTATCGGTTATTCTGTGGTAGGCCAAATGAGGTCTATATAGCCAGAGGTCCGACATGATTGATGTAAAGCACAACGGATGCGTTTACCGTTACTGCCCTCCCTCTAACAAGGAAAGAGGATACTGGATAGGCGTTAGTGGAAAGCGTAGAAGTGATAATATGTTTAGTGGGGCTTACTGCCATGTTCCTCTTGGGCATTGGCCGGAACTGAGAAGTGCGGCTATTGAGCAGGGAGTTTGTAGCTCTATATTCAATGCTCCAGAAAAGAAAACAAAAAGTGGTAAGTCTCGCGGGCCAAAGAAAACTAAAGGCCCATCTATCTCAATCTTCTAAACTAATTGGTGAGGTCTGTTATGACTAAGGATGAAATGTCTGCTTTGATTCAAGAGTTTCTTGACAATGGAGGCGAGATTACTCGGCTTCGTGAAGCATCACAAAAGGATATAAATAAGTCTCAAAGGACGCAATATCACAAAGATAAGGCTATTGCCGGAAGTGAGAGGTCAAAGAACATTCTTGAAAAGCAAGGAGAAAAGGAACAGAGTTTTATCTTTTCTCGGGATGAGCGTTGGGCACCTGTAAAGTAAGCACACACACGCACACTATTTATATGGAACTATAATGCAAAAGATTATTTATACAGATGAGATTCCCGACAACTGTGCAACAAAAGGGTTGCATCCCAACCTCTTTCCTGATGGATGGAGGGAGATTGATGTCGGAGAGTTTGCTCAAAGTGAATTCTTTACTTACTCTCCAACTCATGTTGAATACCGTCAGATGTATGATTCAAATACAGACGGGGTTCCTTCTTTTCGGTCCTCTCCAATGGTTGCTGCAAGATTGTTTCATTTTTACGATGGAACCGGCATTGCTATGAGCAATGAATGGTGGGATAAAAAAGTTAGATACTTCAAGTTTGGCTGTGACCATAAGTACAATGAGCTTTCTCAAAAGGAGTCTCGGGACCGAAGTATTAGTCACTTTGGTATGTGCTATCATGTTTACGAATGTGAAAAGTGTAATTATATTATGTCTCAAGACTCAAGCGGATAGGAGAACAAAATGAATATCCACGAACTCGACCTTCACTTCCAACACACTTTGTTGACTTTGGCTATTGCCGAAATAATAGAGCGAGCAGACACAGGTGCGTGTACACTTACTGAAGATGAACTTACGCAGATTAGAAAGCGGCTTGATATGATTGACGCTTTGCAAAAGAAAGTGAGGCTCGAAAGCAATACGTTTACGGTAAATGATTGGCCGTCTTCACAGTTGTGTATGGATTGCAAGCATGGCACTTTTATCATGCTTGGCGGAATTGACAGTGAGCCATCACAGTATGCTTGCTCTAAGTCTATTCAGCTTGGCGGGTGTGCTGCTTCATGTAGAGAGTTTTCTCAAGACCTTGCAAAATTAGAAGAGTATGGAGAAATGGAGTGAAAACATTGATAAGGATATGCTTGGGTTGTTTGGCCCTTTATTGTGTGCTTGCGTGGGCAATAGATAATCCAAAGAGTGCCAAGAAAGTACAAGACAACATTGATGAAACTGTTTCTTCTGCAACGGAAGAAATGAAAGACTTTGCGAAATCCCTTCAAGACGAGGAGAACTAAAATGCCTAATTGGTGTACAAATACTTTGAATGTTTCCGGCCCAGAAAGTGAAGTGCAACGCTTCAAGCTAAAGGCAAACGGCCCTACTCAGAGTTATAATGACTTTTTTGCAGGAAGCAAGAGAGGGTGGCCTATACATGATGACATTCGGATAAAGGCAAAAGTAAAACTTTTGCCCGAGGAAGGAGAGCCTGCCATACTTTCCTTTCATGCCCTGTTTCCTGTTCCAGAAGATTTCAGACGCTTTCCTTATGATGATGCAAGAGCCCGTCAGATAGGCGAAGCAGTAGGAGAGGAAAGAAAGAGCGGCGGTTATGGGTGGGAGCAAGCAAACTGGGGAATAAAGTGGGGAGCAACTGATACAGAGCTGCATGAAGACCAAGGCACTTTTCTTCAATACTCATTCTCAACTCCGTGGGGTCCACCGGAAGAGTTTTTCAATAAAATTTCTGAGGACTTTCCTGAACTGCAGTTTGAACTGAAATATGAAGAGGGAGGTATGGGGTTTGCAGGAGAAATAGTTTGGGATAATGGTGAGCAGTCTACTAACGAAGACTGGGAGATTGAGTGGGATGAGGAGGAAGAAGAGTATGAAAGAAAAGATTGAGAAGCATCTTGAAGGTAAGATAGAAAACTCTACAGACCCTCTCCAGAAAGAATTAGACGTATCTTTGCTCAACTTATATAGATTAGGTTTTATAGATATTACACTGGATGGCGAAGATTTAAATATATTTGTTACAGACGCAGGCACGGAAGCGTTTATGAATGATGTCTCTTTATCACTTGCAGATCCAAAAGTTTTTCATTAAGCTATATGGTGTATAATGTTTGTATTTTTAGTTGAAGAGTATGGCTATATGAGCTGGGTTATTCTCTTAAGTAAAGAGACTACTGTTGATGAAATTCGAGAGTGGTGGAATACGGAAAAGGGTTCTTATTCCAAGCCTCTTCCTGGGGAAGAAGGAAGAGGCCGAATCATATGGAAGTCAGAATTGAACCCGCCCTCTGGTTGGCAGCCCGTCAGTTGGTCAAAGGCTGGAGATATATTCCATGAAGCATGGGAAGATAAAGAGGCAGAAAGAAGGACCATGAATTATGCTCCAGAAGAACTTACGATGCCCGAGGACGCTGTATTTGTGCATACACATATGTATGAAGATTCTTTTTTGAGACTACCGGGAGAGGAAGAGATTCCGCATCCCGACTATACTCCGGCCGAGGAAGAGTGAATGGATATTATTTATGAAGGATTTTTGAATCACGTTTGGGATACCATTCATAATGAATGTTTGTTCACAGGCCTAAATAGATTTAATGAAGAACAAGCACATTCAGTTGCTAAAGCATTGAGAGATGTTGCAAATGAACTTATTGAGCAAATTCAAAAGGTGGAAGAAGAATGAAACCTCCCCCTGATATTGGCGATTCGTTTCTAATGGAATTTCCGCTTCCTCCAGGATTGCAGGAGGCTTATGGAAAAGAGAGTATGATTGTTGAAGCCATCTATGAAGGTGTGCTGGACGATGTAGCTGTTGAATTGGCCCGGACGAACGAGGGTCTAAAGGAAATGTATTATATAGTTGAGTATACAGAGCATCATATTGTTAAGTTTGCTGGGGATAGATGGGTTAATGATTTATTAAATATAGATCCAGATAAAATTACTTTTTCACCATTAATTTAATAGGAGCCTATAATGAGTGGCGACCTCTGCGGGGTGTACGCCGACGAA
>Ga0098061_1000288_pt1 | contig 23310 bp, 28 predicted proteins | sample 22_taG_FD_92579 | JGI IMG/M metagenome (GOLD analysis project Ga0098061, IMG submission 92579) | Marine viral communities from the Subarctic Pacific Ocean - 22_ETSP_OMZ_AT15343 metaG | ecosystem: Environmental > Aquatic > Marine > Oceanic | place: Subarctic Pacific Ocean | collected 2015-01-20
ATCTAATAGTGGCTGGCGTATCTGGTTAAATGCCAATGGAGACTTTACACTAGGCACATTCATACAATTAAATGATAATAACACCATCCAACGTGTGACTTGGCACGAAGATGGTACTGATTCCGTGTTCGATATAACTAATAACTAGAATAGTGTGGTAATAATGCCAAGAACACCTAATAGACCCGTTGATGTTTTCAAGCATATAGATATGAGTGGAGGCAATGAAAATGAATGTTGGGAATGGAAGGGCAGACTCAATCCGAAGGACAATAGACCATACTTTACTGTTGCAGGGCAACGCCGTCCATCATACGCCGTCGTCCTCGAATTATATACGGGCGAAGAAGCGAAAGGCCGTGTGGCTAGGCATCAGTGTGATAACTCTGTCTGTTGTAATCCTCACCATCTTGTATGGGGTGATCACCAAGATAATATGAACGACATGAAAGAAAGAGAGAGACATGGACTACCTAAAATTGTCGTACGCTCTATACGCAAACTACTGGCTGAAGGACGAACCCAGTCAGACATTGCTGAGTTATACGGAGTTTCTAGAGAAACTATCTCAAGCATTAGTACAGGACGTAGAGGGGATAGAGATAGTAACGAAAGCTGTAGCCGCGGAGAAGGCGAAGACAGTAAACAGGATACATGAAATAAAAGATAACTTGACACCCATTAAATTCTGAGCTTAAGATTACTGGAATCATGTTCCTCCTGTTGATTCCATGTGATCTCCTTTAGCCCCGGATGCCTCCCTCATCCGGGGCATTTTTTGTGCTTGACCATGTGTGCTGTTGCGGATAGACTTGTTTTTACGTTAGCAATAAAGCTAGTTAGGAGAGTATAATGAATAACATCGTCCAATTCCCAAAAGCTACTGACTATTTCCCACAAGAATCAGACCTTTACTTTGATACATGGGAACGGCCTGTCTATTTCAAGGGACAAGGCGATAAGTACTATGAAGTTCCTGATAAGAAGAGCATAATAAGAATGGTAAACAAAAAGCCATACTCATTGGGTGTCGTTGGTAAAAACTATCAGCGATTGCCTACAAAAGAACTGTGTCAAGCAGTCGAAGAAGAATATATTGGGAGCCTAACACATGAACAACTCGATGGAGTTCAAGTTGTCGACAAGACAGCATACCATGGAGGTTTATGCATCCGGCAGTACATATTCCCAAACATTAAGGCAGAGCTTAAGTCGGGAAAAAGCGATGTCGCATTTCGAACTGTCATTATTAATGGGTATGATGGCTCATCCAGCTTCAAGTTTTACAACGGAGCTATCGACTTCTTCTGTACAAATGGAATGGTCACAGGAATATACGATCTAGTTTACAAGAGACACACCAAAGGTCTTACCATTCCTAAGCTCACCGACAAAATCAAATCATCAATCGACATATTCTATAAACAAGCTGACCAATGGAACAAATGGATCGGCAAGGAGATCAGTGATGAAGACGCCAAAGAATGTTTCGAAGCCATCCCTGGCGCGAGTGAACGTTTCGTCAAAAAACTTATGCGACAATTCTACATCGAATGCCTGTCCCACGGAAGAACAGTCTGGGCCTTATACTCGACGGCAACATACTATGCTAGTAACTCAGATGGAGAATTTAGAGTCCGAGAAACCACGCAGGACCATTCAGCTAGTACTCTAATGAATAGAGAACGGCAGATTAGATCTTGGTTAAGCACCGATTCCTTTAAACAGATAGCAGCGTAGGAGGCTAACATGGAAGAAATAGAAATTGATGGGATCAAGATAGAAAAGAATATCCCATTACCAAGCAGTGGAAAGTGGGCGCAACTATTATCCGCATTAGATGTGGGAGATAGTTTCCTTGCTCCCTTATATAGTGATGACTTCAAGTATGAAGCATCACGAATACGAGCTAATACATGGACTGTTGGTGTGCGACTAGGCATCAAAATCAAAACTCGCTTGGTAGATGGTGGACTACGTATATGGAGGACTGAATGAACTCGATAAAAATTATAACTGTCTTGTCTGACCTCGATTACAAAATCTCTCTGGCAGTAAGTGATGCCATGACTGACCTAACGTCTGAGTTTAAAGGGTCAGCAAAGAACAATGAGGAAACAGCAGCCGAACACTCAATGAACATAGCAATGGCAACACAGAAGATCGCATCCAAACTGACAACAAGGTTCAAGAAGGATCACGATCTATCTAAGAAGAAACTAGACGCAGCTTGTGAGCAGTTGATTGGCTCGTCACTAATGACACTTATTCCTGGAACAACAACTACTCTGTACTCTGACAATATGTTTGTGTTCAGCAAACGTATGAATGAGGATAGTGCTGTTTGCTCGGCTAAAGATCTGATGATCGAACTAAACAAACTTGGTGTTGATCCAGATCAGATTGCTAAAGCAAAAGAAGCTGCTACTAAAGTCAAGAAGGGGAACGTCTACTACAACGTAGATGTTAATGAAACAGACGGAGGTACGTGATGGTTGGAGTATTCATCATTGTTCTTGTACTTCTCTTATTCGCCAGCCAAACAGAGCAGGCAGTGCATCCAACAGATTTAATGATGACGCAAGAGGAGCTAGTGCAACAAGAGATAGAGCTAACCCCATTATATAAGGATAAGAAATGAAAGGGGATACACCAATCAAATTGACAGACATATCAAAGATGTCTGACGAACAACTAGATGCTATGATCCACAACATCCGAGAACGCCGACTAAAACCTGTGCGGGACTTTGAGGAATTGTCAGCATTAAAGGCTGAAGCAATTCGGCAAGGACTAAACAAACAACTAACTAAACAGCTAGAGATGTTTGAAAAAGAACTATCCCGTGCAGACAAAGCCTTAGAGAAACTGGAACTTCGGACCATTAAACTACGCGCCCTCAAACTGGAGATAGAAGCGACATGACAGATGAATTACCAGTAGTTATCCATAGCCGTGAATGGCTAATAAATGTAGTTGACCAAGCCATTACTGCTAATAACGCAGTAATAGAAAAAGTCAAACGCAAACGTGCCATAGCTGAGTCAATAAGAAAGATGGACCTTGTTGATCTTAGACAACGACGAGCTATGTTGATGTGGGTACGGGATGATGTGTTACAAGAAGCTAACATGTCAGATAATATTCAGATAAACCGAATAGGCCAGGATGTAACTCCTGATGAGTAAAAGATCAAACAACAACTAGAGGAGGATGCACATGAAAGCAAGAGAGATCCGGGAAAGACTGAAGAACAAAGCAGACCTACAAGTAAGCCATTGCTTAGAGGCATTGGCTGAACAACTCAGCGTCCAACAACAACAGTTAATGGACATGGCCTTAATGCAAGATCAGATGGTAGCCATCGTTAGTAACTTTGTTAACGGATTAGAAGGCATGAAAGAAGCCACAGAATCTATGAACAAGATTAAGGGTGACGACGATGAATCAGGGCCAACACTTTAAGTTACACTCCCTATCGACGGAGATGACTAGTGATGAAGACAAAGAAAAGTACAATGCTTATGATCACACTAAGTTATCTGCGATCAACACTTGTCCTACATGGGGCATCCTACGTTATACGATGCATAAAACGATGGGAGGAACTAGTAGAGCAATGGCGCTGGAAGCTGGCGGTGCTGCACATGAATGTTTCTCGGCAGTTCGCTGGTATCAGTTCCACGCACGACAGGTTGAAGACAAAACGGGAGCAGCTATTGCAGAGAGACAGGGAATTAGAATCTTCGGAGAAGATCGTTTTGAAAAACTGGCACGTACTGTGTCTAGAACAGCAACAGATCGTACCAATCTCATTAATGTCTCGCTTGAAGCACTCGACAGTTGCGGTTTCTACGATGACATCTCCGACACCCGAAGGACTAAGTCCAATATCAGTGAGTCGATTATCGCTTATATTGATCACTATGATCTCGATAGGTATCCTATTTGGGTTAGGGATAGCAGTGATCCAGAATCAGTAATAGGGGTAGAAAACCCTTTCGATATGTTAGTAACCGTCAACTACGACATGAGCGGTACTAACAGAAACAAGACTGTCAGATATACAGGAAAGCTAGATGGCTTACACTGGAACAGAGATAGCCTCACAATCATCGAAGAAAAAACAGGGGCCAGGATTGACGAACATTGGCTGGCCCAATGGATGTTATCTCATCAAATTACTGGTTACTGTGTTGCTGCTAGTACCTTTACTAGTAATCCTTGCACTAATGCTATCGTTAGTGGAACCCGTCTACCGATTGGGAAAATCCCACACGAAGGCATCAGAAAAGAATTGGTTCCACGAAATGAAGTGATGATAGAGAAGTGGGCCAACTGGCTCGTAACTACTGTCGAACTAGAAGAGACTTGGAAAGATCAAGTCCTTAATGCGCCCATGTATACCCATTCATGTAATCGGTACTTCCGTTCATGTGCGTTCTTGCCCTTCTGTGCATCAGATGATGTCGAAGAAAAAGAACATATCATAACTGAAATGACTGATGATGAGTGGAGTCCACTACATGAGCCAACATAAATATATAGTAACTAAACTCAGCAACAATAAGTTTCATGTGGGTAGACTCCGGGTTGATGAGGCTAACTATGAAGTCTTATGCCTATGTCAAACCCAAAAGATTGCTGAACGAATCATGGAAGCATTAGCTAGACATGAAAGGGGAACAATATGGCTTCAATAACACTCGGCAAGAAAGAACTAACTACTCCTAAAACTCAAGTGCGCCGTATGAGTACTATCATATGGGGGCCAAGTGGTAGTGGTAAAACTACTCTGGCTGCTACTGCTCCGCGTCCCATCTTATGGTGTAACTTTGATCCCGATGGTACTTCGTCCCTAATGGATCAACCTGATATCCATATTGCTGACTTCTCTACGGACAATCCAAATGTCGTAGAAACATTTAAGAGTGACGGGTGTGCTGGAATTAGACAATTCCTGGAAGATAACGAAGACGTACAAACCGTAGTCTTCGATTCCATAACCTCATTCAACGAACTATCCCTTAAACATGGAGTCGCACAAGTTAGAGGCGCATCAATGGAAGCTCCAACACTACAGGGATATGGCAGACGTAACTCCTACACCATGCAAGGAATTATGTCCGTTATCAGAACAACTGGAGCCGCCAACAAACACGTAGTCTTCGTAGCACATGAAGATTCCCCACAAAAAGACGAACTAAGTGGGGCTATGATGGTTAGTATTTTAGTCGGCGGCAAGATGCAGTCCGAAATTCCTATTAAGTTGTCAGAAGTCTGGCACTTAGAGGACACAGGGAAGAATCGTAAGATCACTATTAGATCTTCCCGCCTTCGAAAGCCTATGAAATCTCGGATGTTTGTAACCAGCGAAAGTAGTGACTTTACATGGTCATTCGATCCCGAATCATGGGAAGGCGAAGGAATAGCAGATTGGTATAATAAGTGGGTGAAAAACGACGGCAAAAAGATCGACCTACCATGACACACAATCTATATGTTGTGTCTATGAATAGGATAACTACTATACTTGGGGGCTTGCATAGTAGAAGTAACAAACTATAATAAGTCCCTTTCTCAAACAACACACACAAAAGGAACTATCAACATGGATGATCTCGATAGCATTGTCGAATTCAGTGTCAATCTCAAAGACCAGAAAGCTCCCGATCCACTACCACCGGGGAAATACACTGGCGTTGTTCGTGGAGCCGAAGTGAAAATGTCACAGCGCGACACGCGATATGCCGCTGTTTCTTTCCACATCTCTCCCGACCAATTCCCGGCTGATTGGGAAGACGGTAATCCCGATGGACAAATCCTTGTCTATCGTCGGGTTGGTCTTGAAGACAATCCGAACTCTCGCTTCGGTACTAAGCGATTCATTGAATCAATTGGTGCGCCTTTGTCTAAGAAGATTGATGTCAACGAATGGGTCGGCCTCGAAGCTGAACTTGAAGTTGCTCACTCGACTTGGGAAGGTACAACTCGTGCCGAAATCACGCGAGTATCTGCTGCTTAATGCAGATAGGGAGGTAGGAGTAATTCCCTACCTCCCACCTACTCAACTTCTAATAATAAGGGGAGTATAATGGCTGAAGATAAAGCTAAAGCCAAACGCCGCACCCTACCTATCTATGCGGTAATGCAGATCATGGACGAATCCGGTAGGCCCATTCAAATCTCCAAAGATGATGTAAAAATCATTGGCGGTTATAAGAGTGCTGAAAACGTCCTCGACATTATGGAAAGCGGTCAATACGAGAACGCGATCTATAAAAAGATATCTCTCGATTAACCGAGGTACTGGTTGAATACTTCTAGTCGAGAGATAGGGGAGAGGAATGGTAGTTTGGCATCCTGCCTCTCCCCACCCTACCTTGACACACAAAGGAATGTGTGCTATGTGCAATCACAAGTTCGATTGGAGAACAAACTACTGCATCTATTGCGGTAGTAAAAATGACACAGAAAATAAGTGCCACGATCACACAAATGTAGTTTCATTCTCCCATGCAAAACGTAAGAAAGAACTTGATGATGTCATACGATCCCCCTTACAAGATATCAATTCCAACTCCGAGTATAATTCCTAAAGGCTTCGGTCCCAATTCCACTGGTAAAAGAGGTGGGAACCTTAGAATTCGTTGCACTAATGCTGAATACGATATGTTAGCTGAAGAAGCAGCGGAACTAGGGATCTCAATAGCTAACTTTGGCCGTTGGTGTTCTGTTCAAGTCGCTCAACAATTAAAAGAGCATAGACTTAGTAACTCAACGGCTCAAACCGTTGGGGAAAACAATGGACAATGGACTCAAATTTGATGAGACACAGGCTAAAGCTATTGGTGCTTGCTGTGACATTAGCCGTCGAATCGTACCTGTTACGGGCGCGGCTGGTACTGGAAAGACAACGATTCTACAGAATGTCTATAGAACGCTTAAAGCAAGAGGACACGAAGTCGTTTTGTGCGCTCCTACTGGCAAAGCAGCAAAACGAATTCAAGAAGCGACAGGTATACCGGCTCGTACGATACATCGGTTACTTGAGTACCCCCATCCTGGAGAAAGAGATGAGAAAACTGGAAAAACTCTTATCTCAACAGACCCAAAGCGAGACAGACAAAACCCCGTCGACTTTGATACAGTGCTAGTTGATGAATATGCAATGGTCAATGTGGAATTGCACCGTAATCTGATTGATGCGTTGCCTCATGGCGGAATAATAAGAATGTTTGGGGATGCTAACCAACTCCAACCAATTGAAACCTCCAAAAGAATCCAAGCAGAACCTTCGTCCTTCCTAAAGATGCTTAGTAAGTATGACGGGATCAGACTTACAAACATTCACCGACAAAAAGAAGATAGCAACATCATATCTAATGCTAACAGGATTGTTCTTGGCGGTATGCCAGTTCGCAAGCCTGACTTTAGTATTCAAATGACCGGCGAACCAGTTGAAGCTGTACAAGGATTTGTTCAGGACTGTTTAGCTAATGGAGTTGACTATGGAATCATCAAGAACCAGATGATAACTCCAACTAAAGTTGGTTGGGTCGGGACTGAGGCATTGAATGGTTGTATCCAAAACCTATTACACCCATCCGACAAACCATACACAGAAGTTGAACGACATAAGTGGTCCGACCAAGATTACATAAGAATGTATGAAGGGGATAAGGTCATCTATACCAGCAACAACTATCCCTTAGAAGTATTCAACGGTGAGACAGGAGTTATCAAGTCACTAAATGCTGATGCTAGTATCACAGTAGACCTTGGCGATAGAGAACTAGAGATTCCTGTCTCGCTGGAGATGGAAGGTAGAGGGGGAATGTACTACATGAACCCACAAAAAGACTTAGATCTAGCTTATGTAATCACAACTCATAAGGCTCAAGGCAGTGAGTATGATCGTGTCTGTTACATTATGAACTCATCTCGCTCATGGCTGCTGAATAGAAAGAACTTATATACAGCAGTTACTAGAGCTAAAGAGCATGTACATATCATCACAGATCAGAAGTCATTGTCTCGTAGTCTCTATAAGGAGGGAGATAAATAGTGGGGCTGTCGTTTAAGAAAACAAACAACATTGGCGGCAAAACTAAGTTAGCAAAAAGAGGGAAGTTCAACAAAGCTAAAAAGAAAAGTAAAAGCTGCAACAAAAAGAAGCCGTGGCGAATTCGTAAAAGGATGAAGATATATGCCAGACGAAACAGATAAGCTGTTAAGTGAGAGAGAAAAGACTCACGGAGATGCAGCAGAAACATTCGAAGTGGGGATAGATTTAGTAAGTATTGTTGTCCACACTTGTTCTCCACTTAGACCACATCACTTTGCAATTCTAAATATCCTCCACAAGATAGCTCGCATCTTATGTGGATCATTCAACCCGGATCATTGGGATGACATTGAAGGCTACGCACGTTTAGGTAAAAGAATACAACAGGAGAATAATAGTGGCTGATGTAGACAATTGGCTAATCCGCAACACGAAAGACGATAGCTTTTGGAGCAATAAAATCGGATGGGTAGACTACTCTAGCTGTCAGGTGTTTACCCAAGAAGAAAAAGACAAGCTCGACTTACCTATAGACGGAGCATGGGAGAAATTATGATAACAGAAGCATGGCTTATGCAGGAGTTCACCAAGAGAGCTAAAGCCTGTCAGTTAACTGTTGATTGTCTTGGTTCTGGAAAACTAGATAGTGAAATCGTCATCATCGGTGAAGCTCCCGGTGAACGTGAAGCTATGATGAAGATGCCACTCGTAGGTGGTAGCGGCAAGTTACTATGGGATGTACTACAACCATTAGAAATATCTCGTAAAGATTGCTACGTGACTAACGTAGTCAAACGGCAAGTAGCATTATCTACTAAGACTGAAGCTCGTAATCCAGTTAAGCGGGTAGAGATAGAACATTGGGAAGGGCTACTTGATTGGGAGTTAGAGCAACTTCCAAACATTAAATACATACTAGTGCTTGGTAACATGGCATTACACGCATTACTAGGTGAGTCAGGCATAACTAACTGGCGTGGCTCAGTCTATGATGTAACTATTGGAAAGAGTAGGCGCAAAGTAAAAGCAGTTATAACTAACAACCCTGCTCATGTACTCCGCAACATACAAATGGAACCGTTCTACAAGTTTGATGTTGCTAAACTCAGGAGAGTTATGGATGGACGATTTAAGCGACACATCGTTAGCGCAACAATTAACCCAACTTTCAACGAGGCTATCGAACATCTCGATAGACTTAGTGAATCTGAACAGCCAATTGCATTTGATATTGAGGTCATGTCTGGCGAAACCGCATGTATCGGATTCGCCAACAACGAGCGAACAGGTATATCAATCAATTTTAGAGACGCTAAGTCAAACAGATATAGCCTTAATGAAGAGAGATTGCTCCGTAGAAGAATACAGCGACTACTATCTGATCAAAGATCCAAACTCATAGCACAGAACGGATCGTTTGACTGTGGCTGGCTCTGGTATAAGGACAGAATCCACGTACCTAAAATGTGGTTCGATACATTACTCGCACACCATACACTCTATCCAAGTATGCCTCACAATCTTGGCTTCCTCACGGCCCAATATACTGACCATCCTTACTACAAAGATGAAGGTAAGTCTTGGCGTGAAGGTGGTAACATTGATCAGTTCTGGGAATACAATGTTAAGGATTGCTGCATTACATGGGCGGCACATGAGAAGTTACTTGAAGAACTTAAGTCGCAAGAGATGGATGACTTCTTCTTCTCTCATGTTATGCGACTACAACCTCATCTTATCCAGATGCAAGTCGGCGGTGTAAAACTTGATATGGAACTCAAGGCATCTATCGTTGAGAGATTAGATGTAGAACTCCAAGACAAACTAAAAGATATACAAGAGCAAGCAGCTACTCTAGCCGGTGAACACTGGAGATCCCTCAATCCAAACTCCCCAAGACAGTTAGGACAGTTCTTCTTTGGCGAACTACAACTTGTAGGCCGCGGCAGTAGTACTAACAAAGAGAACAGGGATAGGATGAAGAAGCATCCAAGAACTGGTGAGGATCAAGTCAAGTTCATCGAAGCAATTGATGTCTATAAAGAAGATCATAAGTTCTTCTCTACTTATGCAACCCAGAAGCCAGACCCAGATGGTAGGTTTCGTTGTGAGTATAAGCAGTTCGGAGTTCAAGCTGCACCGGGAAGACTAAGTTCAAGTGGAACCTTATGGGGAAGTGGAGGCAACTTACAGAACCAACCACATGCAGCGTATCCAATGTTCGTATGTGATGAAGGCTATATGTTGTCCTACTTTGACCTCAAACAAGCGGAGGCAAAAGTTGTCGCATACTTATGGAATGTGGAAGGACTCATCGAAAATTTCGAGAGGGCCGAGGTTGATGAAGGCTTCGACGTACATCGAGGAAATGCTTCAAGAATCTTCAAGCTACCGTACGATGAAATACCGGAATCTGACTACGATGACAATGGCAAACGCTCTCTTAGATACCTTGGAAAGCGGTGCGTACACGGACTTAATTATAGAATGCAAGCTCCCAAACTTGCAACTGTGTGTGGCATTCCAATTAACCAAGCAGAAGAAGCGTTCGCCTCGTATCATAGAGCTTTCCCTGAGATTAACAAAGCGTGGCAGCGTACAATATCAACTGTTAGAGAAGAACGCTGCTTATATACACCTCTCGGACGAAGATTTATTATCCTTGGCCGGGTAACAGAGGACAGCTTTGATAGTGTTATCGCATTTGTACCGCAATCAACGATTGGTGATAAAGTCAGTAGTGTTATTTATCTTTGTCACGAAGATGAAGAGTGGCCCGAAGACGCACGTATGTTACTCAACATCCATGACGCCCTCATCGCAATACATAGACCTACTGACAAAGAAGTTGTCCAACGACTTATGAAGAAACACGCGGAAGCTCCTATTACTATTAGGGGTAATCAAGTAAGCATAGGTACTGACTTTAAAGAATCAGTACCAGATGAAGGAGGAATACATAGATGGTCAACACTGAAAGAGGCTTAACTTTAGAAGAAGCACGAAATTTATGGTCGGAGATTATTCTTGATAAGGGCGCAAAATGTCCTTGCTGTGACCGTTGGGGCAGAGTTTATAGAAGGAGGATTAACTTATCTATGTGTAAATCTTTGTCATGGTTAGCAGCACAAGAGTTAATAGATGATTGGGTAGATGTACCTAATCGCGCTCCTAAATGGTTACTAAGAACTAATCAACTAGCTACTTTACGTTGGTGGGATTTAGTGGAACGTCGGCTGCTCGTTAAAGATTCCAAAAAGAAACATTCTGGTGAATGGCGGGTAACAGATAAAGGAAGAGAATTTCTAGAGGGAAGTAAGATTCCTGATGCTGTACTTACTTATGATGGTGAAGTTATTAGTACCTCTGAAGAATTAACTACTCTTAAAGAAGTCCACAACCGATTTGATTATCACGAAATAATGTCCACATGAACTATAAGAAACTAATTCCACCTGACTCCTTCATAGGACGGTACATGGACTACATGTCCTATGTAGAAACGGCAGAGTCATACGATTTTTGGTGTGCAGTATGGGCAATAGGAGATGCTTGTGGTCGAAGAGTATATGTGGATCGTCCTAACATTCCAGTTTATCTTAATTGGTATATTATCTTGGCGGCTGAGTCTGGCTCTACAAGAAAATCAACAGCAATTACGTCGGTTGCTGGAGTTGTTGAGAATATTAGACGACCACTTCTTACGGGTAAGACCTCTCCCGAGTCATTGGATCTCTTGCTTCACGAACAGAGCAGGATCTGCGGGGGAGCTTCCATCTCTTTCGCGGTATCGGAATTAGTAACAACACTAGGCAGAGAAGGTTACATGTCAGCTATGCCTGGACTGTTGACAGATCTATATGACTGTCCATCTATCAGGCGCATTCCAGGAACAATTAAATCAGGGGAGATAATTCAGAAAGATGTCTTCGTCAACTTCATATCAGCGTCAACTCCTTCTTGGCTTGTTACTGCAATCAATCCCTCAGTCATCGAGGGAGGATTTACGTCCAGAGTTATCTTCGTGGTTGACGATACTAGAAAACGAGCTATTGCGTGGCCTACAAGAAGAGAATCAACAGATGGAATTGGACTTAGGGGACAACTCGAAAGGCTCCAAACAGATTCAACTTCCATTGGAGCTATCGGAATCTCAGATGGTGGCCTTAGAAAGTTCTCCAAGTGGTATAAATCTAAAACAAATAGCAATGATTCATTCTTGGGTAGCTTTGAAGCTAGAGAGGATGATCATGTCCTACGTCTCGCGGCCATACTATCTATCAACGACGGAACCTATGAGCTTCAGAGTAGACACATCTCAAATGCCATTGCTGTTATCAGTAGAGTTAAAAGTGGAGCGAATGCCCTCTTCGGAGGAGACTTCAGCCAAAGTGCAAGACTAGCTGATGCTGTTACTCGTATGCGAGAAGTACTAATCAATGCTGGATCGGATGGGATTACACACTCAGAACTTCTACGCAAGATGCAGAAGCGATTAGATGCCAAAGAGTTAGGGACACTAATCAAAGTGTTACATGAATGTGGAATGATACAGATGTTCGAAGTAGGCCGTAAGAAATTCTATCGAGCTACTAGAGTTATCGAGAAGTTTGGTGTCACTTCCGAAGTGCTAGGCAAACTAAACCTTTAAGGGTTAGGTCTTTTCTTAAAGGTGTCAAACTTAAGCCCTGTCAAATCTCTACCAATCCATTGGCCCACCGTATCAGCAAACTGTTCTTCTGCTTTATTAAGTATAGATAGTTGTTGAGCTTTAAATGCTGATATCTGTAGGTTAAGTGAATCAATTAAGTCATCTCGACCTTTTACAGAGAGCTTCTTACCTGTGTATTGATCTTGTGTAGTAGTGCCAAGGGTTGATATTCTCTTGCGGAGTTTGCCTATCTCACCGTCAATATCCTTAATCGAACTTAACACTGGATCGGCAGTAGCCGATAATGCTTGTTGTATAGGATCAGCGGGAACTTCTACAGTATTACCTTGAATTGGATCTTCGCCTGAGAATGTAGCGGCCCCACCAGGAGTTCCACTCAATACAGCATCTAGATCTTTCTTAGCTCTAGTAAGTGCATCTTTCTTTTGTATTACACTTCTAGCTATACTGTCATTCGGGTTAGGACGTAATGCTTTACCAAACAATGGTTGTAAGTATCGAGCCTGACGTAAAACATTTCTTCCTAATTCATCAAGAGCATATTCACCACGAGTAGCAACTGACTCATCTATGCCTGGATTCATTGCTTCATATACAGCTATGCCTGTAGCTCCAGCAGCACCGAATAAGTCTTGTATTACAGCTACAACATCTTTATCGACTTCGGCTCCTGTAAACTTAGCCTTACCGTAGTTACCTGTTACTCGTTCACCAGTAAGTAATGGCCTTCCTTCAAAGAAAGAGAATCCTGATCCATCTGTTTCATCAGGAATTATTCCCATTCGTAAGTCCATGTCCATAGAAGAACCTAATGCTGCAACTACTGGAGGTAATGGGATATCGAATACCCTACCAAGTCCAGCTAAGAAATGGTTGCCTTGATCAAGTCCAGATTCTGAAAGCCCAAATGCTGCTTCCATTCCATCTATTACTATCCCTCTTACCAAACTTATCTCAGGCACTATTGGAATTAATATAGCTTCCCAAGGTGGCGCACCCGGTCTGAACACAATCATGTTGTTGTTGCGTTGGTCAGCAGTGAATCCTTTCCAATAGTAATCTCTGTATGTCCACTGTTTAGAAGGATCAGCAGGGTCAGGAAAAGTTTTAGTAGGATCAAGGCTACTATTATATGCAACCTCTAATGCTGTTGGCGTACCAATTCCAGCAGTAAGTACCCCCATTGTTTTCGTCCAGCCAGCTTTCTTCATTGCTCTACCTAATGTAGAAAATGCTTGAAGCATTGCGCCAGAGAATGGAATGGTAGCATTAACCGCTTTAGCTATTTCACTTGATCCTTGCAATCTAACATCACCAATCAAGTCGGCTGCTTCCCTTCGTGCTGTACGGATAGCATTAGGATTAGTCTCGCCAGCTAACTTTCTTAGTGTAACACCAACATTAGTGCCTTCATGTGCCGCAGCATTTAGATGTTTCCAAATCCTCCAGAACTGAGGTAGTACATTACCCCCATACACACTACTAATATAAGGAACTGTGTCTTCTAATATATTGGTAAGGTTGCCTGTGAATTCACTAGCGGCCAATGATGAAGCGGATTTTCCTGTCTCACGTTCTATTGGATTTAGTAATGAACGCTCTACTCTACGAGTCAAAGCAGCATTAAATCCTTTGAGCCATTCGGGGCTTTGCCTACCTAATGCAGTATTCCTAGCTATATTCTCTGCTGTAATGTCTGCTATATCTTGTGCTGTTCTAGTAGCTAGGATTTCCCAAGCCCCTCTAAATCCATCAGCCCAAACTTGTCCCGCTTCCTTACCAGATCCAATAAGGCTACTAAGAAACTTGCCATCTTTAGATTCAAACTTTAAGGCAGCATTAAGAGATCCCATACTGTTGTTATATATAAAAGATGTAGGCCCAAATGGAGAATACTTACCCGTAGTTAATTGGGTAAACATATTCTTAGTAGTATTACCAAACTTTAATAGCCTGTTATGTAAGGCTGAATCAAACTCAAGTGCATTTTTAAGATGCTTATCAGGTACATAGAATCCGAAATAATCCCCCTTTCGTTGTACCCAAATCACATTATCCATCTCAGCCATCATGTTAGGTGGAACAAGAGCATCTTCACCCAACCCGAACTTATCTTTAACTACTTTATCTCCAGAGTATTCTACGAACATATTGCCTCTGGCATTCTTGGGACTTGATAGGGATGCCTTACCTACAAACCTGACATTATCAATAGCATCATCAGGAACTATCTTTGAAACTTTAGGGACGTTTGCCTTATCTAATGCAAGGCCAGTTAGTCTGCTCAATACATTCCATTGAGCCACAGATACATCAGTATGTTGCATAACTTGATGTGCATAGTTAGCAGTAGAATGGAAAATGTCTAATGGGTTTCTTATCCCTTTGCCATGATCTAATCCCTGTAACATCCAGTTAGATACGCCTCTAAGGTTCTTACCTTGGGTAGTATGGACTCCCATATTAACTGCTAGACGTCTTACCCAACCGGCACGTTCTGTTATCTCTTTACCCGGAGTCCACAGAGACATCTTTTCCCCAAATTGTCCTGTCGTAAACTGACGCTTCCAGCCATTAGCAACTTCTTTACTCAAAGTTCCACGCTCTGCGGCATGATCAAGAATAGCCTCGTTCATCTTGACTAGATCTTTGTGCATCCTAACAAGTGCAGGATTAGCCATGAAGTCTTTCATCATCCTGTTTAATTCTGGATCGGTAACTGGATCTTTTGCTCCTCTCCACATTCCCGGCTTAGTACGATCATCAAGTCCTCTACCACGAATACTACTTATTAAGTCATCTTGATCTCTTAGTATCATAGCTAACTCGTCGGCATCACCTTCCTTAAATGCTTTTTCTAAGCCAGTACCCTCAAGTAATCCTTTATTATCTCTTTTTATTGCATCCAAAGCAGTGGCACGATTACGGACAATGTTCTCGCGCATAGCCGCTATGCCATCAGTAAAGACCTGTTTATCAGTATCAGTTAATCTAGAGAATTGTTTAACAACTTCCTTCAACGAACGAACAGTTACTTCAGATCCTTGTCCAAAGACGCCATCTTTAATCCATTGTTGAGTAGTCCCAAACGAATCAACAAACCCTTGTCCAGTTAGTTGGTCTATTTCTTTTTCGGGAACTCCTTGAGATCGTAAATACCGGGCTGTAACTTCCTGTTTATCAAATGCCTTACCAAAAACCTTGTTAGCTGTATCGGCTGCTACTCTTTTAGCCGCAGTCCACCCTGCACCAGCAACACTATCTTTACCCACAGCAGGCGCACCAGCTTGTCTAGCTTTAGCCATGTCCTCTCTAATAGCATTAATGGATTCTTCTGCCCCACTAATCTTTCTAGTAGACTTGGCACCTGTAACTGCTGGTATTCCTGTAATTGATTTAGCATGTCCGTATCTAGCAGCAGCAAATATACCAATAGCTGATGCACCAATCATCGCTGTGTTACGAATTATGTTACTAGTTTCAGCCTCTTCCGCAGCCTTATCAGCTTCAGCCATCCAAGGTCTTATTGCTGGAGGCACAACAGAAAGTTCTTCTGGAGATATTTCTACTGAACTACCTAGATTAACTCCTTGAGCAAACTCTTCTGGACTTAACTCAACTTCACCAGTTAATTGATCATCACCAGCCCCGCCACCAAGAGTATCATCTCCAACACTCCCACTAATGATCTCTGATTCTGGAGTAGATTCTGGAGTAATGCCTTCAATAGCTTCTTTAGAAAGCATAAGAGGCATTTCTGGATTGTCCATATAGCCTCTAATACCTTGCTCGATACCTGTACCTATTCCTAACTGTGCGCCAGCGCGGCCAACATTACCTTTATGTAAGTAAGTTCCCTCAGTCATTTTGCCGAGCAACTTATCTCTGTGAGGATATTTAGATTTCTTGGTGTACTTAACCATAGGAGTTAGAACATTCCCAACACCCCTAGCAAATCCAGCAGCCTTACTAGCACCACCAAGAGCAGTAAAACCGGGAATAGGAATAAGACTAGCAGCTAAACGAGCAGCTTGATCTTCTGTAGATACGGGTTCTTGTATTCCGAGAGCCTCATTAACCCAATTCCTGCCGCCAATACCTTTTTCTAGTAGCCATCTATCGGCTCCTTCAGACAAGGCTTCATTAAAATTATCTCCGATTCCTTTATCGCCGGTCATAGTATTCCAACCAGCTTGAATACCAGCACCAGCAAGTCCTAGTAATGCAGGAATACCTGTAGCAATATCTGATAATCCAGCAACAGCCTGTTTGCCGGGATCACTACGTCTAATAGTGCCAGCTTTGAACTCTTCTTCTGAGAGTTCTATAGCATTTTCTAGGTCTGGTGCATCAGCCATGATTATTCGGGATCAGGAATAAATCGGTACTTACCAGCAACCCCATAAACCCTGCCACTTTGTCTAGTTTTGGGGTTATACCAAGGAATTCCTTGAGGGGGAATATCATCAGGTTGAGGAGCCGATACTTTATTAGCTTTAGCTGCGTCAACTGTTGCTGTAGTTGCATCAGGAGCTTTGGTTTGTACTTTTTTTGATTGCTTTCTTTTTCTTTTCGCAAACGGGCTAAGTGGTTTATTATCTGGAGCAACAATATCATCTATTGTAACGTCATCTTGTAGAGTTGTTTTGCCTAACCTAGCAGCTTGTCCACCAGGAAATTCAGATGGCCTAAGTCCTATTGTGGGTAAGTCTTGTATTGTAGTTCCAGCAGTTAGTTTAGGACCGACACCAGCACGGAATAAGTTAGCTAATCCGGGAGCAAACTTACCAATTTCTACAGCAGTTTGTAGTCTCTTCAATCCAGCTTGTTGATCAGGATTATACATACCTGTTTCAGCTTGGTCAGGACTAAGTCCATAACCAAGTTGAAATGCTGTATTCCTTAATGTGTCTGCACCTTTACGTCTTTGAAGATCCATCGCACCACTAGTTTTTAGGCGTTGCAATGCCTCACCAGATGCTAAAGCTCTAGTATCTTTAGCAGTTTGCGCTGACGTATCAGGAGTAGGTGCAGACAGTAACTTAAATGGAAGCATCATATCAGACATGATTACGGCCCTTCATTCCCTACTTGCCTACCAGCTAGTGCAGCAATAAGTTTATTTTGATGATCCCAATACTTTTGATCAGCCGCAGCCATTCTATCTCTAGCTGCCATGTCGGTAAAATAATTACCCGCAGCTTTAAATCCTAATGCTCCACTCATATCAGGAATAGAGGCTGGTGGTGGGGTACTATATATAGCTTGTGATGCCAAACCTCCCGGAGTCTTGTCAGTAAATCCCGGAGCCGGTGCTTGTGGACGGTTCAAGTTCTGAATGTCAGTTAATCTTGCACGATCAGCAGTTCCTTGTTGGTTAAACAAGTTAAGTGCATCTATATCAGCAGTTTCAAACTGTCTATAAGCTGGTGCAAGTTTACCAGCCAACCTTCCAAGATCATTAGTGGATGGAATGCCACTACTAGTCTGCCTATCTCTAGCAGTTAAGTTATTAATCTGATCCATAAAGTTAGCTCTGCCACGATTAGTATCTCTCGATAGATAATCTTTAGCTGAACCTATAGACCCAAATGTTGGTGCAGCAGTAGCAGTTTGATTAAAGTTATCTGCCCTTGCTACATCACCTACTGCCATTTTCCTTCTAGCTTCAGCAGCAGCTTCACCCGCAGGACCGAAACTTACATCAAATCCACCTTCGGGAGTTCTAGTTGTACTAGAAAATGGAGTGTCACCTGTTAGAGCTTGTAGGGATTTCTCCTGATTAGCAGCGGCAGCAGCAATGTTAGCTTCATTAGCAGCAGTCTGGGCTTTAGAAGCATCTCTTCCAGCTAACCAATTAAGTCCAGCACCTACTACTGGGGCGATCCACTGAGCAACCATAATTAAAACACTCCACTTCCACGGGAACCAAGTCCTCGTTTATCTCTACTAGTTCCAACTCCACTCTCTCTTTCTGCTAATGCATCAAGAAAACTCGGCGCACCACTTACCATGCCTTGTTGTCTTCCACCTTCTTGTAGTGCTGATACTGCACTAAATAGTGGGTCTGTTCCTACTGCTTCCGATACTCGTCCAGGCAACTCGCCAACAGTTGTAGTTAAGTAGTCTCTAGCTTGGTCAGTGAATGGAGTAACATCGAACAATTCATCTCCGAGTTTGTATCCTTGTGCAGCTTCTAGTGCTGACCCTCTAATAGCATCAATTCCACTTCCAGCTTCACTTCTAACACCACCAAGTATATCATCCAGCCTACTTTGTACGTCTGACCCTTGTGATAATAGACTTTCACTAGCTAAACGTCCACCTCTAGGACTTAACTGCCCCCGTGATCCAGCCCTAGCAATAACATCTTGTGCGCCACTTAACTTCTGGCCGTATATATTTTCCGCAACTTTACTAAATGCGTCAGGATTAAATATGTCAGTCTCAAATCCTTGAGGAAATGCTTGATTTATTGCTTGCACTCCTTGGCCGCGGAGTTCTACGTCCTTGTTAAATAAGGCTTCATCAGCGAAGGCTCTACCAATCTTTTCGTTGAGCATCGAATCGAAATCTTGTCCAGCTTCGAACTTATCAAAGATGCCTTTCGAACGATCTCTAGCTGCTTGTGCAAATCCTCGGTCAGTAAATCCTCTTTCGCCTACTACTGCATCAATACCTCTAATAGCATTTTCATAAGCTGTTAGAGCAGCCAATGGATCTACTTCTGGAATGTTACCGTAATTAGGATCTTGTAAGAATCTGTAGATAGCGTCTATATTTCCTGCCTCTGGATTCTCACTTGGCGGTCCCGGATCAGGTGGGCCAAAAGTAAGTCCTGAAAACAGTCCCGGCATTTGTGCTGGTATATCTGATCCTAAATCTGAAAACTTGTTCGGCCCCAAACTAGGGTCCAAAGGATCTATATTAGCTGGTGTAGTGCCAAAAAGGTCATTAATTTTATCTATAGCATTACGTTCAATTCTATTCGTTTCTTGGGGAAAACCAATTCTGCCTCCCCATTGCGCTCCCATACCGATACCTGGGAAAGCAGAAAGCAGACTATAAATTCCTTCTCCGACTGATGTGGCGGGTTGTGGTGGCCCTCCGGGACCGTAAGTATCCCACTCATTACGTAAATATTCTGGTGGATGGTGAATGGGTGAGTCTGGTGGCGAAGTTAGCCCAAAATCAGGGTGGCCTGTAACACCTCCAGCTATAGGATCACCAGTTCCAAGTTGATTAACTGGTCTGCCATATCCCCCCGCAGAGTCTTTGGACATTGTTTTGAGTGCAGCTATTAATGCATCTCTTCCTGTAAGATCAGATTTTTCGAATTTGCGTCCATCTATGGACCTTTTTCCATCTATGAAATCTAAGATGTCATCGGTTTTCTTTTCTGCATCTTCACGAGTATATGAAGGATCAAATGCCGAAAAACGGCCACCAACGTCATATCCAATACTACTTAACTGATCTACTAAATCTTGTACTTGTGCAGCTTGGGCAGCTTGTTCGGCAGCAATACTAGCAGCTTGTTGAGCTTCTTGTGCCGCAGTCATACCTGAGAATCCGGGAGGACTTCCTCCTCCGAGATCAGGCCCACGACCTGCATCAAACCCTTGAACCCCAGCAGGGTTACTAAACTCTTCAAAACTTTCCCAAGACATATCTAACCTACCTATACAGCCAAGAACAATTCACGTTCTTTAGCTCTGCGTTTTACTAAGCCTTTAAGTATTCTACCACCCGCCCTTCTCCACTTAGGAAACTCATCAGCGGCACCTTCGTACGAACCTCTATTTAATTTCATTCTTAATGTACTTCTTTGAAAGTTCCCACTTCCTATATTGTATATTATAGAAGCAAGACTTGAGTACATATTCTCAGTTAACTCAGCAGTAACTAGTTTCCTAATTGCATGATCAACATGCTTTAACTCTCTTAGTAACAGTAACTCTCCATGACCTTTATCTATCTTCTTATGGTTCATGTTAACTTTGTCACCATTAATATCCCAAGTAGAACCAAAGCCTATAGTAGCAATACCCGCAGGACATTTATAAGGGCGGCTTGACCACCCTTCGTAGTACTTAATAATGTCTAATCCTGCTTCGTTTATCTTCATTTTCTGTTAAAACTTCTCTGACCAAACCAGAAAGAAACAACAGCAGCCCAGACAGCTTGGAACTCATCATTCCAAATCATCTTGTACTGTTCCATTGTTATCCAATCAGCATTAACACAAACAGAAAGTGCAGCGAACTCAATGAATAAACAGTATGTTATTATTGGTCTAACTGAAGAACTAAGATTAATAACCCACTGACTAGACTTAGCAGTTATTGTTGCGTGTTCTTTATGTAATGTCTCAGTCTCTCGGATATCTGCGTCGATATCCATCATCTGCATCTTCTGCTTTCCAATCTGCAACTGTTGATCTAGTTGCTTATCCATCATGGAAAGTTCGTGAGCTTGATCTCTTTTCTCTTCAAAGAAGTTAAGTACCTTTGGAAGAAAGGAAGTACCAAAACCAAGGACTGATCCGACAAGAGATAACATTATAAAACTCCCCAGAGTATCGGGACTGCTGCACTAAGAACTAATAAGGTTAATCCGACCATTACTTATTCCTTTACAGATGGGTGTTTGCCATTGTGTATGGCATTAAGGTGTGAAATCTGTGACTTCATAACTTTAACTTCTGCCTGTAGTGTAGCCATCTCACGGTTACGATGTTCCAAAGCAGCTACACTGTTGATATCTTTTAGTACATCAATTTGACTAGTGAATACAGCCCTCTGTGATTCTGCATCGTCTAGTCTAGCATCAAACGTAGACTTAAACTTATCAAAGTTTTTGTGGAATACTTCTAGATCCTGCATCACTCTTTGTAAGTTTGATTTCACTACTGCATATCCGCCAGCAATAGTAGCAATTAACATCAGTCCTTGTATTGCATGAGAAGCAGTTAGTTCCATATTACCTCACCGCTGGCCCATAAGTCGCTGCCCAATACAGAAAAGTACCAAGTCCACCAGCAATAACTGCAACAGCTAATCCTTTGGCGACTTCAATTAGTATTGCCTTCCGGCGTTCTGCACGTTCTTCATCTAAAAGTTTCTGCTCTTTCGCTCGTTCTTTCTTTGCTTCAACCCGCTTATCACGTTCTTCAAGGATAAGGTTCCAGGTACTTTTCTCTCCGGGCTTAGTAGGCCACTTACGATTTATCTCATCCCTTAAATCATCAAGTTGTTGTTCTAATTGCTTCTGTTCAATTACTGCCGCAGCAGCAGATGACATTGATGTTTCTGAGCCATCATCAGCGGCACGTTTCTGTAGAATACTCTTATTTTTCTTACCGATTGAGCTACCAGCTTTATGATCTTTATTCTGTTCATGCTGTTCTTTTGCCTGGAATAATCCGTCTAATCCGTGAGCAATTTCTTGAACACCTCTAGCAGATTTTACTAGAGTTTTAGTAGCAGCAATTGCAGCGGCTATTGTGAGTGGGTCCATCGCATCACCGCGCCTTTGCTTGCGCTACACCGTCGCCGCCAATGGAACGCCCAATCGCCCAAATGAAGTTTCTTACGCTGGTCTGGTTAAAATCGTTATTGGTATCGCTCTGTTTGAAACCTGTAGCGCACCAATCTTTTGATGCGCCCGCAATCACTGAGGTTCCACCAGGATCATCAAATTCAACCATAGTGTTTTCTGGGTTACTGCCTTGTCTAACATATGCGAATGTATTACAGCCGGTGGTATGACGGCGAGATATCATAAACTCCGGCTGCATACCCGTGTACACAAAAGGTCCATTCGCATCACCGTTGCCGAGCAGGGTCGGCAGTGATGAAAATCCTGCCACCTCAACAATCGCAATCACGCGATATGTCCCGGTTGGTGCCGCCGATTTGACAATCACGTTTGTGTCATCAATCCCCGCGTAGACGGTACTATTCTGTTCGCCCGGCGAGTGTGTGTTCAACGAAATATTATAGCCTGACGTCATGCCGGGGTGCGACCAATACCAGGCACCTGTGGTATTGGTAATTTTAACCACTGCCATTTTCAATCCTGAACCTAAAGAATGTGCGGTGTTAGTGTCAGAACCATTACTGTGGCTTACTTCAGCAGTAAACATCCCGTGGGTCGCGTTCATATTAAACGACCAACCAACGAAATCGTTGGAACCAGAAGGTGCGACGAATGTGGTTTTTGCGGCGGTGCTTTCGCAGTCGAGGCCGTTGCTGGCATCGTCAGAGAAACGCCACTGCCATGCAGTCGAACCGTCTAAATCTTTGAAGATTTCCATATATGTGCTGTGACCGGATCGCGCCGTCGCCAACGCCGACTCAATATTCGCACCAGTGTTGAGTACTTGCACAAACCCATCATCTAAATTTGTTACAGTCGGTTCTGGAAGATTGGCGGTATTCCACTCCTTAAACCCACTTGTGACTGTTCCATCCATCGCCGCAATAGAATGTTCTAAGGTTGCTACGTATGTGCCAAACGGCATCCAAGTAAAGACCCACGGTTCATCAAACGTTAGGCTGGAAACAGC